>Ga0116227_10002909_pt1 | contig 38517 bp, 32 predicted proteins | sample S1TSphgellanicum_FD_89693 | JGI IMG/M metagenome (GOLD analysis project Ga0116227, IMG submission 89693) | Host-associated microbial communities from peat moss isolated from Minnesota, USA - S1T2_Fb - Sphagnum magellanicum MG | ecosystem: Host-associated > Plants > Peat moss > Unclassified...
AATTTGCTTTTTCCCCTTCCCCTCCCCCCCCCCACCCCCTCATCAAGTTCCTCGGGCAGGGGATAAAAAGAACTACCTTACCTACCACCATCCTTGTCAATTTTGTTTGCTGCCCTTCGAACCGACCAAGGGCCTGGCCCCTCAAACCGACTCAGTAAGGGCCTCCCACTCGACTAATTTAGGGCCTCTGTGGGACCCGCTAAGGGCCTCCGTCTTCCTTCTCTCGACTCTCGCACGCCCGTACTCTCTGTCTCTCCTCCGCGAGCCTCGTCCCGAATCGCGCCCGTGATTCCGTTGCTGGAATTATTATTCGTTCCTTTCTGTTTCTGAATTGTCAAACATTCTGGTATTGCTGGGGTTTTTTTTTTGGTGTTCTCTTGTGGTGCACATGTTTTGTTTGTTTGAGAAATTTTGAAAAGTAGAGGAGCAAAACAGCTTGGTGTGAGCGGAAGAAGGAGAGACCTGCTGTGGAGCGCTGCTGCCGGGGTTGCTCGTTTGTGGTTTGAAGGTTTTCTTTGCGCGAGACTTCCGTTCTTGCAATTTTCCTGTCGCAGTGATCTTCGATTTCATTAAGGTACGTTTCCATCATGCCTACAAGCACGTTTTGGCGGTCTGTTATTCTGAAGGTGGTGGAGGAAAGACAGAGAAATCTACAGTTGCCCCTGCAAATCTAGATGCTGTTTTCTTCGTTGCAGTGAACAACGGCGCTCTCCGATGACGCCAATCTTCTTGTTTTCTTTTCATTTTTTTTTGTTTCTTGCGCGAAGTCGAAGAGTTGCTTGCGTGTTGCGTATTATTTCCGGGGGCGTGTGAGAAGTTAGTTAAGAATTGAGTGTAAATGCGGCACCTGATGCTGTTACATGAGTTGTTTCATGGACATTATTCTGCGCCAGTCGAGCTTCCTTTGCAGCCGTACGTTGTGCATGCATGGCGAGATCTTGAGAGAATTCCTGAATCGTACATGTATTGTGTTTGTGTCACCTTCTTGTTGTGGTTATGTAGCTGCTGCCGCCATCGCTGCTTTTCTGAATCGAAAAAAAGGTTTTCATTTGTACAGGGGATCAAGGGGAAAACTTCGTCTAAAGAGTTGAGGATCTAAGGAGTCAAAATGAGAAGTTTCAGATGGTTCTTTTGATGAAAAAGGACTGAGGACTGAGGTGTTGAATCCTTAGAACCTGCTTCAAATGGTTTTCATTGGAGTGAATTATTGTCATGTGGCCATGATGAACATGAAGCTCAGTTGCCAAGGGCAGAAGAAAGATCCGACAGTGACATGACATGGGTACAATGTGGAAGGATCATTGGCCACAGTGCCAGCTCCAGCAATTTGTTACTCTTGCTTCTTGGATTCTCTTCCTAGTTCTCTTGCACACATCATATCTACATTCAACAAGTCCCTCATCCGGTTCTATGAGATCAGAAACATCTGCATTTGAGCTGCAAGAGAAAGGACACTCTCGAAAAATCATCACAGCAGCAGCCAGACATATTCTGTCAACAGAGCATCAAGCTAATATCTCATTAGAAGTTGAGACTGGAGAAGTTTTGTCTCCTGCTACGGCTGCTACTGGTTTGAAGCAAAATGTATTGACAAGAATAGTGATATCAAAGCCTTGTGAGAATGTGAGAGATCATACTGGTTTTGCTAGCGCATGTGCATATGTGCAAGCAAATACAGACTGTCATTCAGGTGCTTTGATGGATTACACAGTCATTTTTTACTGCAAATTTGCAAAGATGCAACTTGTCGGTTATCTGCTACTCTTCATCTGGCTCGGGATGTTATTCTACATGCTTGGCAACACAGCAGCTGATTACTTTTGTTGCTCCTTGGAGAAGCTCACAAACTTGCTACGGCTTCCTCCTACTGTGGCTGGGGTATCCCTCCTTCCTTTGGGAAATGGAGCTCCAGATGTTTTTGCAAGCATTGCTGCCTTTCTACGATCTGGACATAGCCAGGTAATTTAGTGCCTTCAATGCATTCTTCTTTCTGAAAGTTGAATTGTGAAAGGAGCAATTTGTAGGTACCTTGGTGTTGGTTTGTGCCCTTGCCCAGGTGATGGGTGGCATTAGAAGTGCATGTCATGGCAGTTTTTATTAAATTGGCATTCACATTGGAGAAAACTTGAGGGTGCAGGTTGGACTGAACAGTGTGCTGGGAGGTGCATTGTTTGTGACATCAGTGGTGGCAGGATCAGTGAGTCTTGCAGTTCATTTGTATTCTCAGGAGAGAAGTCGTGTGCGCCTCAATTTTTGCTGTTTCTTGAGGGATATGGGTTTCTTTTTCTTCACGTTGGGAATCCTTTGTGCCATCATTGTTGCTGGAGAAATCAGCTTTTGGAAGTCTGTTGCATACACTTCAATATATGTGGTCTATGGGATCTCAGTGGCAGCTTTTGAATATATGAGGACAAGTGCTTGCATCAAACGAAAATACTTTGCCCTTGAGCCCCTTCTTGCAGGTATGGGTGCACTGCCCCCCTCCCCTTCTCTATATATATGTGTGTGTGTATGGAGTCCTCCATTTTCTTTGAAGGAAAGTGAAAGGTGCCTCTCTGTCCTTGCAACTGATCTTTTGGAAGTTCCTCATCTGTCTCCCAGAGGATGTTTTTGTTACATTTGGCAGGTTCTATTAGGTATTATTACTGAACTTGGAGCATGTTGTGCAGCATGTCTGAAGCTTGTGACCAGTTAACATGCGCTGTTCCATGTTTTTGTCTAATAAGACATTGGTTTCTTTGTGATGTTCACATTTGTCAGAGTCTGGATGGTGACTGGTCCCTTACCTATAAGAGTGTTTTGCAGACAAACAAAATATGGAATGACATCTCTGTGGCTGGCAGGTTCTTTTGGATTGCTGTCCTCTACACCTCAAAGTGATGAGGAGGGTTCAGGGACATCCTCTGAATCTAGTGAAGCTGTTCAGTTCCCAGGTGAGAGCATGTTGCCCCAGTGGAACTGGCGGCAACATGCTCATGTTGCTATCTATTCACATGCAAGCTTGGCGGGATCATTGGATTTGTCTTTGGCTGCTATGGAGACAAACCCACGTCCTCTGTGGGGTTATGCTGAGCAACTTGTTGAATTGCAGGTGAGATTTTCTGCTGGGTGTTTGTGTGTCCAAGTAAGAGGATTTTTGTGAATCAAAGCAAGGAAGCATTCAGGGTACATATGGTCTTACAGGAACATTTGCTGTTGGAAATTGTGAGCCCCTCATTTATGCCATGCCCCATTATGTTGGAAATTTATGAGAAAATCAACACCACCCTTTGTCTTCGACTATCACAAGGGACTCTTTCCTATGCTGAGACCCCAGGATTTTGGCATGGGATGCTTGGACTCCTTTCTTGTGGAGAGCAAATACTTGGGGACTAACTTGTTGGGTAGAGGTTCAGTGGGGCTGCAGTGTGCAAAGATCATCATCTAAAAAGAATTGTTTTGAACAGCAAAGTTCCTCTTCAACCCTTAAGCAATTGTATTTCAAAACTTTTTCTCAGTAATGGACACACACCATATTGCATTTCAATTCCTCCAATTCCTCCCTACTGGTATGAAATTATTTAGAACCCCAAGCATCTTGAGCAAGTACATTCTTTGTCATTCAAATTGACCTTTCTTTGGACTAGGAGCTGACCTGTTGTTTGCCAAGCAGGCACAATCATGTTGGAGACTCTGCTTGAGGATTCTGGAACTGCCCTTTGATCTTCCCCGGCGCTTGACCATTCCTGTCATTGAGGATGATCGATGGTCACGGCCTTTGGGAATAGCTAGTGCAGTCTTGGCCCCAGTGCTTTTAGCTGGAGTTTGGGATAGCAAGGATGGTGAACCTTTTGGAACGAGTATTACTGAATACTTATTTGGGGGATCTGTTGGTGTGGTATTGGGCATCCTTGCATTCTTCACCACAGAGTCTGAGCGGCCACCCCACAACCGCTGGCTTTGCATATGGGTGGCAGGGGGTTTTGTTATGAGTATAGTGTGGTTTTACCTCATTGCCACCGAGCTGGTTGCTGCATTAGTTTCCTTGGGCGTGATCTTGGAGATTGATTCAGCATTTCTAGGCCTTACGCTTCTTGCATGGGGAAACTCAATTGGTGACTTGATGTCAAATCTTGCAATTTCTTTAAACAGTGGTGACGGTGTCCAGATTGCTATATCTGGCTGCTATGCAGGGCCAATGTTCAACACCCTGGCTGGTTTGGGGCTTTCTTTCATGCTTGCAACCTGGAAGACATTTCCAAATGTGCTAGTTCTGCGGCATGACAATTCCTTATTTTACACAATTGGGTTTCTGTTCCTAAGTCTTCTGTGGGCATTACTGGTGCTACCGGCTTCTGGCATGTCCCCCAACAAGATTTTAGGTGCTGGGCTTTTGCTTCTCTACACAACATTTCTGTTACTCCAGTTGGCCTCACTTCTTGGGCTCATTTCGTTTGGAGGTGTGGGTTTAGATTCAAATTCAGGGTTTCTAGGAATACAGATTTTGTAAAAGTAGTTCACTGTCAATATTTTCTGTTCTGTATTCAATCTGTACTAGTTTCATTCCCTTCAGTGAACTAACAGCTAAGTGTGTTCTAGGGTGGGGTTTGGTCGGCTTGTTAAAATTGAGAAGATTGACAGAAATGGTAGAAAAGGTTCATTATTTCAATGTTCAGCAATTACTTCTGTAAAATGTTGCAAAAGGTTATTATCCACCCACTGTTGGTGGTTACACATTATGTGTAAGCTTGAAGGGTTTATGTCAAGCCAATAGGTTACTAGATTTGGTGGTCTGATTTTTAACTTTTTCCTTACACATTATGTGTAAGCTTGAAGAGTTTATGTCAAGCCGATAGGTTACTAGATTTGGTGGTCTGGTTTTTTCTTTTTTCCTTGTGAAGACGGGGTTCCATGTGTATCCAATTTTTTGCCTCACACTAATGCTAGGAGCTCTAATTGGTGCATAGAGTTATTTACAATCAGGGTTCTTAGCTAAATATGTGGTCACAATAGTGTAGGGCTTTTTCAGGTTTCTTTAGGTGAAATAGACCCTTCTCTTCTCTTCTCTTCTTGTCTCTTCTCTTGAGGTCTAGGTGAAGGACATATGAAGGAAGAAGAGAGCAGAATGTTTGCATCAATTAAAAGGCCATGAATCTCCTCTGCTTCTTCGTCCAGGCATACAAAGCTTCTCCTGAGGGACTAGGGGTGGATTGATACACAGAGACTTAAAAGGCTTCAAAACCCAATTGAAAAAATGATTTACATCTCTGTGCATCAATTTAGGCCCGTAGGTAAAGGTAATAATATAGGTCTATTTTTATATGCTGCAGATTTTGTAAAGATGATATTTTGGCTTGTGTTGAAACTTGAGATTAGTTATAATAGAGTTATAATCTCTTGAAGGATTTTTGGTTTCTTTTAGAGGTTTTCTTGAAGATTAATATATTTTGATTAATTAATTTTGAAACATTCATTTCAACAAATTGAATGTTCTTTATTATCCACTATTTTCTTTCACAATTTTTTTTTTTGATTTGCAAGAAATAATTTTTGAAATTTTCAACCTTTTTGAAAATAATAATATAATTAGTGTCAAATTGGCCAAGGTACTAAGGTATGCTTTATAAGGTTACCTCCAGATACACTGCAAAATTTCTGGCAGGTCATTCATTACAAAAAATTTAACGTCCTTGTCCCATTTTGAAAAACATATGTAATGCAACTCAACCCGACATTCACCTCTGCCTCACACAAGCCCTTATTTCAGTAAAAAGCTCATTGCCTCGGGCTTTACACTACATGTAAAGATTAAAAACCAGCCCTGATTTTTCCTTTGTATTTTTAGAACACTTTCCTGTGCCTGAATTTTTGCAGTAATTGAAAACTGTACCTTCCAAAATGTGAAAGGCCCACTACGACCTGTCAAGGTACAGTTTTCAAACTCAGCAATCTATCTTTAGCATATTTGCATCGTTTTTCACATTTTATCAGTTTTTGTCTTTATCTATACAAGGAATCAGAAAGAAAAACCACCGCTGGTCTTTACGTAGTGGAAGGATGACTTCCAGATTTTCAACCTGTTCCCTTGGCCTTCCAACCTGCGGCAGGATATCAAATCCAGAAGGGTCTATTTTCAGACTCTTCTGCTATACATAATAAAGTAAGAGCTTCAGCAAGTAACCATTTCATTTCCAAAATACCCTCCCATGAGGCAGGCGTGTATGGCAAACCCCTCTTGCCTCTACGCAGGGAAATTACAAAAAATGAACCCTTCATGTGGGCAGGCCTACACCATTCCCTCAATATGTGTGAGAAGGTTAGTTTCTTTGTAAATTTCCCTTTGTAAAAGGGGGAAGGCCAGCTTTTTGTAATTTCCCTCCATATCCATGGGTGCACCACCCATTGTACAATCTCACAAAACGTAACTTCCTCCATACATGCATGATGACCCACCATACCAACCCACTTCATTTAGTACAAGGGGTAAAACCTTGGGAGCATGGCATTCATGCCTTAGACCTTGGGCTCCATGTCATAAATGTTCTACTATCAAGTCTAAGGCATAAATGCCCTGCTCTTGGGGCTTTATGACATTGTTTTATTCCAAATCTCCCAACTTTCATGTCACCAACCCTTCCTTGCTTTGTTCGTGAGAATTTACAAGGAACTAAGGGGAAACTTAAGGAAAATTGCCTCAATTCCATTAGTTCTATTTAATTTGTTAAGTTTGTCAAGGGAATTGAGGCAATTTCTGTTTTTGGGAGTTTATTGTATCATAATAACAAAAAAAAGTTAAATTGGAATATGTTTGTGATTTTTTTCCCTTCTCTTAAGGAAAAACTTGTGAATTTTTTTGTTTGAGGACAAATTTTCTCAATTTTCTATTATTTAGATGGTTTATTAAAAACATGTTGCCAATTAATGTTATTTATCTTTCTTGATTATATTGGCTAATAATTACATTACATCAAAATTTTGAAAACAAAATTCACACACTCAATGTAAAGTCACCTCCAACAACAAACCATAATGAGTGCCACATTAATGGTAAATATTGGATAGAGTGGTTTTTAAATGCCAAAGAGCACAAGCTCAAGTGTGATTCAATATAAAATCTTGAGTTTACTTTACAAAACCTTCCAACCTTTGCATTTGTGCATAAGATATTGAGCTTAGCAAACCTCCTTAAGAAACAACTCAACTATTATCATGCCAACTCCTAGTTCCATTCTCTTCTTATTTTAAGTGGAGGAAGATTCATAAAATGCAAAATAGGTGCAAAATAGTGCAATTAAAATAACTTAATGTTGTAGCTACCTAAACCTTGTTTTTTACTCATGCCACTTTAATTATTAGGTTCACATTGTTTCATATTTGGGCTAGTAGGCTAGATAGGTCGGTGAGTGAACATTTAAGAATGCAAAGGAGGTTGAAACTTCACACATTGTTCCTCTATTTTTAAAGGTCAAAAGAATGTTTGTAGTCCTTCACCTAACACTTCCAACAACACAAAAATTGTTCAATTCAGGAAAGGAATGGGGAAGATATGTGGTGTTTGGTGTAAAAGGGTTTGATGTTTGGTGATGGGTGAAATAAAACAAATTAAAATTTCCAACTTAAAATCTTTGATTAGCACATTTTTTGCCTATGGAATAATTTTTTTATTCGTAAAGCTTTAGTTTGCACACCCACTATCATTTAAATCATTCAAAATTAACTAAAAATGAAAAAGACATGGGCCTAGAATTTGAAAGGGTTTAGAATTAATTTTTTCTAACTTTTTAAAACAAATTATCACTCATCTTCTTCCTATGTTTTTTATGTTGCTCCTTTACTTTTAAGGTTCGAAGAACGTTTGTAGCTTGTGCATACAATGACACAAAAATCGCTCTATTTGGTTGACAAATTATGAAAAATTGAAAAGTGTTTGACAATAGGTACATGTTTGGTGATGATGGTTCTATCTTAACAACATTCTTTTGTTAGCCATTGCACATTGCTCTTTTTATTTAATATATTGAGTTTAAATACAAGGCATGATTCATTTTATTCTAATAAAATAAAATAATTTGGTACTCTTAATAATAAAAATGGTCATATTCTATGATATAGAACCATTCTTATTTTGAATATATTATGGGGTAATAGCTTTTAAACACAATTCCAAAATCATTTTATCATCATGTGGGATATAAAGGATTTATAACATAACAAGTTGTATTTCCATATGCCTCCCACCTTCACTTGTGTGACAAATTTGGCAAATTAAAGGAAAATCACTAATGAATCATGAATGTGTTATAAAAATAACATTTTATTTTATTTTCAAACTTTGACAATCAAAATATGGTTTCAAACTTTTCCATTGGTTGTAAGGGACATTTTTAAAACCATACAAAAATAGAAGATTGTCTTGTAGTTTTATATGCATATATGTAATATTTGAAAAAATAAATTTTATGGAACTTTTTTAAACTTTTAGTTTAAATTAAACAAATGTATATTTATATGGGACATTTATGAATTGTTTGTAAATTCTTGATTTGATACAAGAAACATAAGAGGAACCTAAGCTTCATTATTAACTTTTGCTTATTGTGAACTAGTAGGAAATCTTAATGCATCTTTTTACAATTTAGTATTTTAAGAGGTTTATAAGGCTTTAGCTTTCACTCTTGTTAATTTCAAATCAAAGAAATTATCATCCCTTTCTATATTGAAAACTTTCTTAATCAAAATTTATTTGATTGCTTTTAAATTCCTTGTTTAATTTTTGTCCAAATTGTGTTTTTGACATTGGATATGTGATGGAAAAATAGCAAAGTTAAACAATTAACATGAAAGGGAAGGAACATGGAAAAGTTGAAATTTTGAATCACCATTGATGGAAAAAATGAATTGGATAATTGGTAAGTATTTAATTATTTTCTTTCAAAACAAACCCATATTTTGTTCATATGGATTTCAGATTTCAGATCTTATAATTTGCATATTAATAAAAAAAAACCTATCAATTTAAACCCAAACTTGAATCACAAAATATTTTTTTATCAAGAACAAAAACAAGGTTTATAAAATTCAATCAAATGGCTTTTATTTAGTTGTGATCAAATTGTTAAACTTTATGTTAAAGTTGGAATATGGGATTTGTGAACTAAAAGCCCAAGTTTACTTGTGTTAATGCTAAACCATGGAATTCGACAACCTAGTTACCATCAAGGAAAAAGGTTGCCGAATGAAAAAAGGAAGAAGAAAAAAAGATGAAAACACATGAGAATAAAACTTGTTTGTTGTTTGCCTATTGTGTTGTAGCAACTACTATCATGTAGTAACTATTGTCATGCAACAGCTATTATCTTGCAATAGGCACCATCATGCATCAACTACCGTCTTGTAATAGCTACCATCATGCAACAAACTTGAAAGAAAACCCACAACCACTCATAGATTTTTCATAGTTGTTGCCTACCATCTATAGCACCTAGCAGACCTTTTATAATTGTTGCCTACCGTGTACAACACATGTACACCTTTTGTGGCTATTGCCTACCATTTGTAGTAACATTACTTTCCACGTAGACTTTAAATTTCATGTCTACTTCTTTGTTGCAACCTTCCAGTGATAAATACCATCAGGTGGAAAAAGATATTTTCTACTCCATAAACAAATAACACATAGATCCTATTGTTTTTATAGAAGAAACAAAAAACTATTATATAAAATATAACAAAAATAATGAAATCTTAATGTATACTATTGTCCCCCACTATTTAACATCTCCAAGTAGAACAAAATAAAAATAATATGATATACTTTCAACCATTTTCTATTATAAGAATCAAATTACAAGATATTTCCATATTTTCCACCTCTATCTTCAATCTCACATGCACATTTTTTCCCCAAGAGAACTCTCTTAACCACATCCAATCTATAATCATACAAAAAAATGATCCACAATCTTCCTCAAAGAATAAATAAAAAACCCAAAAAAAATATTCACCACGTAAAGGTTGAATCTTTATTTTCTTAAATTTCATTACCCTTCTAAATCTTCTTATCCTTCTAAAAATCCTATTTTAACCCCTTCCACACATCTTAATTAGCGAAAATTCATCCATCCCTTATCCACTTAGACTAATTAACTTAAATGTTTTCACCCTCTAATAAATAAAAAATGATAAATAAGATATTTACCATTCATAATTAAATAGTTATAAGGATTCCCCTTCTACATAATTTAGAATAGGATATTATTTTTAATAACTAGTATTACTTTTATTAAAAATCCTTGTAGAATTAACTTTTGATTATTCTATCCCATGAATATAGTTCATTGTACTGACGGTACTACTATCAAAAAACATTTTCGAATTCTCCTAAGATTATTTTATGATCTGGTGGTAAGTACCATTTAGCGATGGTACTATCGTCTTCTAACATCTATGGTGTTTAACCAACATAGGACAATATTCTATCATTAATAATTAACTTATAGTTGGAAAAAGAACAATACAATTTTAACCCATATTTGCATTTGATCTCATGATGTTAATTCCTTCTAAAGATATTTTTTTGGGGCATGACCTTTAATTACATCTTACACTTAGTTTAAATGGAAATCTACAAGGTGATGCATTATAAAGCTTATGGAAGGAAACCCACACAATTTTTAAACATGTTTTTTTTAAAGCCTTTACAATCCTCCATAAATGGCAAAGATATATATCAAACATAAACTTGGCATTATATTTTTAGCCTTTGCAAATGAAGAAAAATTTGGCATTTATAAATGAATTATCAAATTATTCGACATCTTATGAAAAGGAATAAATGTAATTGCTTCATCATGTGTCAAACAATATTTTGTTGGCACCCAACCTCTTCATGTAAGGAATTGAAAACATGCCTCATTTGTTGGCACCTTACATAATAAAATATTTCACATGGCAATTAATTTATATAGTTTATTACAATTGAGGGGTTTTATTTTGTTAATATTTCAAGTCCTAGGGCATTTTAAAAAATGATGGCATTGGTTTTTAAGGTCATCCTTGGAAGGTGTCATTAAAAAATCAACACTTTTCAATTTTAAAAAAAATTTACATAAAGCCCTTGGAATAGGACATTCATAAAATGTAATGTTCATCAAACTTAGTTCTTGCCTTGAAATGAACCTATAATTATTTCAAGAACACCCCACTTCTATGGCGTTATTAAACATTTTTCCATTTTGAGGCATTAATGTTTCATTGTTTTTTTTGGGAATATTTCATATTTCTTTGTTGAAAAGGATGGTGAAGGGCATTGAAGGCTGGAACTTACATTTTACTATGATAAAAGACGCACAAAATAATGGAACCTTAATAAGATCCTACAACATACAAATGATGTCATTAAATAACTTATAAACATCCATGTCATTGTAGCATTATAATCACAACACATTTAAGATGAAAAGGTGTGATCATCACATTCTTGTAATTAAACATATAATCAAACATAAACTACAATTATAAACTAATAGTTTAATTTTTAGTATTTGCCTTTTGATTGAAACCCTTAATCCACATGCAAATGTAAGTTTAATTTGGACTATAAACATGCATTCTTCACAATTTGTCTTCTATTGCCCATACGTCCCCATGATAACCTTAATGCCTAATAACTCAACTATCACATTTTCACCACTCAACTTGCAAGCCTAACCTTGATGGAAAAGGTGCTTTAAGCATTGCAAAACGAAGATGTGTAGAAGTTAAAGCCCCTAGGATTATTGCACATAAATTTGTGCACGAACCCAACAAACATGATTGAAAACAGTAGCCTCAACGCCCAATAACTCAACTAACATCACATTTTCACCATTCAACTTGCAAGCATGACCTATGTGCAATCCAACTAATATCATGAAATCCACATTTTCCACTACCTTGTTATGTTTTTTTTATATAAATCCTTTCTCACATTCAAGGGTACCCATTTCACATGTTTCTAACACTACCACAAAATTATATTTTTATGCCCCTCACATTGTAACATTGCATTATACCAAAACATGGTATTCATGATTTGACCATTTTATTATTAATGTCCAAACCTAGTCATGTAATTGTATGTAACATGTAAATGGCCTTGTAATAAGTATTATGATTACATGATTATAGTTGTTTCTTCCATTGATCATATTTACAATTTGGGATGCAATTAATGACAAATAATTCTTCCATTACGTTTGAAATATTATGAATGAGTTTCTCATCCACTAACCCATCACGTATCACATTAGTTACAAATATAATCAAATATTGGTCACAATGATGACATGAACCTAAAGTCCTTAGATGGAAAGGTCTACATCTAAAAATATAGGTGTAAGTTGGGGCCTACTAATATAGGTAGGTAGGCATACCTACTTACCTACTTTGACCACCTACCTATTTACCTATGCTTACCTACCCATTTACGTACTTCTTATTTAACTTTCCAACCTTTTAAACTTACTTACCTACCTATGTTTACCTACCCACCTACTTACTTATTTGCTTAACTTACCAACCTACTTAACCTACTTACCTACCTTTGTTTACCTTCCTACCTAGCATAAGCTACATACTTACTTACATATGTACATGTGTTTCTATCTAATTTTATTACCTATATAACCAACATATCTACTTAAATACACAATATAGTTAAGTAAGTGACCCTATAAATAATAACTAAATATAACCTACTTTCATAACTTATGCTAGGTAACTAGTTAAGTTATGTAGGTAGGTTATAAGGTAGGGTAGGGTAAATTAATTAAATTACATATTTATAAATGTGTATATATTATTTTACCTAACCTTAGGCTAAACCAAGTAGGTTGGGTCATAAGTAATAGGAAAATGGGTAAATAGATAAGTTACCATTGTATGAGATAAAGGATGTGGGATAATGTTATAGTGTTTCCCTTTCATGAAGATTATCCCATATCCTTTGTCAATAAGTTTAATTTTATAAACTATATAACTAATTGAAAGAATAACCTCACATAATGCAATGCGCTAAAAATATTCAAAGGGCAAATACCAATTGGAATGAAGTATTCAAAAAAGACTTATGACCAACAAATTAAATAGGATCCTATTTACTTGAGCATACCTACCTAGGTTTCTAACTTAAGCTTTTAGGTTATCTAGTCCTAAGTTAATAAATTGGTCTAGCTCAAGATTGCCCATGTGGTTAAACATGAGTCTACAGTTCATAAGTTAATAAATATACATTATTTAAATATATTTCCTAGTTGTAGTAATAAAAGTGATTATATTTCCAAATTACATAATCATGACAAATGACATAAATTATTACAACCAAAATATTACTAATGGTAGAAGACTATGAATCTTATTTTACTACATAGACTTGTAATTGACAATGTCATATATTACTACAAAAATTGTCATATGGGAAGTAATATATACCACATTTCGGCATAGTGAATGAAGGATGCGATTAAAACTACTTGTTTGAAATGACCAAAGGTCCAATTTGGTAATAGGAACCACTTTGACCAAGGATTGATTCCTTAAAACCATAATATTTTGTAGAATGTGTTTAAAACCTTGATTTATAGATTGAATTTTAAATTATTTTAATTCTTATGACCTAAAAAAATGTTGCATTATATTGCATTGTAAAAGTGTGCATACAAAATTTCCCATAAATATGTTTTTTTCACATCATTTGAGGTCTTTAAAAAATCCTTTAAATAACAAAAAAACATTAATTACAAAAAAAAAGGGGTATTAAATATTCCTTGGATTCATTTCAAATTTTACAACATGTTTTCACAATGTAGAGGGAATATTGTTGTATAAGTTCATTCAAAAACTTCAATGTCAACTTAAGTAACAATTTATCACAATGAAAGTTAAATAATGGTTACATCCCAAAGTGGTTCTTATTATCCAAATTTGACCCTTAAAGAGGTTTGATTTTTTTTTTTGGTCCTTTCTAAAAAAAGAAGAAATATTATTTGATTAATTTGATTATAATTTCTAATAAAATTAGACAATGTTGGTTACACATGAACTAAATCATGCCTACATGATGTTGGTGCCTATTATGGTGTGATTAAGTTTAGTCATTCCATCGATGACATTACTTGCTACCTACTATATGTGCTAGATTTTAGTCATTGAAAATATTACTTATATACATATGTGTTAAGTGTAGGTTATAAGCCCCCTAGGCATCTAGGCATAAATAAGTTTATTAAAGATAGTAACTATGCTTAAATTAACTAGTCCTATGAGTATCTTAGTAACTAGGTAGTTATTAATGGTATTTATACTTATCATTTTTTAGTTTATCATGAGGATGAAACCATTAGGTTAGTTAGCCCATGGGAGTGGGTGATTGGTACTTGTTTACCAATCATTTAAGAGGGATTTATGAAAAGATTATGACAAGGGGTTTGCTTTTGTGAGTGAAATGTGCACCTTGTGTGGTTTATGGAAGAAGGGGATGAAAAGAGGCATTCCCATCATTCTCGTACAAAGAATTTTTGGAGGAATGAAGGATTGAGATATTGTATGATGAGAAATAATAATGCAATAGGATGTGTGAAGGTTATGTGATTTGTTGTGTTTCATTTTTATTTTATTTTTCTATTGCCTTACTTTCCTTTTAAAATGTTTGTAATTCATTGTAGTTTGATGTAAAATATTATAATTCCTATATTAGTTTAATTTATTTCCTTATTTTACTTTTAGAACTTGCTCTTTAGATTGTTGTAACTTGCTAAAAAATAGTTGCAACAAGATTGTAAGAATAGTCTCCAAATCATTTGGTGGAAGGCAATAGTTACAATGGAGTGGATAAACATAAGACATGGTAGTTATGGTTTAAAATGGTATTTTTTAAGGACCAAAAGGTAATTACCTTCTAGCCTTTCCATTTTTTAAATTTATTTTGAAATTTTATTGTTAATTTTATGTAGGATTGTATTCCCAAAGGAAATTTTCTTTATGGTTTGTGTTTGCCTTGTGAATAATTGATTTTCTAACTTAACAACTATTGTTTTGTTAATAATAAGATTGTTGAATCAATGGTTATACAAAGCCCTTAAACATGTAATTACAAATTAGTAATATAGGTATGTTGGGGTTGGTAATTGGTGGGTAGGTAGGTTAGGGTAGGTAGTTAATATGTTTGTAATTAGGTAGGTGTAATGAATTATTCCCCATTTATTTACCCATTGTCAATATATTTCATGTTTTGAAGTTATAATGTGTGAAATTCAAAATGAATACATGTATATAATTATTTTTATGACATTATTTATCATCATTTGAAATGGTGGTTGGATGATTGATGCCTTGGGTTGTCACTTAGAGGGCAAGGGGTTCAATTCCTTCTTGTGATATATAGTTAATATTTCAAAACCTACGTACATGCTTAGGGGGCCTACATATTTAGGCCTAGATTTTATATCCCCAAGAATTGCAAATAAATTTAAATCATAATTATTTGATTTATATTATTATGAGTGAACATCAACTAGCACATGTGCTAATTTTTTATTTTTTCTACAAAGTCACATTTTAGTCAAAATTGGCATAGCATGTTGTCACTTAATTATCAACTTAGTCATGTTTGATATGATTAAGATGTTGGTAAATGCTATTGAAAACAATTAATCTATTTTAATTGTATAAAATGATTTTTTCCAAATGTTTTAAAAATAACTTAGTAAAAAAAGACAAAATTTATAATAATGTAGTGACATTCACTCTAAATAAACATATTTCAAGTCTGAACCCTAACAAAACCTTAGCATGCATATTGTTCAAATCAATAATCCCACATAATCTTTTGATATGTGTACCAATTAAAGTTGAGACCCTCACATTTTTTATCATCTCCAAACAAAATTCCTAACTTTTGTTGTTGGGGTACATAATTAAAACATAAACTAAACTATTATACGCATTGGAAAACAAATTCCAACAATAATTTCCAAGGTGCACAAATTCTTTTACCAACATATTCTAATTCCTATACTATTGATCCCTAACATGCAAAGCTTCAACAACAATAGTCAAAACAAGACATTGAAGTTTATGTGTGTTGTTTCTTGAAATCTTCAAGTTGTTCCCCATCATTAGCGATGATACATCACTCATCGCTTGCACACCAAACACACACTCACCAAAGAAAATAAAAAACCATAAAGAAAAAATTAACAAGAAATAATAACTCTAGAACTTCCATGCATTTCCACAATAACACCATGCTTATAGTAGTTGAAAAATCGACTTTTCAAAGCCACAAAACTTATTTGTTTTTTTGGAAACATAAGGATCACACACGAAATTACTCCATAAACACATTGAAGCACATAACACAAAAAACAACATTGTTGTCACCAATCTTCAAAACACGTGCACAACATTTACACACAAAACAAAAGAATAAAAAACTAAACTAAGCACAATGCCAAAGAGACAAAACACCATCCCTCTTTAAATTTCCTGAGGTGCACATTTCCATTTGATATCTTCCATGATGGCACAAAAAGATGGTGTCAAAAGTTGAAATGACCTATTTAATTACTATAATAAAAAATTTCAAAATTTTTTTTGGAAAGATTTTTTTAAAATTGTTATAATTGAAATGCATCAAACTTGGGTGAGCATATAAGGTGATCATAATATCAATACTAATATCCATATTGAAATTGCAAAATACATTCTATTGATGTAACTTTTGTATATGACATTGAAATTACTTGTATGCTTTTTTATGTCATTGGTATGGACTGAGGATGTATTTTACTCATTTGGATAAATTCATTAGTGCCAATATTGACATATATCCTTAAAATTTATTAGTCATTCATTATGAAAATGTAGAGTTAAAATGTCAATTTCATTGAAACATTGTTGGGTGTTATTTTTCAATGTGCAACGGAATAGGAGATACAATGGTTATTGTGAAAAGACATTCAATTTAATGTTGGAACTCTAATCTTCCATCATCACTAGCTATGTTTTCTTCCCAAAAAGTTTTTGCTTTTGCAACGATTTAATTTGCAATCATCGAAATAAGTTAGGTGATTCCTTGGCTCATTTTTTGTGATGATTTTTTGATTTTTCTAATGACACAATTGGTTAATAGAAGTTTTCATATAACTCCCCTAATTGCTTAATATTTTTGCAAACACTTTATTGATGTTTTCATGTATTTATTGATGCAATTAACTACTATATATTCTTTGGGTTAAAATATCTTACACTTCATTTAAAATCTAAGATTTTTGCAAAAAAACTTTGCTTGAACTTTTTCAAACAAGTTGTGCCATTTGCATTGGCATATGATGATTTCAATTGATGTCAAACTAACATAAATTTAAGTTGGTTAAGTTGGTATCAAAAGTGAAACTGACTATTCTTGCAATGACTTAAATGATGATTAAATAAAAATAATAATTATTGGGTCCTTATCATGAAGATGTTTTGCAAAACAAGACTCAAGTTTCAAATTTGTTAAAATTTTTTGACCAAAATTGATACATAATTTGCTTGTTATGTTTGTTTTGTTTGTCATGTTGAGATTTCACAAACTATGGTGTCCCTTGCTCTTGGAAAGCCCTTGATGATATGTATGCAATGGGCATATGGTTTGGTAATGTTTAGATTTATGATGCAAGAGTTATTGAACATTGAACAATTTTATCAAAAAAAAATCAACAAAATCAAAATTAAATATTTAAAAAAGAAAATTTGGGGTGAGCTTTTGGTATTGGAAAGCCCTTGATGAGTGGGATTTTCTGGGAAGTAATTTTATAAATTTTAAACCTAAGGTGAGTGAGGGACATATTATTCAAAATTTGAAAATAAAATTTCACAATTGAAATATCATCCATCATCCATCATCAAGGTCTTGTTCCCACCTGGGCCACCAACATAGGTCACACTAGTCTCTTTGAAATTTGTGATACCCATACAACCGGGTATCAAAAAGGACCATACATACCCACCCAAGTACTAGAATACCCACCCCAAACAAATGAATAGAAATCATAAATATATCATCACCAAGTTTATCATCCAAAGTTTTCTTCTTCAAGTGTGCTAGTTTCTACTAGGTAGTAACTGAAAATGAACAGAATTCACACAATCATTATTGTCACCAAGTTATCATCCAAGTTTAACTCTAGGTGTTTTTTTTTTTTTTTTCCCTGGCCAAATTAAGCAAACCTTAAATCCAGACCTCTTTTTGGAACCAGTTTTTTTGGGGAAAAATTCTTTTGATTTTTGTGATGTAAAAAAATTGGTGGTGAAAATTTCCCCAAAAATAGCAAAATTAGTCAAATTTACACTTGAAAAAAAAATTCTGCAAAAAATTTCCCAAATTTTTTTTTTGGTGGAAAAATGGAAAATGTTTTACTGAAAAGTAAATACTGATATTGGAATACAACCCAAACTTAATTAAACAAAAAATAAAATTCAACAATTATTATATCATATTAAGTAAGTTTAGGGTTCAGCCCAGAAGAAGAAGATGGATGATGTTGTTGATGATGATGAAGAATTACCTAGTAGATGAAGGATGTGATGGTGATGAGATTTTGGATGTTGGGTGTTGTTTCATTTCTCACCCAATTTTCCTCACTCATATCATCCATGAAAGATCATCCATGGCTTGCAAAGGTTCTGGCACTAGAACATGAGACCTCCAGCTCCCCCCCACCCTCCCCACCCTCTTGGGGCCTGGCTATAAGTTATATAGCCAAAAAATATAATAATAAAAATTGAAAGTGCTAATTGAAACCCCATTATACTTTTTTGAGATTCTCAATAGCCATAATTCAACCAACATATAGGAAAAATCGCCAAATTTCTTCACATGCTCCCAACTAGGGTAGTCCAAATCTGACTAAATCTTCCTGACCACTTTGGCTTACAACACAAAAATTTCATAGCCAAAAATCTAGAATAAAAATTGAAAGTGCTAATTGAAACCCCATTATACTTTATTTGAGATTTTCAATAGCCATAACTCAACCAAAATATAAGAAAAATCGCCAGATTTCTTTTACATTCTCCAAACCAGGTTGTCCAAATCTGACTAAATCTTCCTGACCACTTTTGGCTACAACACAAAAAAAATAAAATTATAACCAAAAATCTATAATAAAAAATTGAAAGTGCCAATTGAAAACCCCATTATGTTTTTCTGAGATTTTCAAAAGCCATAAATCGACCAAAATTTAAGAAAAATCGCCATATTTCTTTACATGCCTCAACTAGAGGTAGGCCAAATCTGACTAAATCTTCCTCACCCCTTTTGGCTACAACACAAAATTGATCACCAAAAATGTTTTTACAGAAATTAAATTAAAAATAAAAATAAATAAAATAAAAAAGAAAAAAAACGGAGAGAGAGAGAGAGAGAGAGAGAGTGTGTGTGTTTTTGTTTGTTTGTTTTGTTTGTTTGAAGCTCTTTCCTTTATAGAGATGATAATGGGTATCAAGAGTTTTGGGTTTTGTAGAGATCTAAAAATGAACTAAAAAATATGGGCATTTTTGTTGGGTTTTTGGGTTCATGAGTTTGGTTCTGGATGGTGGAGAGCTTGGGTATGGGAGGAGATCACTCATGTGAGGAGGAGGAGGAGGAGGAGGAGGAGGAAGAAGAAGAAGAAGAAGAAGAAGAAGAAGAATGAGGAGTTGGGGATGATCAGTTTTTCTTCCTAAGGGAATGCTGCTGCTCACTTCTTGTAATGGGATCACATTGAAGTGGGGTGGGTGGGGGGAAGAGTGGAGGAGCTGAGAGGTAGGGTTGAGGGGGGAGAAAGGAAAGGGATTTTTAGGGTTTGAGCTGTGGAAGAGATCACTGAGATAGAGAGATGTCAGCTGCGGTGAGTCCAGTACCATTCGAGCGATCTCGGAACCGGGGAAGCAATCTGGTGAGCTTTTTTGTCCTCCTCCTCCTCCTCCAGGACCCTTTGGTCATGAAGACTTTCCGTCTGTCTGTCTTCATGTGTTTTCTTCGTAGAAAGAGTTGGTGCCACAGAGAGAGAGAGAGAGAGAGAGAGAGAGAGAGAGAGAGAGAGAGAGCTTGAGCTTGAGCTTGTGCTTGTGGTTGCTTTCTGAGTGGTTATGGAGTGGTGTGATAAATTTCAGGTATACAAGAGTGGGCCGCTCTTCATTTCATCAAAAGGTATAACCCTAATCTCTGCTGCGCCAGCATCAATCTTTCTTTCTTTCACTTCCAATGTGGGTGGTGACCTAATTGTTGTTTTTGTTGATGGTGATGATGATAATGAACTCCTCAATCCTCCTCTTCTTCTTGAGACTGATTGAGTGCTTTTTTTGGGGTTGTCAGTTTGTTTGTTTCTTCAGCTGCTTGTGATTCTTCTTCTTCTTCTTCTTCTTCTTCTACAGCTGAAGAATCTCCTGACTGACAAACAGGATGGATTTGAATTTGATTGCAAAAGAGGGTTTAAGATCAGTACCTATTTAGATCTGCAATTCCATTTACGGGCATTCTGCTTTTTTGATGCTGCTGCTGCTGATCAACATCTACTGTATTATGGTTTTTGATAACCCACAACTTTGTGCAGATCTTCGACCAGCTGTTGCCACTCTCTCTCTCTCTCTCTCTCACACACACACACACACACACACAAAGGATGGGCTAGAAGAGTTATTCATTCACATTTGATTAGGTCATTCTTCCAGAGTGAAAAAATCCTCTTGAATGGATGAATCTTCAATTGGTACTGTAATGGGTGGTGGGTGCATGCAGGACTGGGTTGGAAGTCATGGAAACGCAGATGGTTTATCCTCACACGCACTTCATTGGTTTTCTTCAAAAACGATCCAGTGAGTTGCACAGAAGCCAATGATCACTGAATTTAACAACTTCTTTTGCTCTATGATTTCTTTAGCCCATTGCTAGTCAGTTCCTTGCTTGCAGGTTGCTTCAGGCCAGGAGTGGGTGTAACAAGAGGTGAAGGTAGGGAAAGAGCTAATGGCTGGAGGGGGGCATGGGGGCATGGAGTGCTGCAGAATGCTGTTCCTCAAAAGGCAAATGACTTGAACTTGACACTTGGTGGCATTGACCTGAACAACTCGGGCAGGTATTGCAGGCTAGCCTGTTGTTGTTGTTGATCTGATCAATAAGGTCTCATCTTTCCTTCTTTTCATTACTGGATGGAGGTGGGAGTGGAGGGTGAAATTGCTGACTGGCAATAATGGGATCATTTGGAACAGTGTTCTTGTTCGAGCAGAGAAGAAGTTATTAACTGTGCTGTTTCCTGATGGGCGTGCCTTTACTCTCAAGGTGCATCATTCATCTGTTATCTGCCACTTTTTCCATACTTCTCAATCTTGGAAGATGTCCATGTTGCCATAAAGTGGTGATGCAAAAGTTTGCTTTTTCAATGTGGTCTTATTCTGTCAGAGACCTCTCTCTCTCTCTCTCTCCTGTTTGAGGCTCCTCTCTCTTCCTCAACCCCTAAAAACAAAAAGAGAAATTGGAAAGAAAACTGTGGGAATGTATTGTGCAGGCAGAGACTGTGGAAGATGTGGACGAGTGGAAGGAAGCTCTGGAGAGAGCACTTGAGGCAGCCCCAAATGCAGCTCTAGTGGTGGGTCATGAGACTGCCTTTCGCAATGACTCACATGATGCTTTTGAAGGTTTCGCAGATCATGGTGAGAGTCAGATTCCAAAATTACTATTGTGTTTGTTGCGACAAAAAAATATTTGGTAGGAGTGAGCCCAACAAGGTTTTGGGGGGGTCCCAGTGCTAAATTAGTCATGTGGATATGACTTTTGATCTGCCAGTTCACTTTCTGAATCTACATGATTTGGTAATGTGTTTCTTCTTCAGGAAGAGATCGAAGACCTGTGAAGTCTTTGGTGGTTGGCAGGCCCATATTGCTAGCTCTTGAAGACATTGATGGAAGCCCTTCCTTCTTGGAAAAGGCTCTTTGTTTCATTGAGCAGCATGGTATCGTTTTCCATGACTATTCAGATATCTGACTTTGCTGTTTTATGCTAGAAAACAGTTTAGAAAACAAAACACAAGAGATCCACATAATACTTCTTGAACTTTTGTGATATGCTGACAGCAGATGTAGTTGATACTAGAACAACTGCATTTATGTCCTGTTTCCTGAGGCCACCCATGGCTTTGAAAAGAAATTCCCATCTGAATCCAGGGGTTCGAGTGGAAGGTATCCTACGTCAATCTGCTGATGTGGATGATGTTGACCAGCGAGTCAAAGAATACGAGCAAGGTGCTTGCAGCTCTGAGAGCCCCTGAAGTTTCTTGTGGCATTTTTTTAGTAGTTAGTTGTGGATGAAACTCACCAAACCCTCATTTTGATGAACACAATGAATAGAAGGGGGACCACTTGCCTTTCCTGCATCATGTTTGAAAGTAAGAGAGTTTGTGACATGGTATTGTGCTAAATTCCAGTTGCATTTTTTTCATTGCTGCTCAGGGCGGAACCAATTTACACCTGATGAAGATGCACATGTGATCGGTGATTGTATTAAGGTGAAGGTTGCAAGCAGAAAGTTTTCTGCTGTGAGATGCCCATGGTCCCACCTTATGATCAAGGAATATTGACTTAAAACTGAGCTTGATTTGGTGGGTTTATCCTGAAGTTTCTATAGACATGGTGGGTAGGCCAAGGTCTGGAGATTATTGATCAAATGGAAGGGATGTCTCTGGTGTATGCAGCATGTGCTGAGGGAGTTGCCATCATCACCTGTATCTACAACTTGCTGCACTGCTCTTCTTGAAGCACACCGTAAGATTCTTTTTGTAATTCCTTTTGTCTGTCTGTTCCCTCCTCTGTGGCAGCTTGCTCAAAATTCCTTAAAATTGAGGTAAGGCAGAGGAGAAAAAAAGGAGACATTATGGAAGAATATTTGTGCGGAGGCTCTTGCTAGCAGAGGAAGCAGCAGTATGTTATCTTGTCCACATGCATCATCTAAATTCACAGTTGTGGTTCTTTACTAAGAATTCCAGAAAGTGCATTGGCATTTGAAGTTTTGGTTCAGTTGCTTCAGTTGTTCCTAAGCAGATTCTTGTTGGGAAACTGTCTGGCTAGGGCTAGAAGGAAAGGAAGGTCGTCTCAATGCTATGCGTAGAGCTATTTTGGAAACTTTTCCAGAACCTAACCGTCGGCTCCTACAGAGGTATGGGCAACTTTGTACACTTCTCAATCAGCGGCATGTTGATCAATATTGCAGTTTAGATATGCACCGGGTCATGGATCCTGTATAGTAAAATGCAACTCATTATCAAAGAGAACCATGATGTTGCTGTATTAGACTTGTTTTCATGGGTCTGATTGGGTAGATTATGCAGCTTCTAGATTTTTGTGTTTGGGTTTAGGCATGTTAAGATCTCCTGATGATTAGCTTTTTAGAGCATTGAAAGTTTCCATGTGTACTTTCATTTTTTGGTCTTGCCTTTCATCAAACACCATGTTGTGGAACAAGCTCTCCAATCCCATTTTCCTTTTGTAGTGTGCTTGCTGGATTGAACCTCATGTCCCTTGTGTCACATTGTGAACCGTGACTCATAAAGACATGGGGTTCGGTCAGATTGTTGAGGATGATGCGAGCAGTGTCACTTCACACTGCAGAGAATCGAATGACTGCATCAGCTGTTGCGGCTTGTATGGCACCACTGCTGTTGCGTCCTTTGTTGGCTGGTGAATGCGGACTAGAGGATGATTCTGAAGTCTCTGCTGACAATGCAACACAGCTCTTGGCAGCTACAACAGCTGCCAACAATGCACAGGCAATCGTGACAACGTTACTGGAGGATTATGATTCTCTTTTTGAAGTAAGTCACTACATGCTATACACATCTTTGGTAAACATGCAGAAGTGGGTTCGTTGTTAAGAAGTATGATAACGTTTGCAAATAATTGTTGTGTATCTGATCTGGTTCACATGTCATGTCAGGAGGAGGATGTACAGCGAGCTCCCCCTTCACCCCAAATGTATGGTCACCTGGAGGCCAGTGCCAGTGACGCCTCCTCAGAGGATGCCGATGATGATGACAATGATGAAAATGAAGCACTGCATGTGATGCGTGATCTGGATTCAGGTTACCATGATGCTTCCAATGACCTTCATGAGGACATTGATGAAGATGCTGAACGAACCCTCTCTGGCACCCTCAGTGAAAGCAGCGGAAACCTTGGCAGTGATCTCTTTGATTACAAGGTGAGTGAAAAGATAGAATCTCAGATCCTTCTTTTCCATTAATTCTCAAAAGCATCACGTGATGACCAGTATTTCCATCTAGCATCTTCTCTGGTGCTTGTTTTTATTATAGAGTTTGTAGGGATGGCCACCTTCAAGTAAGGTCTTGCTTTGACTCTTTTAAGTCAAAATCAGAATCAAGATTGTAGCCTGTATTCTGTTTGTACTTAGTTTATGATCAATCTGAAGAGAAGCAGAAGTTGGGTTCAGGTGTTTTCCAGTGTTGGGTGGTTACCTGGTTTTGGAGGGTTAGAGCCACTGGTTCCAGTTCAGGTTCTGGTTCTGAACTGGAACTGGGTCTGATTTTTGGAACAAGTTCTAGTACTGAAACCAAATTTTTTGGGAAGAATTGGACCTGGAACCAGATTCCCAGTCTACAGTGGTGGACCACCCAACACTCATGTTTTCCTGACTGTGGCCTGCTTTCTTTAGGCTTATGTTTGGCACAAAGGCTCTTTACTATCTAAAGAGCAGGATAAAACCTAATTTTTCTTTTTGTGTCAACTTTTAGACAACTGTGAAAGGCAGTGTTGCATGCAAATTGGAATGACTTACTGTTGGTTGGTTTCAGTACCTTGGGTATCAAGGGCTGCTTGCTCAACACCTTGGTTTGATTCCCTCCAGGTGTTTGAAGGCATTGATTCAGACAATGAAGTTTCTGGGGGCTTTGCTTCCTTGGGTGGGCAGAAGGGGAGCACAAAGCCATGGCCTCGACTAGGTAACCTTGGGAGTGATGAGCAATCTACTGCACCATCGTCCAGCTTGGAAAATGGTGGGAGCTTGAACACCAGTAGCACCTTGGGCCATGGGCAGTCTCCATGGGATGATCACAGATCCCCTCCTTTAAGCAACTCTCAATCTGGAGGGCATGACCCAAACTCCAAGGTGAAACCACGACCATCAACATCAAGCACAAAGCGTACATCTCTCTGGGGACTCTCTTCGGTATGTTGTCTCACAACCCATTTTGCTCCTTTTGCCTCTTGTGGGTGTTACACAAATGCAACAGATGAGCTAGAAGTGCTCTCAGTAATTTCTGGAAAGTCTTTCCAGGAACACCCAAGTGAAGTTGGGGATTCTCTTGAGAAGGGATTCATCTGCACTTTTTAACCATGACCCAACAAGTGAGGCTTAAGTTTTCAGTCCTCAAATTCCTTCTTATGCACAAATGTATCTGCACCTATCAACCAAATGATTGGAACTTTGATTAGAACTCTGATTCAGCTTAATGGTCTGTTTTATGGTGCACAGGCAAACAATAAAAACACAAACCCAGATGTCAATGACTCATCTGGAGAAGAAGAGTAAGTTCTCCAAGCTTTGATTTGCATGTACAGCAGTTCTTTTTTTTGCCAAATCTTTCCAAATGGAGGGACATTTACATGAGAGTCCTGTCAACAATAGTTTCCCTTCACAACATTATAACTGTGGACATTTCAATTCAGGATACTTGTATATTATTAGTCCAGATACTATGCCGCTTTTTTCTAGGGATTTATGCCTTTGATGTTGTCCATTTGAGTTTGGTTACGAACTTTTGTTCTATGTGAGTTATTGGGTCTGCCATTCTGCAGGTTGGCCATACATCGCTTGGAAGTCACACGAAATGATCTACGCACTCGGATTGCCAAAGAGGTATATTGTTTGGAGTTCTGTTATTTCATTTCCTTCTTCATTGAAGCACAGTTGGTTTTTAAAAATTGAAAGTTCATTGATTATAATAGATTTGATTTATTGGTTTGTTTCTTGGGTTTGTATGGTCTTATTGATAGCAATTGAATGAGACTTTGCTTTTACTATTTATCAGCATATAAAGATTGAGTATTTTACATGGCAATCTTAATGTAACAGGCAAAAGGCAATGCGATTCTTCAAGCCAGTCTGGAGATAAGGAAACAAGCTTTGCATGACCGACGTCTGGCCCTTGAGCAAGATGTGAGAACTTTATATGCATACATTCTTTCTGTGTCTTCTTATCAGTTTATCAAATTCAGTCCTTGAAAAAAAACAAATGCTTTGAGATAGCTTTGGGTGTGCTTATGTCCATGCTAGAAACAGATTGGGCTTAAAAAAAAAGTATTTTGGTGTTTGGGTTTTCCCAGGTTGCAAGATTGCAGGAGCAGCTGCAAGCAGAACGAGATTTACGTGCTGCTTTGGAGATTGGCCTCAACATGTCGGCTGCTCAACTTTCAGCTGCACAAACCTTTGATTCCAAGGTTTGTATTGCCCTAATGTTAGCTGCAGAATGGCAGACCAGATGGCAGAAAGATTACAAATTCTCTTAATGGGTATACTAATTGGTATACAATTTTTTTGCCAGGTCTTTGCTTTGTTGCTTAGATCTCTCTGCCCTACAAATGGCAAGTCTTTAAACCCCTGGCTATTTATTATTTTCCTGTGTTGCTATGGTGTAGACACGAGCGGAAGTGGAGGAAATAGCAGCTGTTGAAGCAGATGTAGCACATCTTAAACAGAAAGTGGCTGATCTCCACCTCCAGTTGAACCAGCAACGCCAACAGCAACATGGTATGTCAGTGGCTGATTCATCAGAACGTCAACACCGTGTGAAAAGCCTCCAAGCTCAGCAGTATGTCCTGATCTCACCAACCTGCTGAGCCTGCCTCTCAATGATGCTTGTTCTGAAACATGTTGGACTCAGTGACAGAACTCAAGTTTGTATCTTTTGTGTTACAGCAAGATTCTCATTTGAAATGTCTACATTCTTACCTGTAGCTTTTTTTCTAATATGTATGTGGACTCCCACATGAGCATTGTTGGATTGAAGGAATTTTTGTCCTACTTTTCAGGAGAATATTGCAACAAGAGTTGGAAATCACACTTGCCCTCTGCAACCATGAGAAGCAAAGGAATAATGAGGTGCATAATTTTTGCTGCTCCTTCCATTTGCCACTTAAAAATGGACTGAAATGGTTGTCATCTGTTTGATGATTCTCTCAATGGGTGTTGAATAGAAGGTGCTACTACCAAAAGAGCCTTGGCTTATTGATATGACATCTCACTGATTTCTGCTGTGGATGCTAGGATGACTCGCTCAAGAGTGTCTGCTCATAGTGATGATCTCTGGCAGGAAGGGGTATGGGTGATTCTTTTATGCCTGATTTTGTTTGGGTTTGGGTGTGCTGTGTTTGGTTCAACTCATGTATCAGCAAATGGAGGGGCAAGGTGGGCAAGCGGAAGCGGTTGCACTTGAGCATGTTGTGGCGCAACAACGAAATGCACTTGCAGAAGCTAAAGTATGGGTCTTGCACATCTATCTATTTTCATTTCCTGGGGTTTGGTCTATCATTCTGCCATTGTCTCCTTGTCTCTGGCCACAAACAGTGAGCTTTTTGGATGTTGCTACTGGAGCATGTGACTACTGAACAGTAGCAGTAGATGAGAGGATGTGTGAGGATACTTGATTTTTCCCTTATTAGAGAATTGGTCATGTGCAGGAAGCCCTTTTGGCAGAGAGAACAAGGAATGCAAATCTTCGCCGCCGTAGTTCTCCACCTGATACCTCAGTAGCAAGTGATTGGCGAACTCTGCGGCCACCAGCAGGGCCATCAGCTGCTGGTCGACAGTTTGCCTGGAGGCATCAACCAGATCCCTCAAATCTTTTGGATGATGCAAATGCTGATCACAAAGGCGCATCTACGAGTGATGTCTCTGAGGTGGGCCATGCTAATGGAAGGAGATTCCACCTAGATTTAGAGGTATGTGTGATTCAATGACTCCCGACTTTAGGGTTTAGGGTTTAGAGCAGTGTTGAAATGCTCTAGTAGTGAGGCTGACTACTCATAGATCTCAATGAAACTGTGAGTGAGGGCAATTTGCAATCATTCAAATGCATAAGGTGCATCTCCCATCAGATCCATCAAATCCATCAAATCAGATCAGGGCCTGCTTCTTGAGCCAGTGACCTGTAATTTCTGACTCCTGACATCATCTTGCAGGCTCGAGTGCTACCATCTCAGCAACAATCTACTCCAACTCCATCTTCAGCACTAGTTGAACTTACGACACGCCTTGATTTCTTCAAGGAGCGACGTTCCCAACTTATGAATCAGCTGAATAGCTTGGATCCAAGCCTGGTGCCCTCGTCTCTCAGCAGTCATGATCTCATCCCTGCATCACCATAACAGCTGCAGCCCATGATGAATGGTAATGGTAGTTGGTCTAGAGTTAAATTCAATTTGCTTCCCCCATTATTTGGTCTCCAGCAGCAGCCTGGTTCAAGTTAAAACCCATTGTAAAGTTCATTAATTTTTGAGTAGTTATTAGCATTGAATCACGGAAATTTTTTTATGTATGTGGTGGCTGACATTAATCTTGGGTTACAGTAAAAGGACATTGCACTTTCTGGAATTGTGTTATAGGCTTTCACATGGTAGGTTCAATGTGAAGTTCATGTAGAAGACATGAACTGCCCCTATGAAAGCCCCAAACCTTTCATCTCAAACTTGTATAGACAAAGAATGGTGCAAGCCCTTCTATCCTCTCTTGGTTTGTGAATCTGGGAGTTTTCTTTGGGAGTTTTTTTGTTCAGGCTTCACATGAGGGTCCAATTCATTTTCCAATAAATCCAGACAGGCTATCTGCTGGTGGGTGGGTCTTTGATCTCTGTCTTTCCTTTTTGTGAAGTTGATCAGATTTTGATCATTGATAATGATTTGGCCTTGCAGTGGAAGATGTGTTGCAATTTCTCAAATCCTTTTTTAATAGCAGGAAGTTTGGAAATGATAATTTTGCTGGAATGAAAATGCAATGGGCAAGTTCAATCTCTCAACCCTTTTTTTGTAGCTGGAATTCCAAAATGAAAATTATGCCTGATTGAAAAAGCCATGGCAAGTATGCTAGTGGTACTGCATAAATTAAGCCGGTTGGGAAATAGAAACACAGGAAAGCAGGCAATAGAAAGAGAGGTTTGGGGTTTTCAATTTTGATTAATAAATGGAATAAGGTCAGAATAGTGGATGGGTGGATTTCATGGCAAGGATAACACTATTTGCAGTAGTTGGGGTTGGAATAGAGGATGGCTGGATTTCATGGCAATGGAATTAGTGGATGGGTGGAATTTGTGGCAATTGGAATAACTCTTCCACTATCAACAATAGACAGAGGTTGGAATCATGGAGGAAAGACATAAGGTTTTGGGTTCTTGCACTACCCACAACAGGATGAGGTCACAATAATGGGTGGATTTCATGGAAATGCACCTAAGTGGACAAGAAACGACTGCTTGCACAGACTTCAAATTTGTGGTCACCAAAGTGTTGTTGGTTCACTCGCCAAAGAGGCAATCTGAGCACCAAAATCAACAGGATAATCAAACCAGAGGATGCTCATTAGATGCAGGGTTTCAAAGCCACTTTGAAATTTTTTACATTGAACTAAACAATTTCCAGTAATAGTTCTTCTATCAATATCAACCACTTTGCAACATAAAAACCCTTTGGGTTAAAATTGCTCACTGGGTCATTATTGAATAATCTGCCTCTTCAGTTAGTTTAGGAAATTTGACTGGGAGAATTCAACTTTCTTTATTAAAAAACAATAAAATCAAGGAAAGATCTTGACACTCCTGAGAAACTATTCCATTTCCACCATTTTATTTTTCTTTTTGGGCATATGTGACTAAGAAGAGCTAATTGGCAAATGGTTGATGGACACAGAGGTGGTGGATTCAAGGCACAAGCATTCTTGTGGATTTGCATAGAAATAGTCTTCCTCTTTTGGTTGTCCAGGAATGACTTCACGCACAGTGGGAGTGCCAATGCGAGTTTGGTGAGATTGTCGAATTGCAGTTGAGAAATCTTCCCACTTGATTGTTCCATTTGTATACTGGTCTACAAGCTCCACTACTCGCTTTTGATCAAATAAGATGGTATTCTGGAAGCCTGTATATCTGGTTGAAGAAGAAGAAAACTATAAAAATTAGCAAAAATTGTGCATCTATTAGTGCCTCTCTGGTTTTGCACTAAAACTTTGAAACCACCCAAATTTGGTTCAAAGAGGGCAAATTAGTGGCAACTTATTAAAAAGGACCAAGAAAAAAAGTACCTTCGGTGGCCTTCAACAATCTTTGCCATGTTGCCATAATACGTAGGGACAAACACATCACTTGCCATTGATACCATGTAGTCCAATGCCGCCATTTGTGTTGAGTGGTTCTGAAATGGTTTCAGCTCCTCTGGTGTCAGTAACATCTCTTTCTGGACCTACTCAAAACACAATAATAAAACTTCGATGAGTATCAAGAAATCTACATACACACAATTTCAGGAAACCAGGATCAGGCCCAAAAACATAAACAAAAAACCCCCAAATTTTTTTTTAAGAAATTAAAAAATGAATTAAAATAATAAACATAATATATATAACACAAACCAAAACAAAAATCATTTGAAGTATAGGAGAAGGGCCTATCTTTCAAACCTTCCCAAGACTTGAGGTACCTGTAATGAGAATGCTGGTAGTCCAAGTGGAAGGTATTGACATCTTGGAAGGTTTGAAAGATAGGCCCTTTCCCTTTACTGAAAACCCTGTCAGTCAGATCTTGACGACACCCTGATCTGGACCTTACAAAATATGCTAAAAGGCCTTATACAGCCTATCGGGGACCTTACAAAATGTGTTAAGGCCCCTTGTACAACCTAGTTGGGGACCTTACAAAATATGTAAAGGCCCTTAGAGCATCTCCACCCACAACACCCCCTATTTGGAACTCTACCAGTGTTTTATCACATCCAAAATACAATACCCGATAACTTGTCCTCTATATATGCAGTAAGCAAAATAAGCTCACAAAGTGTTTAACTGTTAAGGCCCGAGGTGCAGGGGCTGTGCAGAAACAATGGATCTGTGCAAGGCAAGAGCTGAGTCCCAAGCAAGGGGCCCTGTATTTCTACACAGCCCTGCAACACCAACGAGGGCTTTACCCAGCATAAAGAAAAGGAACCAAAATTTCTTTGGGCCTTTACACCCATTTGAAAGGATCTAGCTTTCTCTCTCTCTCTCTCTCTCTCTCTCTCTCTCACCTCAGGGCAGCAGGAGAGGCATTGGCGGTCGCCATAAGCACACTTACTAGATTGGGAAAGGCAGCATGTAGTTTCGCCATCCGCTGCTCACCTCCATAAATCTCTCCTGCAGCGATGTAGATGAGGGTGCTACTGTCATAACCCAGACCCATCAAGACTAACACAGTCTCCTCTGGTGTCAATGGGCAAAGACCCTCCTGCCGCTTTTGCTCTGATACAATTGCCTTTTCTTTCCACCAGGTGGTTGCATACCTGCACACCTTCTAAAATTAGGTCAGCTGGTAGCTCAAAATATAGCTTACTAAGAGGTAGGTTGCAACCGTGACAACTATGTATGATACAATGAAAAAGTGTTTTTGTGTCCACACATCATCCATCCTGCATGGTGTGCTCATGGGTGCCGGTTCACTCTGGCCCTGACTAGAAGCTATAGCAGCCCATCTACCTAGTCGAGTTCTGATGTACTCTGGTAGCGCTCAAGGTAAGTAACACCTAGTCTGTAAACCCTAAAGGAAAAGGCCTTCAGTAGTAGATCCCACCTCATTTGAGTCAGGTCATCAGCCTCCTCTGGGGTGCAGCCCTTTGTACATCCAGAGAATGCCAACATATCCTTTTCATAGCGTAAATGCAGCACCATGAATCGCCCTCTGGCCTGAAGTATTTTCACCAGTTTCCAACCCAAAACCTCAATGTGGGGTGCAAATCGCAGGGCATGATAGTTGGCATGACACCGTAGTAGCTGCATATCTAGTGGAACGCTGTTTGCCAATCGTGTATCAGTTTTATTAAAATGCAAAACTCCATACTTTTGTACCAAAGGCAGAATCTGCATCCACAAAAATAAAAATAGAAATAGAAATAAAACATACAAAAAAAACCCATTAAAAAAAAGGGTATAGAAGTAAATCATGGACAGATTAACCCAAAATTTTAAAAATAAACAAATTGGGGTGGGTTTAGGGTTTAGGGGTTCTTAATGTCATCTATCCACACCTGATTGAGATAGTATGATTCGTTAGACCAGCTGCTTGGATGCATATAATATACATGCAAGGAGCCTTCTTGGATCTTCTGAAGAAGGCTACTTGGGAGCTCATGGATGATCTGCACACTACTGCTGAGTGATGCTATAAAATATGAGGTGTCAAAAATGTCTCCAAAATCACTGCCCCCCGCCCCAGCACCCAACATTTAGATTAGAAATTTTTTTCAAGCATTTTTGCATTCATGATCATCTATATGTAAATAGTAAATACTCAGAACCCAAGTTAACTGGAATTGATTTTCAATTGGAGTTCTGTTGCATAGTCTCACTCTCATACCTAAGTTCCCTTAAAGCCCTAAACCCTACACCATACCTAGTTATTCTGCAGGTTCTCTTTTACGGTGTCTTGAATGACAGCAATATTGGCAGTGAGACAGCTAATTCTGTCATTTCCTACCTACTCATGCCTCTCTCTACTTCCATTGCCTACCTACCCACGGTCCTTTAATATCCCAGAATCAGAGAACTGTCGGTTCCGGTTATTTCAAACCCCTTAAAGAACTAGCAGTTTTCATGAAAGAACCAGCAGAGAACTGGAGGTTCTCTGGCTGGTTCTTTGCTGAGAACTGCGGTTATATAGCAACCTGGTTCTTTGAATAGTTTGAGAAGCAGTAGGTAAGTGGGTATATACCTGGGTTGATAACCAGCATGTATCTGTCCCTGATTCTAAGAGCACTGGGTAAGGTGCCTCTTCTCCTCTAAGATGAATCACAGTCATCTTTTTATAAAAGCAAAATTCTACCAGTTCTTTAAGCTGGGCAAGGACCTTGAACAGGGCTGTTCTGGGAATTCGGTTCCTGCCTCCACTGGTCTCTCCTTCCCAGAAAGGCCCCCTCCTGGTCCTTACCCTACACAAAACTCTCTCTGTCTGTCTTGCTGGACAACATTAAGATGAGTCCCCAAGTTTGCGGAATGAAGTACCTGGGATCTGCCCAGAATGACTTATGATCAAGCTCAGGGAGGACTAAAGTCACATTCAATAACTTGGCTATGGCCACCATATCACAAATCTGCAAAGGAAATCCCTCCCCCATCAACCAACCATCATGTTCCTTGCTAAGATCATGGGTAAAACAAGACGTTAAATTTTGCTCTATGTTAGGGAGAATTCAAGACCCAAAAATGAAAAAGAATAGGAAAAAAGAAAGAAAGAAAGGAAAAAGAAAAACCCAACAAGATTGAATTTTTAAAAATTTAAATTAAATTGAATTAAAATAAAATTTCCCTTCCATAAAAAGAAACCGTACCCCAGCACGCATTTGATTGAGACCACCATTGCAAGAAACCATGAGATATCCATTGTTCACATAGTTTCCTGTAGAAGAATTGCCAATTCCCAAAAAGAGAGCTTCACACAATCACAAACCAAAGTAAATCACAACGAAATATAAAACTCAAAAACTAACTCTTGACAGGGTGGGTTTTCTGGATAAAACTCAATTGAAGATTGTTGAAAACAGAATTACAGAGAGATAGCAGGGACGAAGCAGTAAAACAGAAACACTTAAAAAATCCATCCACCAACTGTAAGCATAAAATGTTCAGCATTTGCATTGAGAAAATCACATCAACAACTTAAGAGAATTCAGTAGTGGTGACTGTTCATGCTTATATTAAAGGATCATAGGCTAGCTATTCTGCAGATATCTATGCGTCTTAAATGGAAGAACTCGCAGTGGCAGCTGATTCAGGGCGTTACAGATCTACACAAGTGCCAATTCTCCCATTTCCAACCTACCTCCTACTCGGATCCTTTACGTCAGGGAATGTGCGCCTAGTGTGCATTCTGTCACCTAGTTCTGTCCCTAGGGCTTGGCCTACTGCGCTTGCCCTATCAACTCACTAGGAGGCAAAATGCACCTGCCCTCAGGGCACATTCTCCAGTAGGTTCTATGTCTGGCAGTCACACAAATTTTCCACCCCTTTTTCTTTTTTGTTGTAACATAATCAACAGGAAGGCAAATCTCACTGACATGTTTGCATTCTGATTCATCCTTGAGACGAGTGCTATTTTCTGATAACAACCTTCTTCTTGAAGGTAAGTGAAGTAATCTGCTTTTCATCGATGAAGGGACCTTTCTAGCTGTGAAGAAGGCCGGTTATGAGAAATAGCAGTCAGCTCAATTTGCCTTCCCTGTGGATTATGTCCTGTAACCAGCTCCAGGACACTGGCTACCTGAGATAGTTTTAGTGCTCCTGTGCCTCAACTATATCCTGTAGCCAGCATCCTCTTGCCAGTTACATAGTCTATAAAATTGAGCATAGAGAAAGGACAATGCTTACTCTGAGGGAAAGCCAGTTACCTAGTCTGTAAATTTGAGCAAATGTAGAGGATGATTCTTACTCTTAGGCAAAGGGTTTATAAAGCCATGGTTGCAAGGGTGTTGGTTGTTGTTTTGTGGCAGAAAATGTGGTTGCCATAGCTCTCTTAAGGTACACAGGTGAATGAAACAAGTGAACACAAGTATGCTGGTACCTGTCCAGATGACCCAGACCTGCCCACCAACCAACCAACCAACCCAGGCACCCACCCACCCACCAGGGGCTTTGCTTTCTTAGCCAAACAAAGAAACTACAAGCATACAGACAATTGGCATCTTTCACACCAAATTCCATTTTGTGGCTTTTATTTATTTACCTTGGATTCCAAGAAAAAAATGGGGTTTCAAGAAGAAGAAGAGCATTTCTTCTTCTTCTTCTTCGCCCCCACACTACATAAAACACACAAGAAGAGGATGTGCAAACATCAAAGTTTGAAGAGTACTACTGCTGTTGCTGCTGCTGCTACCATTTACCTGCATTTGAGGTCTTCGAAGCATTTGGCACCACATTCAGTTGATCCTCCTGGTGACTACCACCATTTGCTCTTGCTCCACCCCCACCCCACCACACCCCACCCACAATCGCTTCCAGCTTTCCCAGAATCTCTCACTCACATGATGATCTCCTCCTCCATTCCAGCACCAACTTCACAACGAACAGCTGCAGTAGTCTACCCTATATATCCTCCCACAACCCAACACATACTAGTAACAACAACAAATGCAGCAACAGCAAGAGCAGCAAGCAGCACACCACCACCACCATCAACATTAGTCACCTCTCCGAGTCAGCAGACCCCTGGTGAGAGATGCCATAATGAGTTCCCGTAGTAGTAGTAGTAGTAGTGGTTCATTCTTGTCTGAACTGCGATACTGCAAACATCATCATCATCACCTGACATCCTCCTGTATGACCCAAAAACCCATCTTCTCCTTCTTCTCCTTGTTCTCCTCCTCTTCCAAGAACAAATAATAAGCATAACCGGCCTCAGCTGGCAAGTTCCAGGGTAGAATCAGTGAGCTCAACCAAATGATTACTCAAATGCTTCAGGTACAACTGCAGAAAAGAAAGAAAGAAAGAAACCATTAAAACCGCACCCAACTTCTTTCCTCTTCTTCTCCTTTTCTTCCCCTTTTCTTCTGTTTTCTGTCTTCTTCTTTTTGTCTTTTTAAATGTGGGTTGTTGTGGTAGAGTGTTTTCTTAGCTTCAATTTGTTGCTGTTGTTGTCGGTGTGTGCTTAAGATAGAGCTAATCCTGCTGCTACGAAAACCCTGTTAAAAAAATTTCTCTCTCTTTTTGGTTGCAAAATTCCTTTTTTGGGATTCTTTCATTTCTTTCTTTTCTTGGGTGTTTTCCTTTTTCCCGGAGAACTGGAAAATCGTTCATTTATGGGTTTGTCGGGTATTGTGCAAAAGCCGGAGTGTGAGCGAGTGAGCTTGCTTTTTACGCACTAGGTACTCATGGTCCTTACTAAACCCTAAACCCTATTTCTTCAAATGGCTTTTATTTGCCTTGTACTTCTTGTGAATGGGTTCACATCCCTGCCCTTTTATATACAGGGACTTTCTTCACTTCTTCAATTGGGACAAAGCAACTTCTTCCTCTTCCCAAGTGGTTGAAAACCCATCATCCCAATTCTTTCCTTTGCTTTCTCTGTCTCGACTTTTTCGTGGGTCTTCTTCATCATCGTCATCTACTTCTGCATCATCATCATCTTCTTCTTCTTCTTCTTCCTCTTCATCGTCATCTTTCTATTTCTTCATGATCATCTTCTTCTTTTTGTTTTGGGATTGACTTTTTGTTGGACAAAAGGAAAAACTGGGTTGCTGCTCTCAACTTTTGTTGTTTGGTTTTTAATTGTGGTTTTTGCAAAACCCTTTTTCAATAAGAGTATAAAAAAAAGAGAGAAAAGAAAACAATGCCTTCACTACTCTTTCGTTTTGTGCATTTGTCAAGAAGAAGAAGAAGAAAAGATGTGCACTTACTACACCACACAACCACTCGAATATTGTTGCTTTCCAAAGCATAAAAACCTCCTCAGCCCAGATTCTTAGTAGTGTAAGTGGATGCACACTCACACAGAGAGGAAAGAATTGGGCAGGCTAAAATCTGATTTTAATAATTAAAATCTCATGGCATTTGACTCATAGAGGTAGTTGATCTATTATTGTAACACTATTATATAGAATGGTAAGAGTTTTACCTAGCTTTGGATTGCCTTGAAATGCTCCTAATATTGTTTATTGCTACTTTTAAAAATTTAATTCAACTTGAAATTTTCCTTTCTCAATTAAGACCGAGTCACAAAACCTAAGGCTAGGATCGTAAGGTTCTTCCAATAAACTTTGATTACAAGATTTAGATTTTGGGATTGCTCACGAAATTCCATTGCAAATCCCCCAAGTGCAATGATTTGTAAAGAATACAAGGTTAAAACATAATCATGATTATGACAATTTACATTATTCAATATCTAACAACAAAATCCATTCAAATTTCAAATGATTAGCCACAAATCCTTGTCTTGCAAGGTGGAACTTCATTTTGATCTTTCATGTGGTGAAGGCGTGATCCATAAACTTATCAATTTGAACATAATGGATGCACTTTTAGTTTTCGTGTACCCAACAAGGATCCAAATGTTATATTTTCTCAAAAACATAGATGTCATGAACATTGGATATCAAGTTGAGAATTTGATCATGATATTGGGATGAACAATGTGCATCAAAGGTACAATGGAGATTTATTTATATCACCAAAGATATTTATGCAAAATGCGAGCTTGTGTGGGAGGTGCTAGATAGTAACACATGGATTTTATGAGCATTTGGTTGGATCATGTTCAAATGTGATGATCTCAACATGTGGTTGTTGTCATTGTTGTGTGCACATGCATGTAAACACATAAAGACAAAATTTGAAAACTCTATCCCATAATGCATTCCAAGATACTTCCGTATGTGTAATGGATGTATGAATAAGATGGTTGAAGGCAACTAAGGTTGAAGACTTATATCTTGCACACACCAAGCTCTTTTAATTTGTAGTATGAAAGGAGATGGTTTTTGGGAAATTTTGTGATTCAGAATAGCAAAAAGCATGTAAAATTAGTTTGTGCAATTTGAAATGGACAAGTGAATTAGAGGTTTTTTAAACAGAAGGGGGACTTTGATAGACCATGGGAAAACATGAGGCTCTACAAGCTTAAAATAGTGAAGGTGCTTTGCATTCAAATTGGATTACAATTTGACCTTAAATAAAAAGTCGAAACCCATGAAGCAAAAGCAAGGGTTGAATGAATGCAAAATTGTTTCCCAAGGTACCCACTTTGCATTCGAACAGATTACAATATGACCTTTTTTCCTTTTAAAGTCAAGGCCTGTGAAGTGAAAGCAATGGTTGAATCAACCCAAAATAATGTTCCCCATCAATTGAAAATTATACTAGGGAAAAAGATTTGCACATCTAGAGCAAGCATGAATATCTTTCATAAGAATAAAGAAATCTCCATTCTCACGCTGAAGAAAAAAAGAGCAAGGTTAACAGTTCCTCAGGAAGCCATAGAAAGAACCAAACAAGGAAAGACAGAACAAACAAAAAACAAAAAACAGTCACCGGTATGAACAAAAGTGCCAGTCTCACATCTGTTCAGGGACCATCAACAGTAGTATGTATGATAGTGACTTAACTACCACAACTTCCCCACAGACTTTCATCAGCTCCCTACAGTGGGTAAATGGGTAAAGGCCGGTGACAAGCATCAACCTGCGAACTGAGTTTCTGCTGCAATTCCGGAAGCAACGGGAAGACTCAGCCATACTACTGGCTAGCAACAGACC
>Ga0116227_10002910_pt1 | contig 38515 bp, 35 predicted proteins | sample S1TSphgellanicum_FD_89693 | JGI IMG/M metagenome (GOLD analysis project Ga0116227, IMG submission 89693) | Host-associated microbial communities from peat moss isolated from Minnesota, USA - S1T2_Fb - Sphagnum magellanicum MG | ecosystem: Host-associated > Plants > Peat moss > Unclassified...
AAACCCCCCCCCCCCCCCAAAAAAAAGAAAGGAAAACAAAACAAAATGATAAAGATGACAGGAATAAAGGACACACACCTGCCTCCCTACTACTAATGCTGTCCTTTGAGTTCAGGGACAACGTCATCGTCCTGCTCTCCTCCACCATCGCTTGCAGAGATCTGAGATCGACAGTTGCAGAGACAGTAACGGTTGCCACGGACGCAGCGAAGAAAGGGACAACGAAACGCACGGTTAACTCTTCTTCCTCAAACCCTAAAATAGAAACCCTAAATTAACCGTAGTTAAAACGAGATTTTAACCATTGTCAACAAATGAGCAAGCTCAAGTTTTAAAAATTTGTAACCCTAGTATTAACCCTAATTTCGATGGACGGTACAGAAATTCTGGACGGTGGATGTGCCTACCACATGGCAGCTCTTGATTGCCTTTTTTCTGTCGTCTCATACTCTGATTGGTCCATTGTCGTCATAAGGCCTCGCTCTTTATTGTTTTCCGTTGGTCTTTTGTTTTTCCTTTCCTTTCCTTTCCTTTCTTTTGGGGGATGGGAGAGAGGTGACGTTGGTACTCTCCTTTTACACATAATTTGGTCGTCATGTTTTCCAGTTTCTGTCTGCATTATTGTTTGATTTACTCAAACACTTGATTTTAAATTCAGGATTACATCATTATTACCAGGGTTTTTTTTTTTTTTTTTCCAATTTAATCATATCAAAAGTTTAGCAAAATAAAATTTTCTGAAAATATTAGCAAAATTAGTCTACATTACAAGTGCAAAAATAAAAATTTCCCAACTTTTCGGTCAAAAAAACGAAAAAAAAAGAAGAAAAAAGCACTTAGTTCATCCCAATGACATTTAACTACACAAACACTTGCTGTTCAATTCAGTATTAGGTCTAAAAATTATCAGTCCTTTTTGGTGCTCCACTTCTGGCATGTATGTATGGATGTATGTATGTATAGCAAGCTCACTCTATGAAGGAACTAATGTTTCTCTTTCAATGGTAAGTAATCCCACAATTGCCCAAATTATATGAATCCTTTGCTTGTTCCAAATTTGGCAGTACATACTACATACATACATGATTAGCACATTGTACCAAGGCACACAACTTTGTGTGTAGGAGGTATCCTAACAGCCATGAAAGATTAGAGCTATGTAGACCTCACAAAACCTGTAGGATGATGAGAAACAAAACTGTATAAGATAATCTCACACAAGCAACATTTTATACCGCCTATGAGTTTAACAAATCAATGAACACATAAGAGTTCCATGTCTTGACTCCTACCCAAGACCCTCAACCTTCCTGAGCTCCTCACTCACCTGAAATTCCAGCCTTCCTATTGCAACTCTAGTCTTGAGCTACTGACCAAATTGAAGACCAAACAAAAGAAGGGAACTGAAAAAATGTCTTTGAGACTCAAGCACACTCCCACACGTGTGGGAGAGTAAATTATATCTATCAAAAAAACATTATAATATTCAATTCATCTATTACCCGCCCGACAATGCAACTCATAGTCTATAAATATGTGACCTGAAAGCTTACATGGCTTCTGCTGGAAGTCACCAAAGCTGTGCTGCACATTCTTAATGCATGTCATCAAGATCTGAAATCAATGGTCAATGAGCAGTAGCATCTGATTTCCCTACACAATCTGGCTGATGACAGGGAATTGTAGGAAGGCACTTTATGATGCCAGTGCATAAACAGGATACTCAAGAATGCCAAAAGATCCAACTAAAATTTAGCTCCATACAATCAGGTACCTAGGAAAAGAAAAGCCATGACAACTTTACAGGGTTTGGGACCAAAAACCCAACACTCAAATAGACACTGCAAGCAAACTACTGATCCCATCTTCCTCACCTAAAAAATACCCACAGTTTGTATAACTATTGTGATCTAAAGCAGTAAGAGGTAGACAGCCATTTAACTGAGCAAATCTATAGAGCTGTAATGCAGTAGTTAATATGAACCATTGCACAGCAAATCTGTGACCAACACCATGACCACTGGCCTGTTCTTGCACCAATGTGGACCAGTATGGAAATCCACAGACCACTGGATGTGAGATGGGAAAACCCTAACTTCCCCCTTAAGAAAGATCCTTGTGCCACAAATCGGCTCTCAGTTTGCTTTTTCAAATTGCTAAGAGTCCAACAATGATACAAAGCATTTCTTAGTACTGGACACCCAGAGCATGTTTGAGTACACAAATGTTGCTGACAAATAGACATTCTCAATTCAAGATCCTAAAGTAGTACTAGGTGATTTCTAAATTTGTAGAAAAGGGTTACGATTTGAGCCTCCACTCCATGCTGCAGTGGCAACCAATTATCGACCTTGCACAAACTCAAAATGGTGCCATGGGTGAACTGGATATCATCCTGCAACTGCCCCACACAAAAAACCCTCCAGCCCACACGTGCTTCCCAACCCACGAACTGGAATATCAAATATAAAATTACTTGATATACTGAGACATCCACTTGATACCTTCCCCATAGCCCATCTTTCGCACTATACTGCACATGAACACCTCAATTGGCCGCATATTGGTCTCCCCAAGATTCACCTTGCCCTTGCCAGTGGTATAGTTGCTCAGGCCTAGTGAGTACCGTAGCTCATCTTCTGAAGCTGCATATGGAATGTCAATCTTGTTCCCCAGGATCAAGAAAGGAACTTGTGCAAGTGAATCATCTGACAAGAGTGAATCCAGCTCCTTCTTTGACTCCCCAAACCTTTCCTTGTCAGCTGCATCTACCAAATAGACTATCGCATCCACCTGCATACAAGTCTCACAGTCAGCTCACCCCCATCATTGGCTCCATCCTTCTGTATCATGTCAGCTATTCTCAAATGTGGCCAGTCCAGTGATAACAGTAACTACCCCACATGTTTTCAACTTTAGGAGCAGCACGTGTTTAGCTCAAACCCTAGCAAAACACCTTGTGAAGAATAACTGGTCAACTGCCAGGTACTCTTGCTGGCATTATGGGGGTGTTATTGACCACAATTACAGCTGAACTTAGATACCCATGAAATTGCAGAGAAATCTCCACACAATGACTGCAGTCACCTAATGCTAAATTGAAATAGAACATGAGAGAAAACCCAAACAAATGAGTCAGAGAAAATAGAGATGGTTAACAATACAGCTCAACACTTGCAAGACATCTCAACCATCAACCCCCAAAACACATGCCTTCCAATAGGTTGGTTATCTGTGTCAATAACCCTATGCTTGCTCTCTGTTTTCACCTGCCGCTTGCACCAGTCCTCAAATCCAGAATGCAAAAATTCATACACTAAAACCTCAAGGATTCAGACATACAACACGATAACTGTATGCATCATATCTTCACAAGTTGGTACATCTGATATTTGACATGCGTAGTTGAATTAACCCTAAAAGAACTTAGAGACTGCTGTGGGCACAGCAGCTTCAAATGGGTCTTCCCCTTTTGACAAATACATACAAAAACTTCAACTCCTGAAAGAGTAGTAGAGGTCTTATCTCTGCGGGCAGAAGAAGGGGGTCCAGCAAATAAACTGCCCTCTTTCTGTCTGGTGGAATGTAATTACCCTACCTTTGCATAGTAGTCCTTCCATACTCGTCTGGCAATCTGGTGGCCACCCAAGTCAAACGCTTTGAACTTGATTTTTCCAATGCTCAACTCTTCTGAAGTCGGATACTGTGTTGGTTGATGCTGTGCCAACCTCTGCAAATACCCAGATGAGACAAGCAGGAGCAAAGAAAGATGCAATCAGAAAAACCTATGCGGATAGAAGTGTTTTGATCACCACTCGACCTCTCCTTCAAACATCTATTCCTGGCTTCTTTGGCACCATACTCGCGAAGCACACACAACTATTTCCTAGACGGTTTTTTGGTTTCCCTACAATCATCGGATCGCTCAATGAAAAGTACTAGGTTCCCGAGGCTTTGCACCACCCACCATTCACGAATCCTAACCCCTTACACAAACGCTGACTTCAAGACGGATGTAATCAGTTGCTGCGGCATCTTGCAACAGCAAAACACAGCCCCCCTGCCAATATACATACAGACTTCTCACATACACCAAGAATATAGATCTCACAACACGCAACACATAACCCTTGGCTACAGAAAACCATTTCTGTTTCCGCATGATTCTTCTACCCATAAAGCTCCATAACCGCAACTCCTCACTCCCCACCTGCCAGCCAGCCAGCCAGCCAGTCCCCACCCCACTCGAGACAAAACAAGGCTGTACAGAAGGGGAGGGGCAAAAAAAAACAAAAAGCAAAGCAAGCAAGCATCAGACCTCATCCTTAAGCATGTGCAGCAGCGTGGTCTTGCCCGCATTGTCCAGGCCCAGGAACAAGATTTTGGCCTCCTTCTGCCACAACCCAAGTGTGGCAAGCACGCTGTAAAACCAGTCGAACAAAAACATCTTCCCGACCTCTGTTGCCGATCACCCACAGCTCTCCACACACACAAACCCTCTCTCTCTCTCTCTCTCTCTCTCTCTGTGGATCCAGAAGCAGCAACTTGTGTACCTATTCTATGCTTCTGGATGTCAAGATCTGTCCACCATCACTGCAATCTTTGTTGCTATGTGTCGCGAAAGCGGGCGTGCGTATCTGTGATCTTCTCCTCTCTTGCTGCTCTCTCTCTCTCTCTCTCTCTCTCTCTCGGGTCTCGGGGCAACAGACCCTCGGTTTCCCTTCGTTTCCTCTCGACGAGGTCCAACTTTCCCAACCGGTCATAGACTTGGTCTTTCTTTATCAGCCGGTCGTTTCTCACCGTGACCCAAAAAAACATAAACAGAACAACAATTTAAAAAAAAAAAACTATAACTGTTTTTTAAATTTTTAATACCATATGATTATTATTATTATTATTATTATTATTACAGTGCTGTTGCCATTGGGAGGATATTAGCCCCTAAACTTCGGATCCGGATATAAATCTTATTTTCTCCAGTTTGTTTTTTGGGGACAAATTTTTCTAATTTTTTCTACCAAAAAACTGGGATTTAAAAAAAAAAATTCCGGTAAATTTGACTAACTTTTGCTTTAAAAATTTGCCAATTTTCAATATCACAAAATTGAAACATTTTATTAAAAAATAACCCTGATTCTCTTGCTCTAGATGCCCTTATTTATTTGTTGATTCTGCCCGGATATACCCTTTTTTTTTTTTTTGGTCTTGCTGATAATTCCCTAGATCACGATCCCCTTATTTATTTGTTGACTCTGCCCGGATGTACCTTTTTTTGTTTTTTGGCTTGCTGATAATTTCCGCGCTCCAGATACCCTTATTAATTTGTTGAATCTGCCCGGAGAGGGCTTTAAAGTGCAGAAAACACACACCCACACTCTTTTTTTTTCAAAGGTGCCGGGTGGGCATTACGTTGTAGGGGAGGTTCCTGTATGAGTGCATTCTCCGGAGGGAGGGGCATTTGAGGGTATGAATCAAATTCATTTTGTAATCAAATTAACTAACCGCTTTACACTAACCAGAAAAACCTGGTCCGGTTTGTTTAGTGTATGTGGAGGGTATGTCACCCAGCATAATTTCCCTCCGCACTTGGGAAAGCCAATTTGACTAATTTTGCTATTTTTTCAGGAAATTTATTTTTGCCAAGTTTTTGTATCACAAAATTGGAAGAAATAAACCCCGGGTTGTATCATCTCTCATGATTTAATTTAAACCTGGCAACAGGCATTAGGGGATGAGTTGTTTGTTTCCATTTTTCCTTATTATTTTATGGACTCCACAATTCCTTATAATGAATCTAAACACAATATCCTTGCCTTGGTAGGCAAGGTGGTTCAATCCCACAAAGCTTTCAGTGTTCCTCTACACCCCTTGTCCCCTTTCTTTCTTTCTTTTTTTTATGCTTGTTAGCAAATGAGGGAGGGAGGGGGGGAGGGGGAGAGGTTGAGGGGGGTGTGAGGGAGGGCAGCACAATTCTCATTTCTAGAATGCTAATATCATACTACCTTTTGAGGGTTGGCAGTAATAATATTATTTGTAATTTTTTAAAAAACTATCTGCTTGAAACAACAAAAATGAAAGAAATTATTTGTTGATTGATATGAAAATTTTGGGAACTTGACAATTATTTTGTTTAAGTTGTATTTAGGGTTTATCGTTTAATTTTGTTTTTGTTTTTTTTCACTATTCAATATCTAATAAATAGGTGATTTCTTTGTTGTTTACCTACCCTTAGCAAAAGCTCCAATTGTGGTACTATGACTCACTTAAGTTGTTGGACAAAGTGAAGTCCATGCAACTTGTAACGACAAACTATGACAAGGACTAAAAAAAAATTGTGCAATACTTTTGTTTTAATATGAGATCTTTTCATGGACATTAAGTGTAATGATTAGTCATCATAGTCAAATAATATTATTATAACATAATTATATAAGCCAAAATTTCCAAAATTTATCAAAATTTTATTATAAAATAATTATTCAACACCTGAGTGCCAAACCAAATAAGCTACTACAATATCGTGGCCTAGTATGAAAATGCAAAGGGATGTTATATTCACATGTTTTGCAAATCGTAAAGAACTAGTGGGTTGGGGCCGGTTATATTAGACCTTTAACCAGTGGTTTTCAAAAATCAAATAACTTCTTTTGACTTAGAACCATGGTTTTCACAAGATCAAACAATCAGCCAAAGAATCCACTCCAAAGGGAACTTGATAATGGTTTAAAGGATGATGGTCCTAAAAGGAGCTAGTTGGATCAACCTTTCACTCCATATGAAGTTTGAATACAAAACAAAAGGTAAATGATCAATATGCATGAGCATTTCTCAACCATAGTTGACAATAATATAACAAATGGTACAACAATTTAAATAAACTACTACTTTAGTATTAATAAAAACATGAATGCTCAAATTGGAGGTCTTATAAATAAATTATATGTTACATAACATTTGAACTTTGAGTCACATTAGAATCTAACTTAATTAGATGTATCAAAAAAAAATGCAACATTGCCATTGTTTTTAAGATTGACTTCAAAGAAGGGGTTTTTTTTTTTTTTTTTTTTGGGTTAAAAACTCGGGTCAAAATCTTCTTAATCTTTTATTTTTATTTTTATTCATAAGATTATTTTTAATGGTTGTCAATACATCTTCACCTTGAAATTTTATGTTTTCCATGTCATTTCTATCATTTTCCATTGTCCTTGAATTTTGAAACCTCTCTAAATGTTTGAATGTTTTTTTAACCTCATTAAAACAATCATCTCCTCCCATGGTAAATCATGTTGCTTTTGGTTCTTTAAAGGCTTATTCATATCAAATTCATTGTAGTTGGCAATGCATCATTTATGTAAACACATGCAAGTTGTCATATGTCATCAAGTTTGGCATGTGACACAATGGAATATCTACTTTTTTATATAATATTCAAAATCTTATGAAATCATGTTTTTTATCTTGACAATACATTATTTCACCTTTGAAAAGAGAATAAAAATTGTGACACACTTGGACAAACATTTGCTATCAATGTGTAAGGTAAGAATTTGTTTTCATTAATTGATTCCTCTAAATCCATTTTTTTAAGGTAAAAGTTCAATCATGAATAACATGGCTTACTCATAGGTATAATCCCAAAAAACTACATTTTGCATCCAAAACTCTATAAATCAATGTGAAGTAATAAACTTTTGTGAGAGCAAAATAATTTTGAGTCTATCTTAAGTGCAATAATTGAAACATGATTACCACATACATCACATAGATTGTGAGGAATTTCATCTAATTTTTCAAAAGTGATGATAATTTTCTCAATCAATTTACGACCGACAAATGGTTTCAAGTGTTTTCTAATTGTTCCACAAACTTCTTTCACTGTAATTGATGCCATACTTTCTAGACTCCCATATAGACCTCTCTAGACATATGTACTGAATTTTTGCTACTCCATCTCGCAAGTGCCATAACTACTCTAGCTTTAAACAAAACTAAACCCATTGTATCCCAAGAGAAAACACTTTTATACCATGAAGAAGGGTGCCACTCAAGAATTCAAATGGCTTCAAATTGGTCCTTAGGATTCTGGACCATGGACCCTTTGGCCCAAATACCCTATTCACAACATCAGATCCGTTGGACTTATGTAACAATGCTTTCTTTGCATTTCTCAAGCAGTAGAAATCCAGATATTCCATGTACGTAATGTCAGATCAAAATGAGTCCAGGTAAAACACAAGAGCATCATCATTTTCAGGTTGATACACTGAAGTGAGCTGAGAGATTGGGATGGAAAGTCTTGGGAGTGAAAAACAGATTCTGCATCAATGTTCCAAGTGGAAGACATATTCAGTCAAATTCTGCAGCTGGCTGGAGTCTGTCTTCTTGGTGGCAGCTGCAACCATGGGCATCACTGTGAGCATCTTTGTTGCAGGATCCAGGACCCATCCATGCTGCTGGCTTGTAACTGCATTCACACAACCACTTGTCAAGACCTCACTTCTACCACATGCAATTTACTCACACTATTGAGTCAAACACAAAAGAGAAAACTGACTATGAAGATGCATGAATGTCTTCAAGAGAAAAAATGAGGTCTGCAAATTACAGTGATGGAGACCTGAACAAAGAAGCAGCTCAACTAAATCAAGATGTAGGTGATATATACTACAAGAGAGAAATCCAAAACTTCAACAGGAAGCATACCCATATCTATTTTGAGCTCAACATGCTAACATTCAACACGCACGCTTGAATTAGGTGGAGGAGTACTGTATTTCACAACCTACTAACAAAGAGCAAGTTGACCTCAATTGTAGACCAATATGAGCACAAGGAGGCAACGAAGGCTTACAAGTCACCACATCATTTTCACTTAAGCCAAGAAAGGCAGCAGCATCGACAACACTGACAGTAGAGTAGGCAGTTGATAGCAGTTTCAGCATGCCATGTGAGTAATCCTCTGAAAAGTGCAACAGCCACCCATCATAGGCATCAATTGGATTGTCAACTTGTGTGCTTTCTATAGAAACCAGTTAAGTCACTCTAGCAACTCATCAGCCTCTCTACCTTCTGACCATGAAGCCTGTACAGAGACTGCTGATGGTCTGAAAGGAGTGCAGGCTTTGGCAGTAAGGCTTCTCAATAATGTGAGATATCACCAGGCTTCAGTTGCTGTACAATGGTAGGCTTCTTCAACTCTCAAATTTCATCCATTTCATGGCTAGATTGCCACATGGTGATAGTCTTAAATAGGTTAAATCTCATGTAGTGACCACAATGAGCTACTGTAAGAGACAGGAGACTCACCACCTACTGCAGCAACAACCTGCTGAACATCAGATGCCCAACTGTATGCACGAAGTGCTGCATAAACCCCAGCATGATCATGCATCCACATGCACTGCACTATCTTCCAGGCTGCCACCAGTTCTGGATTGCTCTGCTTCACTGCATCGGGAGTTCTCTTCCAAACAAATCTTGCACTATTTCTATCATAGAAAACAAAACCAGAGTAATTGCAATTGTCAAAACCAACTCACATTTCATGCATGCTCTACAATCTCCAGATTGCACCCATCTCTTTCAAATGATGACTATGTTGGTGATTACGGAATAAAGGTTTTAGTCACAGTTTCTCTGTATGGTGAGAGCTCTTTGAGGTTGCTGTTACTTGTTACAGTCCTTGCATTTCTTTTGAAGGGATTACACCAGCTCTATCTTGTCAAGGCCTGCAAGTGCAAAGCTGTCATTGCCACAAGAAGTAAAATGTCTATGGATGGCACTGAAATCTCATGTGTATCCTTCAGCTGTTGGGATAGTATATATACAGAAGAGTCAAAGAAACCCACTCACAAGTCGTGGTTGAAAACATGAGCAAGAATTTGGATAGCATATGGCCAGTCCTGAGGCTTTGAAGCTCCTGCAGCTGCTGTCTGCAACCCATTTTAAACCCTAATTCCATCATCCTCACCTGGCAGATTCTATATAGTGAAGCAACATGTGAACAGTGCAATAGAGAAACCAGCAATAATGCAGAGCAAATTGAATCCTAGTAACCAATTCGCAAAGCCCGGCAATCCCTCGGAATCCAAGCAGCGACGCCTTCTACAAAACTGGAGATTGAAGAGCAGTTCCAACGCAGACGCTAGGGCATCATGGACGTTCTTACTGCTCTGTGCCCCTATACTGCGACAACTTGGGTTCCCCTGCCTTTCAACCCCAGCCTCATCATGTGCAGATTGAGAACCGAAACGCAAACTCACAGAAGGCGGTCCGGAAGGAAGACAAACTCATGACTACCTATGGATGCAAACGCTGAAGTATCAGCCTCTCAGAGTTAGAGACTAGATAATCCACAGCAGCGAGAAAATCCAGCAAGAAAAGCTCCCACCCCCCGTGACACAGAGAAGAGAGAGAGAGAGAGAGAGCGTCTCACAAACCTCGAGTTCCAGAGTGTCAATAATGTTGGCAAGATCCACATACAGCCCTGCTTTGATAGCCTCTTGCACCGCAGAAAAGCTGAGTCCAGAAGGTCCTGCAACAGAACCGTTCACTGGGATCGCCATGCCAACCTTCCTCCGATCCTCGTCCTCCTTGACCGCGTTAGATGTACATGGAGGAGCAACACACTACTCGTCAACGCCATGTGAGCTCCAAGCCCTAATTTGTTTTGGTTTACACAACACACAGCCCCCCTCTCTCCCACGCTAGGAACCGTTCGGCGAGACGGAGACGATGACCTTGGTCCGTCGGATCTTCAAATCGACGGCGGCTGTCTCACCATACGGATACACTACTTGATGAATGAACTATCTGGTAAAACTAGACTTTCCTAGTGTTACCCAAAACCAGAACCAGAACTGGGTCTGATTTCCAGGACCAGAACTGGAACCTGAATTACTATTTTTCCAAGAACTGGACCCAGGGTTCCAATTTTTTTGTGGAACAGAAACCAGAACCAAAACCATTCTAATTTTCTTAAGAACAAGTATGTGCAGATTTGAACTAGTCTCTTAATCTGGGTGCTGAAATTCGCTCTGGATGTTTTCAGTTCCACAAAGAATAGGTGGTGTGAATCTCACCAAACAAGTGTGACTCCAAGGACTTTTAACTTCATTGCCAACAGTTCTATATCTTCAAATGCCAAGTGAGTTCAGTGTTTCTTTCACATTTCTGGAGGCAATAGGAGGGTGACTGAATGATCCCATTGTGTCAGTCACCATGTCAGTTAATATCACTAAAGAGACATAGCAAATACTAAAATTCAATAATATCCCCATTCAAGCTGCCACAAGCTTATGAGGGTAGGATTTGTTCCTTTCCAGAATGGAACAAAGCCTCCAGGCTTGCAGGCTTTAAGCCGAAGGCAGAAAGGTTTCCACAGAAGGGACTGATTAAAGCCTCCTGCACTGTGAACATTTCCGTTAAGCACACTACTGGTGGCTTAACACTACTGGTGTATTCCACTATATCAAACACATTCCATTCTGCCTCTCCCTATAAAAATGACAGAGAAAGGGAACTCAATTAACAGTAATGACCCCCAGTCACCCATAATCAGAACAGATATTGGGAGACAATATCCCTCATAGAGAAATCTCCGTTCTCGTGACTAAGAAAAAACAGAGCAAAGTTAACACTCCATTAAGTCACAAAAATTTCCAGAGAAGGATCGACAAAACTGAGAACAAAGAATCATGACACGAAAACCAAACAAGGACAAGAAACCAAAATAAACACAATGCAGATATTGGGAGACAAATAGAAGTGCTGACCTACAATCACATTTCCCATTTGTACTCCACAGTTTCTTCATTGTCACAATCTAAAGCATATACATAGATGACCTGTTGTACTATTAGTCAGGCACTGTAAAACCTATTCCAATGTCAGCAGATTACAAGGTTGTAACTGGGTCGCCAGCAGAATGCACAAAAGCATCACCTTCAAAAACCTGCCATTCCTTGCTGCATGTCAGCTCGAATAACCATATTCTGGAATAAGGCATCGACCATAAACACATAGGAATAAAATCATGCTTACTCTATAAATGCTCTTTTTAGAGACTTCAAGTCCCAAAGAATTAGTATACACAGCTGTTTGAAGTTCCAACTTTCTGCAAGGCCCCAACTTCCAGAGATTTTGCCACTTTCTACATTCGCAATGTGAGAACTGAGAACCACACAGCTTTATTGTTCCAAAAACCCCTAGATATATCTGTTGCAACCTAGATGATGCTGCACTACTGGAATGAGAGTGCTCATCATGGTTGTAAATTTCAAGAGTGGATCTCCACAGCTCCTTCCCCATGATCTTGACCTGTTTTGTCAACCTTCAATCTAGAAAACAGCTAAACTCTGTTGACTGCTAGCTGGCCGAGCAAATACTAATAGAATACATGTGTTCTAACAACTCAACAGTATCATCTTCCTTATCTGATGGTATGTGAGAATGCATCTCCCTTCGGGACTAGCTAACTATAAGTATTTGAAGCAAGAGAAACACAGAATCCAGGGAGTGGGAGTAGAGGTGCACAAAAGTGGTTAGCCACCCACCCACCACCCAGCCACTGTTGGTTGCAAATGTGCTACAGAATACCATTTAACACACGCTGGTAGTAGTCATATTGTCGTGTCCGCCAGGCATCTAGGCTGCTGCTGATGAGGGACAAGACCAGTGAAACACATTGCTGGACACAAGCACCACACAAAGAACTCAGGTGCCAAAGAACTTGAACATCATTCACAAGAAAAATGTTAACACACAATTGCAACTATCTCATATCAGTAGTGACTGTACCTCCTCTGTCAGGCTCAAATGAAACCGTTTGCGCAAGTTCTGAATGGTCCGAGGGCCACCTTTAAAACATGGGCATCCAGAATCCTGCAATTACAAATGCCATGAAAAAAACAATTTAACTTGTTAACACTGGAAAACAGGTGCCAGTCCCATTGAGACAACAGTGGTCCGGTTGCTTCTCTAAATGCAATAGAAACTCAGGATTCAGACTTGGTATAATTCCCAGCCAAATTTGGAGCAGACAAACATAGGAAGATGCATCTTAAACTCTTGGCCTTTTCTACAACTTCACTTACCTCTAAATTACAGAACCCAGGAAAGAAAGAATGGAGGACACTCTATTCATTTCTACAGGAGTGTTATCACACTGAACCTTCCTACTGTCAATTTCCACTTTTGAGTCCATAAATCCCCAACAAGTTTTTCAACAGATTTTTTGGGCCAGCATCCTTTTGCCCTTAGAGTCCATGGCAATTTGTTAAGTGGCTAGGGGACCTTCAAGCAGTGTCCACTGACATCCAAGTGCTTCTACTGTGAAGAGAGGAGTCAGTGGCTCATACATGCAAATTAACGAGAAAGATACTTGTAAGCATGAGTATGATGGCAAACACAACACTCTTGCTTAAACACAAAAAATATGAGCAAAAAGAACAACACCCATCAGGTACCAGTCAAAGTCACCATGGCTGGCTAAACAAAAATTATTGCAATCACTCAGTTTGATGAATGCAACTTCTCAGGATAGGAAAGAAATTTATAGGAAGGTGAAGCACCTGCATCATCTCCACAAGCAGGATGATGCGTTCTGCATGCTTCCGACATGTCAAGAAACCCTGGATGCACAACACCTGCCCAAAAATGAAAATACACAGACTCATTAGAAGACAATTTCTTTGATACACAGCCCTCATTTCTGAGTATTCTGAACAAGCACTTGATCAGGAAGTTAGTACACAAAGTCACTCCTTAAACATTAAAGTGCACCTTCCACTTTGCAGAATTTGACTCTTACAATTAGCTTAACATACAAGTAGATCCAAAACTGAATGTCAAATTCTATGCCTACACAGAGTTAAATGCCTAAAACTGACATTCATTGTCCACCAACAAATTTGCCAGCACCCAGGGGGAGCAGAATTGAGACCTTGAAGTAGTCAAAGAACTCACTCGCAGTACCTTCTGCATCTGAGTCCATAACCTGGTCCAACCACACCTTTACATCATATGTACAGACATACCAGGAAATGGGCCAAGAATAAGAACACCTGCACAAACTGGAAGAAAATCAGTAACTCATGTGGTTCACCTCTAGAAGCTCTCGTGTGAGTTTGAACGGTGCACTCTCAAAGTTGACTCCCCCTGGGGAATTTGAGAGCATAAACCCAAAATCTATGTGTATAATATGGCCATCCTCGTCAAGCAGAAGATTTGCATTATGTCTATCCTTCACCTGTCACAGCACCAGATATAGATGTCCTGGGTCAGCATAGAAAAAACCCTATGTACACACTCAGCATAAACTCCTAATGGAAAGCCTTATCCAGTTGTGCTTTGCTTCAGCAATAGACAAATCCCCTTACATAATGCTTATCCAGAATCCGTGGCAAAAAATCAGCAAACATGATTGACAGACTTGGAAAATGAAGCAGGGCACTAACAAACAAGCACATTGCCATTTTGCACTTGGAGCTCTCCAAGATATCTGTTAAAACTTGTCTGCAAATCCACAGCAAGAAACTCACTGAAGAAAGCAGGTGATTGACTAAAACACAGTAATGAAATGAAAACTTCTGGGAGGTACCTGAAGAAAATAACACAAGATTGAATAGCCAGCCATGCTCTCTACAAAGTTTCTCTGCAAAATGAAGGAAAACTTAATTTGCATGACAATTTCAGATTAAACGTTCATGCTTGAAAAAAGAAACCAAGAAAGAATTCACTGTCCCCAAAAGCAAGAAAATGCTATTTTCATGTCATATATGGGCAAAAATCATGGAAATCCTAAACCCAACACTTCTAAGTATGAAAGAGAGATGGTGAACCAGTAAACCATGAGACCACAATAAACAGGAGAAATTATCAGTATCTGGATAGGAACAAGTTTACTAAAACCCATGGAGTGGAGAAAAGCTACGGGTGTACCTGAGCAAGTTTGAAAGAAGGAGAACCCTCCTCATACTTTTTGCAAAAGAAATCCCGCAAACTAGCTAGGTTTGCATTCCTACTTTTAATTGCATGAATTGAAGCCTGCCAGAACAAACCATGCATCACATCTGCACATATCACTTCCTATAGCTCTCCTATAAACACATTTGTAATTTGCAACACAGACGCCAGGAAAAGGAAAACTTTCAATGATAGAGATGCAAACTAATCCAAGAAATTACGGAGTGTTTTCCCAGAAAACTACTACCGACAACAGGCTTAATCAAGAGGAACAGATGAACTCCTTGGAACAGTCTGAAATAAGATTTAAGACTTTGCACTTGAACAAGAAGATCTTGAAACATGAATGGTGTGCTCACTGTGTCATAGATGGTCTCAATCAGTGCTGTATGGGAGGATGTGACAAGTACTTCATATGGGCGCAACCAGAGAGGAAGGCCAGCTTCCTGATAAATATCTGCTTGTGAAAAGTTCAGATCCAGTATCAGGCATTCCAGACCACTTGCAGAATCTCAACAACCAATACAAATGAATTTTCTGTTCTATGTCATGATAAGAGAAATCAATGACCCTGGGTGTTGCGTCAAACTAAAACATGCACAGTGAAACAATGCAGTGGTGTGAAATGGGAATCCTGTAGTTGGGCTGTACTTTTCTTTCTACAATACAGACCTGAGATTCTTGTTTCAGATAGCTTGGAGCTATGACCTGAGCAGCATTAACAAGAAATCGACACCAAGGTCACACATCCACTGTACCAAAACATAATGGAGGCAGAACAATTACTACTTCCAAGGCACCAAGAAAACTTACCATAAAAATGGGCAACAAGTTGGACTGCTAGATGCTCTTGTCGGCAGTCATCTCCACTCTTCACAATCATCTATATCACACACAAAAAACTGGTAAAATTAGCACACAACACAATTGAAAACTTAAAGTGGATACCCAACTTGCCATGCCTGAAATTAGAACCAAACTTGGAAATGCAGCTGAAATCAGCACAGGCATCATTGTCTTACTGAGCGTAAGTCCCAGTCTGGGTTTGAGCTCCATTTTGAAGCCTGCCGTATTCGTTCCTTTTTGTTTTCCCAAAGCTCACCAGCTAATGCATCTGTGGCCTTCACATTCACACCTACACTTTCCTGCAATGAAAAGCAGAATTGTTCAACATAGATCCTTAAGCCCACTGCACCTTACAACAGTTGAGGAAACTGGCACACTAAAAACACTGGTTTTTAAGAATACTTAGAACTCAGCTCCCAAGTACAAACATAGACATGAAGAAGCCCAATTCAAACATCAGCTGGTAAAATACCATCAACTTATGATCCTCAACATAGAAAAATGCAAAGAAGAGACTGCACAGTCACAATTTGAACCTGACGATGCAAAGTCAGATGACAATCCTGAGGTTACAGATTCCCATAAACAAAGAAGTGATATGTGAAAAGAACTACAAAACAGATCAATTCCCAGATTCCACAGCTGCCAATCTTTGACCCTCCAGTGTTGTTGGAGGACCTAAGAGATTACCATATGTTCTGAAAACTTTAGAACCCTGGAAACTTTAGAACCTAAAGAGCTAGCTGTTGATGACACTAGCTCTATAGCATGTCAGATACTAATATCAATGTGTAGAATATGAATCATGACAATGCCAGAATACTCAGCCCACCCATGAACTTTTTTTGGAAGACAATAATGTTAAAGCACTTGGGATCATTGCCAAATCAAGACAAATTGCAAGAGATCAAGTATAAGGGCAATTACGGTCACAAGCAAATTCCTGAAATATCTGGCCACCGAATGAGTCCTTAACTGGGTACATGCAATCTGGAAAAGTAGGGATCTCCAGGCAGGTCCAAGTGGACTATTTGACCCAATAAGCAGAAAATTCAGTGCCCCTAGAAATCCAATTTTCTCCTTGAGAACAGAGGGACCAAAGTAGGTGACAACTTGAAAAGTTTGAAACTGAAACAAACCAACTAAATTTGCAAACAACTGTTTCCACAACAAGGCAAAAGAAATATGAGTGCACAAACCCCAGATTGTGGTACAGATGGTGTTGTGCCACTCTTCTTCATGGGGAGACCAGGTGGAGCTTCTCCATCAGCCACAGCAGCCTGTAACAGAATTGCAAAGAAAACATCATCATAAAAGCTGCATATCCTGGAACAATAACTCCTCTACTTTTGACACCACAGCAAAAGAAACCATGTATAGATGGTGTTCACATCTTCAACACGGGGTGCCTGTTAGCATGGTAGCACCTATAAATAGCAATTCCACAAATACAAATGTGCAGACCATCTATTATACTTGCACTTGGGTATTATATCCAGATCAATCCACATACACAGAAGCTTCACAAAATAATGTGTCACAGCAACTTACTTTAACTTCATCCATTGCAATTGTACTTGGCACTCGTCGGTGTTCTTTTCTTCTAGCAGGCTGCTCCTCCTCAACATCTTCCATGTTCACCCCAGGGACCACTGACAATATAACCCTAACCCATTCCTCACCATCCACCTTATCATGGCCCTGTACCTGTAGGCTTCCTCCATCAATAGATCTCTCAAATGCATCACCTCCAGATGTGATTCGACAGCATGCATTAAACTGACCAGTTCTGATATCTTCCACTTCATCAATCCCTCTTGGTCTCACTTTCATTGCAGAATCCTTGGCACTGATTTGACTTGCACCTATCCTATAAAGGGTTGAATTGTCATCAGGCCCTACTCTCTCTCCAACGGGTGTTTCATCATGTGCATGCATGTTATTTCCAGACACTGTCCCCACACATTCACAAGTGGTTTCTGTATCAGGTGCATCACAATTTCCTCTCTGTAAAACTTGTGGAAGTTCATTCCTGGTCTGACCTTTGCCTTTGAACGCTGCCCTTTCTTCCCCTAAAGTTTCTTGCTTCCTTGGTTGGACTGAAAAGCTAACATCCACCACTTTCAATTTGGTCTCCCAAAGGTGTGCCATGGCTAGATCAATAGCCTTTGAAGCTGTGCGGAGAAGTTGCTGTGTGTTTGGCTGTTGGACATCTGGTTGAAGAGGGTAAGCCCAAGGGGGAGGAGACTGCAGCTGAGCATCACCACTGGCAAGCGGTATCCCCCGTCTGGCTAACTTTACCCCTGTACCTGAATCTTTCTGATCCTTGTTTTGGCTGCTGCTCATACTCCCAAACACAAAGAAACTAGAGTTAGCTGACAAGAACTCTCCGAAATCGCCTCAACCAAACTAATAGAAAAAGTAGTAGAGTTAGTCAAGAATCCACACAGACAGCACATTTCATTTAACAATAGGATAAACAAGGTTACAGCATAGATAACACAAAACAATCACATCCTCAGCAATTGCCATATTTTGATTGTGTCTCCTATGACCCAAGACTTTGAGCCAAAGGTCAAATTACATAACGCTTTGAAACAAGTGAATTGCTTTGGATTTTCCCTGCTATCCAGCATTCAAAACTGATGCCAAAATGTGAAGCGCACATCTGTACAGTAGAACCACAGATTGGTCTATATCCTTTTCAGTCATCTTCTGAAAAGTCGATACATTCAGCATTCTAGCCAAAAAAGATAGTACACAAAATGTGGGGGAAAGAAAAATTGAACAGCAGAATGTTGAAGGATGCAGCAAACCTCTTAGCTTCACATTTCAGAACCTCCACACATATCAAATATGGTGCTTTCTCCCTCGAATTCAACAGAACAAACTCATCCTCTGGGATGTGCACAACACGATACAAGCCCCTGCCCATTGGAAAGCACACCCCTGCTCCATTTGCACATATGCAATGCACAACACTGTGAGATTGGAGGGCGGTGAAATTTATTCTGTGAAAATCCCAAAGGACACAGAAGCTGCAAGCCTCTGATGACAAACAGGAACTAGCTTGAAGAATATTAGGTACTTTACCGAAGCTGATTAGCATGTGTGCATTATGTCTAACCACTTAAAGCACCAGAGACAAAACAAACAACTGCTTAGTTGGTCTAACAGTAAAAGTGAGAAACTTGAGAGGTACAAAGAGATTTTCTCAGTCTAGAGTGTAAAAATCAGACCCCAGACTAGCCTACCTCCATCATTTTCTGCAGCCCCCAGATGATGATTGAGTTCCATAAGTGACTGCCACAAATGATCAAACAAATTTCTGCATTAGAACACACTCTATTTAAGTTTGGTGTTCCATGACACAGTATGGAACCTGATTCTACAGTGGTGTGTGAGGTCAAATTTCTTTGACAAGGGTTTCTCTAGGGGAGGACATATCAAGATCCAGTAACAGGAGGAAAACTCAGCCAGAACCTCCCTGCTTGGCTATAAAGACATCAACATGTGTGATCAGAACCAACTCATGACATGATTGAGAGCAAACTGAGACAATATTCTCCAAGGTATGGCACATCATCAAAGTGCCCCATGTACAGCTGACCTAGTGAATCAAGTTGAGAGGATAGCACGCATACTTCCTGAAGAGCTTGGCGACGATCTTCCATGGGAAAGATATCTGCAAGACCAGATGATGTGTCACAAAGTGACTGCACAAAGTCCAGAGTTGCATGAAAAACTCCTTTCCGAATGTGAAATAAAGAATACTTTGGTAGTGGTGGTTTTGCTGATGACTTGTCTGGCTTCTCTGCTCTTTGTTTTGGAGACCCAGGCCGCTTCTGCATTGATGTTGTTGACCCAGAATTCAAATAAGCTCCAAATGTTAATCATATGTACATCAACCTTGAGAATTGGAAGAGATTTGTAGAAGGACAAAAGAAACAGTTGAATGAGTATAAAGCACAGACCAATCATCTCCGTAACAGATACACTGAAAATGAGGGATTACTCACCATGAAAGACCTTCCAATGTCAAAAAAAGAAGAATCTGATGATGGCAATTTCCAACTGCCAGAGTCTGTTGAGAGCTTCTCTGCTGCCCTCCCAGCATCCCAATGGGGTATGTCCACCACTTCATTTTCATCTGCCTCGTCAAGTCCCTTTTTGCTCAAGTCAAACCCATCAGCAGACTGTTGATCTGTGGCTGCAAGTTCCATGGGTCTGATGACAATAAGGTCCTTCCCCAGGCCTTCCACATCATGTGTCCGATCTCTTGAACGAAATATAGACATCCCACGCAAGCTGTCTTGCAAGAAATTCCCTTCATTTGATCCATCTGTGCTGTCAAGACTCAGAGAGAGGGATCCAAAGTCATCTGATAAAGGGCCTCCTTCTTCATCACTGCGGTCTTTAAACAGCCTTCTCAAGAAGCCCGAAGGAGTTGTTGATGGCGCTACAGGATCCCCCTCTCGACGTACACCAAAGAACTTCCCACCATCCTCAACTGACCGATTCTGGAAGAGTCGCTTGAAAAAGTTATCATTCCCTGGATTAGTCTCTGGAATAATGGCAACTGTGTGCTCTTGGTCCCCCAGAGCTCCTGCCACCTTGTCCTCTCCAGGGTGGACTTGTCGTAAGAATTTCCGAAACAGAGAAAATTCTGGGCCTTCATCATCCTCCCAGCTACCATTCCCCTTTTCCTCTTCCTCACTCTTCTCACGGAAAAGTCTCCGGAAAAACCCATCCTTTTCATCCTCATTGGTCCCAACTTTCTCCTCAGCATCAGGCTTATCACGAAAAAGGCGGCGAAAAAATCCCTCAGAATTCACCAGCTCGTCACTGCGAATGCCTTTCTCATCCTCATCCTTGTCCCTGAAAAACCGCTTGAAGAAACTGTCTGAATCATTCTCCTTTATTGCCCTCTCGGTAGCAAACTCCTCCTCTTCTTTCTCCTCCTTCTCCTCCTTCTCCCGAAATTTCTTCATGAATGCATCACGGACCTTTGTACTGGGAATGAACTTCTTCAGAACCTTCAAAGATGATTCTGTCTCTTCAACTGGAGGTCGATTTGCCTCACGAAAGCCTTCATCAGCTGCTGTAGGTGAAGGAACTGGAGGTGGAGTCCGTTGAGGGGGTGTAGTTGATGTCAGAGGAAGCAGTCGACGAGAAGAAAGGATTGCCTTGAATACACGACTCTTTGCACCGGGAGTGCTAGCAATCTTCTGGGGTCTAACCAAGGGGGGCCAATCACCTTCCAAAGCAGCTGTCTGACACCTCTCCTGCACATTTAGTATACTCTGGCTGTCGTCCACATCCTCAGCCTCAGCCATAAGAAACCAATGGACCTTGGTTGCAATGCGGAGTGACTTTGTACACATGTCAACAATATACTTCTCCAGAGATGGACAGGGTTTGTGTACAACCATGTAACATAGCTGAAAGAGGTAGCTCTCAATACCTGGAAGAGGCAAGCTATACATACGGTTACAAAGGTAGTCCCTTACCCCTGAGTGCTCATGTTTGTACAGATAGCTGACTGCAATCCACTCGCAGAAGAATGCAGAATCAAAGAACCGGATGAGCCAGCCACTATCTCCAGCAGCACTAGGGGTCTTAACAATCTCTTTAGGACCCTCGTCCATGTCTAGACCACCACGTCCTGTATAGTTGAGAAGACGAACCATGGCCCCACCTTCCATCTGCTGTTGACCTCTGCCCAACAACATTTCTGTTCCTGCTGGGCAATCCTACCATGCGTTATAGCTCAGTCATAAATCAGCACTACAGGCTTCTGGTGACCATAAACCAGTGTCAATCAATCAATTGAAGCCTCCTTATTCCAGCTGAGTACCAATCCAAAGCTCTTCATTAGTTCACCTGTACTGATCAGTCCCTTGCAAAGATACTCTCCCAAGTCATCATCCTGAGGATAAATGTAGTGGATAATTGTCACATGGGCATCACAACCAGATCCGGAATTCCATCACCCAGTCCTCCAATGAAGAGGATATCACTGCCCTCTTTGCAACCACATGCTCCAAGAAGTCAATGTAAGGTTCACCTGTTAGTCCCTACTTAAGTTGCATTTCCTTTTGTCAGTTCTAGAAACAATCATCAAAATTCATGCCACAGCAAAACCCTTTAAAGTACAAGAACAGAAGCTCCGTTCTTTGCTCCAACTCTTGAAGAATCAGTACAAAACCAGCTGGAGGCAAACATCCACTTGACCAGATCTCCAAATCCTTTGTGATGATTCACCTGGCATTGATTCCCAATTGCTTCCAACAACAGCCATCAAAAGTGGTAGAGGGAAACATTAGTGTGGCTTCCTGGCCCCACACTTGTTGCTGATACCTTATACTCAGAGTCCACGCTGTTGCATGGCCAAATCTAGGGCCTTTCACCGAACCAGTTCCTTCTTGAGGCATGCCCACATGAACCCACCTGAAATACTCAACTGCTACACAGATAAGAACAGATTTGCAGCAATGTTACAAAAGAGCATACACATACACCTACATACACCCACACACATCCTCATCCCAGTCTTCCCAGGCCACACCTTTTTTCCCTTGAATAAACCCTTTTCTCATGAAGACTTCAATTCTTCTTACATGACACAGATTGGGTCACTGCCAAGCCGTTTCAATAATCCCTCTACCCAAGCCCAGCAGAGGAGGAGCTCATACAAACACAGTTCACAAATATAAAACCACAGTTGCACTAGCAACCAGCAGCACAGCACAACAAATACATGCCAGCCTGAAGACAAGCATGCCTGCATGCAGAGGATGATGATCCAGCATCAAAGAAGAAGTACCTAGTACCTATCACTTTCCACAAAACAAGACCTAATCATCCAAATCCGCAACTGCATACAATTTCCCTCAAAATCAGTCTTCTCTCAATCAACACATCACAAACCCCAAAAATCTCCATAAAAGACTGTTCACGAAAACCTTCTTAACAGATCCATCTTCCAGTCAAAGCTGGTCACTTGCAGCACCAAAGAATCCCAATCCGCACACACACATGTACACGCCACTTCGCTAACCACATAGGTACCCCTGAATTCCAGGCCGATGTCAAAAGAGAATCCCGATGGCAGATGAAGAGAAAGAGCTCGAGAAAACAAATCAATCAAAATTCAGCAAACGAAAGACGTATTGATCAAAACCCAGAAGAAAAATAAATGCAGAAAAAAATCAGAGACAGAGACAGAGACAGAGACAGAGAGGAGACACACAGAGAGACAGAGACACGCACACAGACAGGGGTGTTAGGGATTGATCCATCGATCAAGGGAAGAGAATCAGAGCAGTACCTGGAGATGCATGAAGACGAGGGCGAAGCTGCGATTGCTGCCGCTGCAGCTGCTGTCCGGAAGAATCGAACCGCGGAAGAGAAGTCGAGCCGCACAGATGGGTTGGCGAGGAAAAAAAGGGATTCAGCGATGGCCCTGCTACATCTGGGGAGAGACACAGAGAGAGAGAGAAGGGCAGTGCGCGGGTTTAGGCAGCACGGGAAGGGGCCGCCGGTCCAGCCGGTTACCGGAAAAGAAGGGCGCCCGGGGGGGGGGAGGAGTAGGCCCCTTTGTAACTATTATCCCCGAACATGCCTACCCCCCCCCCCACAAAACCGAACAGGATCCGATGACCGAACACCCCATCAGGCCAGATCTACACCCCGCAACAACAGTCATTGATCAACCTACCAGCGTTTTAAAAGGTTCCCATTACCGAGCGTTCGATATTAGTAAATTGTGTTTGGTTGTTTTAAATGTGAAATATTGGTGTAGTGTGCAGTTGGGGGGGCGGGGGGGAGAGTAATGCCTTGGTAGGTAAAAGAGAATGAACGTTGCTATGTCTTGATTCGTTTGGTCATGGGAGAGGAACACCACAAGCTCATGCACATAACTAAAAACAAATATAATGAAAAAAAAACTTATTATGTTCCATATTAATTAGTTGGGTGTGCCTCACAAGTTCAATTTTTTTTTTTTTTTTTTTAAATTTTTTGCAATGAGCCAATTTGATTGGCCCGTCACAAAAAATAGTTGAAACTATGGAGGCTTACCAAAATACAAGATTCTCTGGAAAGATGGAGTGTCTCCCCCTTTGGCTTACCTATATAGGTGAGAAGGGGAGGACTTTGGGCAAAACATATGGGATTAAAGCGACGTGCTATTGGGGACACCCTTGAGGAACACATTGGAAACCTAATGGGAACCCATTGGGAATTTGAAAAGAACATGTTGGGAACAAAAGAAATGAAAAAATCCCCCCATCACCACCTTCGCCCACCCAAAACTTAAAAGAAAAAAATCAAGGCACTTTGAATGCATGTTGAGCCTTCCCATTGGTTGCATGAAATTTCTATCTCCAAAATTGTTCATCACCATTTTTGGCTTGGGTTAATACCCCCATTATAAACTAAGGGTACTTAGTGGGAACAATTTGAGTGTTTGGTTATAGGTGTATTTTTAAATCCATTAAGGGAAAAACAAAATCAGTCCTTTCAAAGCCAATGGCTACATTAAGGTTGGGTTGGATTCAATTTCATAAAGCAATAACAAAACCAAAGAGAACATTTGGTTATGGGAGTTGGTTTAGCACATAAAAAAGCATGCAACTATTTATAAATAAACCTCAAATCTTAACCAAAAAAATACATTGAAAAAAAATCAACAAAGGAAATTAAATCTTTGAGTTCTCCAAAAAATTTCATTTATTAGTCTTCCATAAGACATTCCCTTTCGAATTCCTCCTATGCAAAATCACTTTACATTCTCTCCAAAGAAATTTAGCACAAGTTTAATTTTAAGTTGAAATCAAAACATTCATTAGTGTTTGTAATCTTCTCTTAACTATGTCATCTCTAAGAGGTGGAGGAGAAGAACCACTCCAACTTTTCTTAGAACTCTTGGATTCTAATGTTGTCGAGTTGAAAAATACAAAGCTGCCAATCCAAATAGAAAATGTAAAAAAAAATAGTTCAAAACTGAAATTATATTTGCAAAAAATAGGTATCAAGGAAAAATCAAAGCATGTAGAAAAGCAAAAATCACATCCACAAATATATTTGCAAAAATTAAATTTCAAGATCAAAGCTGAGCATGTAGAAAAAAATAACCAAGTCCACAAATAGATCTATAAAAATCGCATCTCAAGGTGAAAGTAGAGTATGTAAAAGAAGGATCGACATCACAAATAAAGACAAAAACCATAGATCAAATCTACAACCAAATAATCAAATAGTACTTGGACTATCATTGGATCCATGTTCAATCTATCATCCAAAACGTTGAATCATATAGATTCAAAAGAGCAAGGGATCAACTAAGTTATATTAATCGATTTTATTAATTTCTTCCCACAACCTACATATCAATAGAAGATGACAATTTAGTGTGGGAGGACTTTGCAAATTTCTACATTCTCATGTACTCTTTTATTACACAACTTGAACATGCATTAACAACTTTTCCAAACTTTCTACACTTCTTGGATTTTTGAGTTGTCAACAAGAAAGAAAAAGGCATACCACTAATTGGGCCAAAACACACATTATCGAGCTCTTGGAGGTTAGGACTAGGAAAAACAAAGCAATCACGAACTTGATTATGCCTTAAAGGTGACAAATCAACATGTTGAACATGCGGGCAATAAACAAGGAAAATGTGCCTCCTTAACTTACATGAGAAAACAAAAGATCAACACTTTAGTTGAATCAACCCCTTGCAATATGCAAGAAAAGTATGTGGAAAAAAGAAACATTAGAAATAGCAATGGATGTTATTGAAAAAATGACACATTCCTTAAAAAGGGTTAGCAAAATATGAAACATTATTTTAAACTCAATTTTTGACCACTTGAATGGAAAAACTAGATCTAAAACTATGGGGCCAAAGAGGTGTGCTCACATAAAAAAAGGATGTTAAAGTGATTAAATGGACATTAGCTATGTAAAAATGTGGACTATCCATTAACCTACATCAATTGAAGATGAAAGTTGTATAGTTGACTCAAACAAAGGTTACATCATCCTAGAAGATGGGATACCAAACAACTATTGGTGGTATTGGTTCAAGTGTAGACACCCAGAATTAAACATTTGCCAAGCAAAAGGGTTGTAAGTTTACATAACACAAAGATTAATGCCTAATTCTTGTAAATCCTTTTACACTAACTTGCAATCATTACACAATCCCCACAAGTATGCTACAAATCTCATGTATGGAATTCAAATGAAACTAAAATTCAAGTTAGCAGATGAAAAGTAAGGGTTTTAGCTAAAATAGGGTCAAATGCAGTTTATAATACCATCCCTAAGTTTCAAGAATGGTTACCTATAAACTATGTAGTGAATGTTGCAAAAATTTTATTAGGGTTTTATACCTTCAAAGGAAAAAGACTACAAGATGATTACATCAATTCTCTAAACTAGGGACCTACATGGCAATGCAAAAAAAGGTCTAGATGATTTTTTTCATGTTCAAGGAATTTATTTATTTCTTCAAAAAGTTTGTTCTATGTGGATTATATTTCATCAATAAAAAATTGTTAATTATGGATGGGCATGGTAGCCATGTTACCTTAGAAGCAATATCACCAGGAAAATAAATAAATTTAAACATGATCACCCTACCTTCCCACACATCACATGTTCTACAACCACTAAATGTATCTTGTTTGAAGCCATTTAAAATAACATTTAAAAAGGTTTTAAATGTAACTATGTTTAAAAGTATTCACATGGAACCATACAAAATAACATTGGTTGGATGGGTACATTAGGCCTTGGAGCAATCACATACATAAAAAAACATCAAGTTTGGATTTAAGGCCACAAGTATATGGCCTTTCAACTCCAAGATGATGGACACAAGATTCAACCTTCACAAATATACACTAAAGCAAATGTCAATGATCAAGAAAAATGAAGACTTCATAATAGATAATGAAGCTGAACACAGTCAAGATTGGGGGGAAAAAATTACACTTACAAAATGTATGCATATAAGTGAAATTGTTCAACAAACAATTGAAGATTTACTTAACATGTATAAACATGAACCATGTAGATATGTTTCATAACCCTAATATGATTAAGGAACAACAAAAAAAAGTTTCATGTTGTAAACAAAAATGATAGCCTTGATGCGTTATAAGATAGTCTACCTTTTCCACTAAATCTACCATAAGAATCCATGTTTATGTAGAACTTATTTTCATTATCCTATTTATTTATGAGACAAACAAAGGGAAGATAGCCATGAATTAATTATTTTCCATCACATGTTGTGACATCCGATCAATATTTAGGTATCATGTGTAGAAAAAAACCGTAGACAAAACAATTGTAAAATAAATTAGAAAAGGAGAACAAAATGAAAGAAAAGAATTTTTTTTGAAAAGAACAGCAAATATGGGGTTTGAAATAAATCAAGTAATTCAAACAATTATTGAAAAATGTGCTAAAATATAATTTGTTGCAACTTGGGCTGTAGCAACTATGAAAGAAATGGGTGATAAATTTCATCAAAATTTTTGGGCAAGCTTGCAAGCAAAATCTAGAGGAAAAAACCAAAAGCATGATAAAAAAGGAAATGACTTTTAGAAGAGGAACTATCATAGGCACGAAACTAACCAAGATTTTATTACAAGGAAGATACAAAAAATAAACAAGGTTATTACAAAAAAAAGTACCCAAAATTGGTGTCAAATATATTAAAAATAATGGGCAATTCTACCTATATTTATACCCATTATGCATTTAACTCAAACCTACATGTGTGCCCATGTGCCCCCATGTGTGAACTATGAGCAAACTAAAACTCAATTAAAAATGGATTAATATTTAATTAATAATTAACTAAAAATTAATTAAAATTAACTAAAAATTAACTAGAAGTGAATTGAAAGTTTATTTGAAGTGAATTAAGAGTTAACTAAAAATGAACTAAAAGGGAAGCTAAAATTATTTAGAAGTTATTTAAAAGTGAACTGAAATTAAATTAAGAATTAGGTACAAGTTCATTACAAGTCATGAATGAACATTCAAATGAATGATTTCCATAACATTGGCATCCATGACAAGAACCACCCAAAGGGGATAAATATAATAATATGATGGGTTTAATTTAATGTTGCATTGAACCATTCATATTCAGGGGTTTTCCAAAGTTTTGACAACTTGGAAAAACTTATGAATTTTTTCCATGATGCCTTAAAAATTTGTTCATTCTTGGAAAAAATTTGAGAAATGTTTTTTAAAATGTTTTTAAAAAATTAGCAGTTTGGGATTTTTTATGTTGCCTAATAGTTTCGAGCATAATATAGAGGTTGAACTTTTTCCATTTTTGCTCCAAAATTTGAAAACTCGTAAATCCTAATTTTCAAAAAGATTTGATGAAATTTCCAAAGATGCATTAAAAAAATTCGGCAATTTTGGAATTTAAATTCTACATGTGAATATACAATGTTAAAAACCATTTTCTTATTGCCCAAATATTTATGGCACTTTGGAAAAGTCTAGATGCTCAAAAAAATTGGGCATTTTGGGAATATTTATGTTGCTCGAGCATTTTAGGCACCTTAAAAAGGTTGGAAATTTTCTCATTTAAACTTTTTTTGGGCACTTTGAAAAAAATCATGACACTTGAATTTTTTGCATAATTTGGGAATTTGTATGTTGTTTAAGACGATTTTGGGCTGAATATAAAGGCTGAAATTTCTTGTCCTCTCACATAAAAATGAATATGTTGGCAAGAACAACATTAAAAACTTTTGTGAACAAGAGGAAATATGGGACCAAACTAACCCCATTATTTCACCTTAATTTGATCTCAAATCTAGAAAAAATAAAATTCCTAAAGCTAAGATATCCCCAACACATTTTTCCCTCTCTTCACATTAACACAATGTCATTTGCCAAGTTAGGTTTTCCCCTTTCATGTGAATAATATTCTATTGGGTTTTGTTTATTCTTTTAGTTTATTTGTTTTATCACCTTAGTGTGAATTTAATTTAATAGTGAATTCATTTGTAAATGGTATAATGAATAAATTAAATAAATAAACCAACATTAACTCTAGTTTATTTCATTCACAAATGTCATGTCATTGTGGTTAAGAGGAGTTAAATGTTAAGGAATAATTAATTATCCCTAGGATTTTATTTTTTTAATTTCATAGATTTGGTTGCAAGTTATGATCAAATTATAAGGAGGTTAGTTTAACCCTTTCATTTCAAAGGATTATCCTACCTTACATCCCTTACATCTAATAAAAATTATAATGTTCTTTATAAAAATCGTGTTCCCATAGTTTTTAAAATTTGAATGGCTACCTTGCACAATGATTTCATCACATTATTGTATTTTGAAATATAACTCTATAATGTATTTCTTCAATGTAGTCGAAGAGATGGAACATCATGATTTTTAAAAATACATAACATTTATGTTGTTCAAATTTTCATCCTAATGGTGTAAATGGATCAATTTGTAAGGTTGATATTATTTTCATTATAAATTTTCTATTTGATGTTTTGTGTGAATAGAGATTGTATCATTATGTGTGGTTTTCTTGAATGGAGAAGCAAATAATTGAATAAACTAAACATGTTTGATGCATGTGCATGGTTTTTTGTTTGGAAGGAGGAGCAAATTGTTGAAAAACCTATAGAATTCAAACCATAATAAAAGAAATTAAAGTAAACCAATGATTGATTTGTTTTCCATATAAATGTGGTGGGGATTAAATAATCAATATGCATGTCCAATGAAAAAAAACTTGGGAACCAAATATTTTTATATTTCATTTGTAGCTTGAACATGTTACACCTTAACCAAAGTTTTAAATAAGTGCATTATTAGTGTTTAAACATGTAAGAAATAAGCAAATGTCATTTGGGATGAATTAATCAAAGAGGTTCAACCTTATGTCATGGATGGCAACATTGGCCAACTACATCATCATAATTGAATTTGATCCTTTCAAACATTCATTTTTCATCCATAATGGATAAATTTCATTCATAATGTTTTAATTTAATTATGATTTAATTATAATTCATTTACACTTTTAAAAGTTTCTCAAAAAGGTTCCTTAGATGGTGACCATGTGGAAACCTTCATAGAAATTTCTTTGAACTGAGTCTTCAAAATGGTATAAATAAGGTAGGACCTATCATTAACAAAATAAATAAAACTTGAAGAAGATTATAGACTTCATAAAAAACTAAATAAATTTATTGCAAGTTGAACACAAAGTGGATTAACAAAACATAAAGGTTAGAACTTGTGTTATCAAGATTAAAGGGTGACATTTTCTAAACCTTTTCTTATATTATCCAATGGAACCTTTTACAATATCATCAACCTTTTTAGAAAATTTATCATCTAAACTTATTATTATTATTTTACTAAATAACCTTTTAAAATTTGTTGTTAATCACGTGCTTTAGAAGCTCCTATCAACTATTATTTAAGAAAAAAATAATTATAATTACATTTTTAAAAAACTTCTAAACATATTCTTCAAGATTTTTTCTTAAATTTTAAATATTTCCAAGCACGTTCCTTAAGGATCTTTCTAAAAACCTTTAAACTTTCCCAAACACATTTCTTAAATATCCTTTTTTTTTAAAAATTCTATTGTTTACTATTCATGACAAGGGTTGACATTAGTTTTCATATGTTCAACATTAGTCTTAATTATGATATTAAACAATAACCTTATTCATTTTGTTTCATGTTGATGGTTTCACATGTTATTAGAATAAACATACATTTGCCTTTTGTTTTACATGCATATATTTTATTTTTCATGTTTTGTGTTTATAATTAAATATAGGTTTGTCTTTGCTATAATTTGTCTTAATTTTCATGTACTTTGGGAATTTTTTTGGTCTTCATAATTTTCATGTTTATGACACCTCAAAAGTTAAACTCAAAATGAAACAGGATTTTCTTAATTAAATGTCACATGACCTAGGTTTAGGTTTGGCCTAAATGTCATGTGGCTTAAGTCTAAGCCTAACATAGATGGCATAGGTTTAGACTAAGTGTTGCATAGGTTATTAAAGCTTAAGCCTAGTTTAAATGCCGTATGGCTTAGGTGCAACATGGCATAAACCTAGCCTAGGTGCCATGTGGCCTAAACTTACCTTAGGTGCCTAGTAGGCTATCTAGTTTTAAGTTGAATTTGGATGTCACATAAATTACATAGCTTTAGGTGATTTTAGTTGTTATTTAAAATGCATACCTATAGGTTAAACTAAATGCCACATAGGTTGCCTAACCTTAGGCAAACTTTAGGTTGCATAAATCCAATGTGTCTATTGATGATTCATTACTCGTGTAATAAAAAAAAGTAGGTAGGTGGCATAACCTAGGTAAAAAAAAAAAGAAAAAAAGTAGGTAGTTTCAATGTTCATTAATAATTTGTACACATTTTGCAAAAATGACCATTAAAATAATTGTTCAATAATTGGGGGGGGCAACCATCATATGATATATGACAATGATGAATTTGTGTTTAGCATATGAAGTATGTAATTGTCACTTATAATTAGTTGTCAACTATGATTTATCAAATGCAACTATAAGGAATTTTGTTGTGATTGTCATCTACAACTAAGAATTAGTTATAAATATAATCATTAATTTGTGATTTTCTTCTAATGTTAATACACATAGTTACAAATATATTTTTCACAAATATATATCAATCCATAGTAATATAAATATAATTTATTTAAAGAATTTCTCCCTTTGGTTATGTTTTACCATAATATGCAAAACCATTGTGAAATCCCTTTTAGTTTTAACATGGTTTAATCTCAAATAAACACCACCCAAGAAAACAATATAATGTGATTACATTAAAAAGTTATTGTAATGGGTTTTCACCCTATAATGTGCCCAATGATGGTGTATTGTTGTGTTCCTACAACTAGAACATTTAGAATATAAACCAAAAAAAAATCAATAATGTGTTGAATGTTGTGTAAATGTCCTTTTGAGTCTTTAATTGGTTTAAGGTTAATTGTTTATATTATAAATTTTTGATAAATGAACAAAAAAAAATGCATAAAAATGTGTTCAAGTTATAACATGTGAAAGAGTGAAAAGGTTTTCCCATTGTTTGATGCACCCCCAAAGGCTTTTCATAAGGTATTGATATAAACTTTTCAATACATTATGGAAATTTTTTAAACCAAGTTGGGCATGTTTCTTAACTCCATGCATTAAAATAAGAATGGTCATGCAATAACTTTGAGATAAGATTACAATGATGTGTTCTACTTGAGCTCTTACACTACACAAATCAAGGAAAAAATTGTGATTATTGTATTTGTAACTAAAATGGTGATGAACAAGCCATAAATTAACATAAATTCATAAGGTTCACTTGGACTTGGGAAGAATCATCATTTTTTTCTCTATATTAACCTTGTATCTACCTACAAGGATTCCATTGAAATATTTATTTTTCTTTAGACTTCCAAATGGAAATCCCAAAATCAAGGTATCACATGTTTCAATTTTTCAAGTATCATGAAATGATATTCAAATTTAACAATTTAAAAGTACATTTTGTAACTTTTCAAATAAGAAATAAAGAAATAACCATAGATGAATAAGGAACAATAATAGATGGAGACCACTCCAACAACAAAAGCAGAGTAATCACAGATGTAGCCACTGGTAATGGAACTATTAAGTAAGTTAGTTTTTTGTCATGTTCTTCCTCCATATTTTTATATTGTGCTTGTATTCCTTCTGGAAACCCTTATCCTTGTTCAATTCCTCCTACAATACTACCTTTTTTTGTGGCTAATTTGTTCTTTAAATTGTTTGCTTCTAGATTCAAGTTCCCCATATTTAGATTCACAATAGCCATGGTCTGAAATAATTCAACTATTTCATCAACTTGCATCACCTTTGTAACTACTTCTTCCACAAATTTTGGTGTATTTGTTTATGTTGTCGGATTTTTAAATCCTTCTCCAAAAGATCCCAACTCCTATATTGTTCTACTCCCCAACCCAAACTCAAATGGTTATCCTTTTGTAAATCATGGTCTACTAGTTGGTACCTATAACTCTAGTGGTTTGAATACTGCTAAAGGAGGTTGTGTTTCCATCCTCTCCATCTGCAATTCACTAGCCTGTAAACCTCCTTGTGTTTACTATTGTTATTGTTGTTATTGTTGTTATTGTTGTTGCAAATGTTATGGACTTTCATTGCTATCCATCCAATTTTCATATATGTCCCCATTCGTCAAAGGTTTTCAACCTTTGGAAATTTGGTATCATGCTCCCTCTTAACCTTTTGTTTTTGTTCCTTTATTTGTTTCTCATGTGGAGATGACATCTGTGGTATTTTAGCACTCTACTTACCTACCTATACCAATGTTGGCACTATAGATGGTGCCACTCTCCCTCTCATCATCTTCTAAGCCCTTGCTTCATGCTCTCCTTTTTTTTTTTAATCCTTGATCTTGAGGCTGCACCTTCCTTAACTTTGTTCTTCCTCTTAAAAGCACTCCTTGGAGATTTTGTTACAATTTTTCTTTTGTTCTTCAATGCTACCTACATCTCCTCTCAAGTTCTTTTGACCCTAGTTTGTGGTTTATGTGGATTATCTTTTTGGTGGACAAACATATACTTAAAAATCTTTGTCAAAATCAGGGATGATTCACATTTTTCCTTCTTGTCCCCTTTATTCTCCTTGACATATTTGTACCACTGAACCAACTCACTACACAAACTATTATACATAATTTGCGCCTAATCTACCTTCTTCCCCTTTTTTGTTCTCATCAATGTGATGGCAATCTTATTACTAAAATAAGTCATCTTCTCTCTCTGATAAATCATAGACATGATTGCATGGTATTTCACCTAAAGTATGACAACCTAAACTTTTTGCATTCCACTTATCTCTTGCAAAATCCGTGGATGCAACTCTACAACCCTATAGAGCTTATAATGTTATTGTCTTACTAATTTGCCCTTTTGGGTCTTCTACATACCCTTTTACACAGATTATAAAGACATTTACAATCAACTACTTACTAATCACATACACCTTATCCTAGTGACCAAAATAGATATATGTGCCCTTAACGACAAAAGTGTTAAAAAATTCTAGCATAATATTTGGAATCAATGTTTCCCACTTCATTAGAAATCGAGTGATAAGCCTTGCTTTATCAACCCACTCTTCCTCTTCATTGATGTCTTTTTAGTTTTCCAACCTTTCAACATGTTTATCATAATTTTGTTTCATCTATATCCACATGAATTCGTCAAAATCCGGAATGTGAATACCTTCATCCATAAGTGTTATTCTATCCATGATGGTTGTTCATCTCATTACATCTATAGCCCTAGTGCAGTCATGTCAATCTCCATCCCACTTAATTGCACTTCTTTCAATGGCTGCTTGAAGTACTTCTCCTTCCTCTACATCTTTATGTGATGCCTATTATTCCATAGATCATTTCTTCACACCTTCTTCTTCATCTGATTCTTAAATGTATACTAAATCCATTGGTGTAACTCCTGGTCTTGCTTACTCGCTTGAACTTTAACCTTTTTTCCACCTTAAAAAAAACTCTACTACAAATGTTCTTGACCTATATATATCTTGAATTATAAAATGTGCAAATTGCATTTTCTCATGGTATTGTTTTCCTTCCTCACACTTTGAAAATGAAATGAATACAATGGCAACCTTATTACCAATAATTGAATGTTTAACACTCCAACACTCCCCCTTCTTCTTAATTCTTCTTTTCCTTCTTTTTCTTCAACATTTATATTTCTTCCTCTTGTCTTTGTCTATGTTCATTTTTTTATGTTTCCTTCTCCTTTGCTAATCTCTATAATTTTTTGATCACACTCTTCGCACTCATGTTTCTGCGAATTCCAAAGCTTCTAAAAACACGCAACTTCCTGTAGCAAACGAAAACAACTATCGACTGTTACTTCATTTTTTTTTCCCTTAAACTTCCTGCCCGTCCCATTCATTTTTTGAGCTACCTGCCATCTTTTAATTAATGTCTCATTGTTGAAATTATGATGACCCAATCACTATCATTTTTTGTGTCCCTTGTAGAACCATGTGGAAGCATGTCACCTCATCATTGTGAATGAAAGCCTCAAATCTCCTCTTTTGACTACTTTGCATCCATAATCCTCCTAAGTTAACTATATTGACTCCACGTCATTCTCCTTGTACCTTTTTTGCTAATTATGCTAATACATTTGCTAATTATGCCCATACATCTAATGATTGTGCTAATACATTTGTTGAATCAATTGATACCACTGATATACCAACTTCAAATTTCTATATCACAAATTTTTCATTTTGTACTTCATGGTCCATTTCATTATGAAGCACCAATCCCTTGCTCTTGTAGTTATCATCCAACAATTTGTTTATCATCTAAAGTTCTGAAGTCAATATTATTTTGACTTCAAAATCTTCCATCCATTCTTCTTCTTCATTACCCCGCATATGTGGTTTTTATGTTACACAATTTTCATTTCCCACCTTCATATCAAAATCCTACTCTTGAAGTCCACCTCCATTTTGTTCCTAATATACTGACATTTGTTATTTTTGTTCTAAACTTCGAATTCCATGTTTGTATAGTTTGAGCTTATTCACATTAACCAGCATAGGATTAGTCTCAAACTTTTCAATTGTCACCAATAACACAATGTTATTTGGCAACACATACTATACTTTATATGGTTCAAACCATTTCCTAATAAATTTCCCTAGGTGTGATTTATTTCCCTTTGGAAACCACAAAACATAATCACGAAAATTGAACTACTTTTTTGGATTCTTTTGCTAATTCCATAATGTTCTATTCCACTATTAAATGCCAATAGTTTCTACAGCTTACATCCTAGCCTCTTGCAACTTCTTTAATTCAGAAACTTTATTAATTAAAACTTTAATTGAAGAACTATATTTCTGATTACCACCAACAACTAGCATTATGTACTCTATGGGCATCAATGGATGTAATCCATACACTAATTGATATAATGTATACCCTATTGTTATTTTGTATATAATTCTATATGAAAATAACATTGTTGGAAGATGTTCATCCCAATTTGTTCTATTCTCACTGATTAAGTTGGTCAAGAAAGTCCCAAGTACCTTGTTAATAGACTTAACTTGCCCATTCCCTTGAGGATAATAGGTTGTAAAATTCACATGTTTTAACAAAAAATGATCTATCAAATACTTGATAACATCATTAATGAAATGAACTCCCTGATATGTGACTATAATCAAAGGGCATTCAAACTTGGTTAATATGCACTCATATATAAACTTTGTTGTTATTGTTGTAGTATTGGTTTTCAATGTTCTTACTTCCACCCACTTGGTAGCATAATCTATGATTATAAAAATGTATTTGTTTCCTATATATCTACATGTTAGCATAATTGGCCCCACAAAATCAAGTCCCCGTTTCATAAACGGTTCCTCTGGAAAACTCATGACCAATTTTGCAAGACTTTGAATTGTCATTCTCCTATTCTTTGGCATGCATCACAAAATCTATAGTAATCATTCACATCAATGTATCAAGTTGGTTACTAATATCCCACATCTAATATCTTATTCTACGTGATTTCAGTTGTAAAATGACCTCTTGATGGTCCTTCATATAGTTTTCTCATCACCATCTATGCTTCTATAATTGTTAAACATCTTCATAGTCTATTGCCTTGACCTATTCTATACAATTCACCATTCTTCAGTGTGAAAGGTTATACTTTTTTGACTAGTCTCTATTTCTGTTATACACATAATTTTCCTTCAATTTGTTATGTTCTAAAAAATTCTTTTACATCATTCATCCATTCAAGCTCTGTGTAAAACGGTTTTACATATGTGGTTTGATCAAACATACCTATGGGTTTTGTAATGTTCGGTAATCTTGACAATGCATCTACAATTACATGAATCTACCTGGCTTATACACTATGTGAAGTCATATTTTAATAACAATAATAATCACCTAACTATTTTCCTTAAAACCTATGGTTTATTGACCAGTTAGACCAATGCCATATGATATACATAAAAGACAAACTTATTACCCAACAAATAATGTTTGAACTTATGCAAAACAAAAAACCATTCTTAAAACCTTTCTTTTTATTATGTTATAATTTTGTTTTGTTTTGTTCAAAAGTTTAGAAACATACACCACCGGTTGATTGCTCTTACCTATCAAATTTTGAAACAACATAGCTCCTAGATTTAGTAATGATGCATTTATATGAACACGAAACTCAACCTGCTAGTTTGGTGATATCAATATCGGTGTTTCAATATACTTTTATTTGATCAACTCCCAAGCATTATAACATTCTTCTATCCAAAGATTTTTTTTTGTTTTTCTAGCCAGTTTAGTAATAGGTGCCATAATAGCAACAACATTTTTGATAAAACATTTGTAAAACTATGCTATACCATTGAATACTTGAATCTATTATGGAGTTTTAGGTGGTGGCATGTTTACTATTGCTTGCATTTTATTTGGATATGGTAATTTCCCTTTTTTGGAAACAATAAAACCTGAAATCATCCTTAAAAATACCATGAATGCACATTTGTCTAGATTCAGATTAATGCCATATCCTTTACACTTTTGAAAACATAATATGAACTTTTATAGATGATTGTCCATGTCTCATGTCATTGTACACTATAAAATCATCCAAAAATATCTCCATAATATTGTCTAAATGCTCTATGAATGCTTTGGTAATAGCTCTCTAATATGTTGGAGATTTATTTTTAACTCCGAACAACATCACCTTCCATATTTCATGTCAACAGTAAAATATTCTTGAACACTTTCAAAGACTATGTATTTTCCTTTAAAAATAAATGTGAAAATTACATGGTTTTTATAAATAATATAATTAATAAAAAATTTCTAAGTACTATGTTAATAAATGAAATTTAAATTTAAAAATGATGTTAATGTACAATAAATTATGCAATAAGTAAAATGATTTTTTTTTAATATTCATATTTGCATAAGGGATAAGGATCACCAAATGAATTTAAAAATACATACAAACAATTTAATCTCATCAAACTGTGCTTGATTCATGGCAACATTTTCATTTTCTATTTTCTTTTGCAATGTCAATAACATAACTAAGGGTTTGGCAAGGGTATTAAATTCATATAATAAGGAATCAATATTTTTTATATCGTTAATTTATTAGGATTTATCATCAAGCAAATGACATTTGTAATGAAGACAACATTGGTCATCTACCCATATAATTAATAATGTTTCAAATTACATCTTTAGTTAATGAATATCCAAAAAACACTAATGAAAATATCACAATTTTAATTCATCATGAATACATACAATATAATTTTTATTTAATAAAAAATTCTTGCAAAGGTTTAAGTTCTATATATTTATGATAAGAAAAATTGGATTGTACAACATGCCATTATCCCAATAGATTATTAATAACCATTGATTTGTCATAATATATGCATAAAGTTATTTTAGTTTATTTATTCATAATATGTATGCAATCTTGTAACAGTGATCAAATGACATTTTGCATGTGTAACATTTTGTAAACATTCATAAATCTTCATTCAATTTTGT
>Ga0116227_10002911_pt1 | contig 38509 bp, 25 predicted proteins | sample S1TSphgellanicum_FD_89693 | JGI IMG/M metagenome (GOLD analysis project Ga0116227, IMG submission 89693) | Host-associated microbial communities from peat moss isolated from Minnesota, USA - S1T2_Fb - Sphagnum magellanicum MG | ecosystem: Host-associated > Plants > Peat moss > Unclassified...
CCCACAAAAAAAAAAAAAAAAAAAAAAAAAAAAAAAAAAAACCACCCAAATTTGTGCAAAGCTCCAATGTTTTTGAGATCCAAAAACCAAAACCCTCAAGGTGAATTTGGCAATGCTCCAATTTTCACAAACCCAAAAAAGAAAGAAAGGGGATCAAACTGAAAAAACACAATCATATGATTTCACATCATAACTGAATGATGTCCTAGTTTCAAAAGAAGAATAGCTTCTCTCTAAGTCTCTGGCCCCCCAACAACCAACAAAAGCTTGTAAGTAATCCCCCAACAAAAACTCCATCAAGCTTTCAGGCAACAACAACAACAACACATAAACCCTCCACACAAGCACACACAAGCACTTGTTGGTCAAAGACTTGGGGTAAACCCTAACACAGTACCTTCTAGTGATTGGCCAGGGTGACCCAGCACCTACCTTGGTACCTTCCCCTTCTAGAGTGAAGTCCCTTGAGAAGTGGGCTTCTATTTAAGACCCCTCAGGAAATGTGAAATTTGGACTCACAGATCCTAATTTAGGATCCATCCACCTTCAACTTTAAAATGCTTAGAAGCAACCCCCAAAACAAATTTCAGAGAGTTTTTAAACATGGTACCAGTGTAGGTGCTGTGCTGACTCACCCAAGGTTTTACCATGGTAGCATCTACACTACCTGGGTCAGTATGACACTACTTAAATTATTTATGAATTTTTTGAAATTTTGATAAATATTCCATAATTTTGTCAAAACTTCTAAAAACCTTAGCCATCACACATTGAAACTTCTTCATTTTGCTTTTAGGCTTTGCTTTGCTCTCTTCCACTTGTTGATGTGCTTATGTTCTTTTCCTTTTGATCAAGGTTGTTGTTTTCTTATTAATAGGGTTGATAAATGATTGAAGAATACGAGTGTTTGCTATGGATTTGAGTGTGCAAATTGATTCCCACTACCATTTTCAAAGAGCTTGAAGAAAAACTACGTGTAAAAAATCATTGTCCAATTTGAAGGGCAATGGGGAAACACGTTATCATCATTTTCATAACTTCTTGAACTACAATAAGTTGGCAAGTGTATGAGCATGGATATCCACAAGAGGAAAACATATGAATGCAAGTAGTAACAATATTAGGGAAGGACACGGGGATGAGATGAAATGAAGCTTTCTTAAATAGTAGCATAAGCAAGGTCGTCGTCTCCTAAGTAATTATAAAACATGTCAACCAAGGGGAATAGGTAAAAGTTCATTCATCACTACCATATTCACCAAATGAAGGCAAAACCAATGTAACAACATCCATGCACAAGTGATGAACATGTTGTTGAAGAATCCCACGACTCTACAAATGGAATTATATGATGTAAAATTATCTAGCTTCTAGATTGCCTATGTCACAAAAATTGGTAATTTCTTTCATTACATTTTTTTGTAGCAATAATTTTGCAAGTGTGTTTTTCACAAGATCAACTATAAAATGTTATTGCAAATATTTTTTATTGATTTAATTAAGGTTTCACTATGTGTGTAGAGTTAAAATAATATTATTTTGTCACCTTTCAAAGGAGCCACACTGTAAATTGGTAATTTATTCTATTTTGGTTGAGTTTCATATTGGAAAAACCCAACATCCCAAAACCACATTTGCATTTACATTTGACCTTAAAATCGAGTATCTTGAAATATATGATGGTCTTTTTCTACGATGACTACCATTACAGTTTTATTCCAAATCAATTGGATGTCAAGACAACTAATCATTGTTTATAAAAAAATTGAATTGAAAAATATGATTTTGACTTGTACAAATCAAAGGAATTTTCAAGGAAAAGTTATCCAAATTTTCTAGATTTTGAAGAAAAAAAAATCCAAACCACTAAATTTTTATGATAAATTTTAATAGGTAGCCAAAATTATGGAAGGATTACATAATTATGTTTTCATATCTAGTATGTAGTTAAATTTGGCTAAATCATCTTATGGATGATCGCCACTTGAACTACATCACAAAACTATAAAAAAACCCTTGTAATTAATCTAATGCACATCAAACTGATGGTTTAATAAAAGATAAACAATGTGTAATAAAGTGGGGATTGATGTTTGGTAAGACTCTTGGGCGAATTGGGTGTGAACAAATGCCCAATAACAAAATCTATAGTTGTCATATCTTCATATCTAGCTAGCAATTCAAACTTGGGTGATGATTATGATGAAAAATGTGAACTTTGCATTACATGTTTAAGCATAGGTTTGTTTTATTGTTGTTGGAATCACAATCCTTTGTTTTTAACAATTTCATGGCCTTCGGTTGAAATCATCAAAGCTTTGGAAGAAAGACATCTACAATCTATGATTTATTCAATTTGTTAATTGAAGCATGGGTTTTTTTTTTTGGCAAGTTAAAAAGTTAAAAATTGCTAGTGTGGTTCTTTATTCCAATTGCAAGCTAAGAAAGGAAAATGGAGGTTAGGTAAGTGATTGCATGTAATCAAGTTTGTTTTTTGAAGTGATTATTTGGGATGGTGCTATGTGGAAATCAATATGAAGATTGATTTATAGTGGACAAGTAATTTTTGCAAGGTAAAAGGCCCAATTCTAAATGAATGAAAAATTCCTTCTTTTGTATTGTATTTTTGTTCTTTATTAACAATATACCAAGGTGTCAACCACTTCCAAACACATGATTTTTTAGACATTATAATGAGGAAAAAATTATGTAGGTTATCATAAGATTCTTAAATATGAGTTTATCTTCATTGATTTTCTCTTGAGTCTAATAAGGAGCAAAGGTCAATTGTTCATAGGAGGGGAAGGACCAACACTGGTGATGGCTTTTAACACAACACCTCTTCCTAATACACATTAACACATTAACCAATAACAACCATTTAGGTTTTTCTTTTTATGTCCTTACTTATGAATTTTTTACGTTTTTCTCAAAGGAACTTTCAAATTATAGACTTTAATTGTTGCATATTTTTTATAGTCTTCCTCAAGGAGTTTGTGCATCACAAACCAAGGAAGCTTGAAGAAAAAAGAAGATGTTGCATTCAATGAAATACATAAGAAAAGATGTCATCATGGAATGATTACAATTAGATTGACTCACAAAACTTCCCCATTTCTCATTCTCTTCTATGGTAACATAATGGCTTATATAATAATGGTGAAACCATTCCATGATAATATTAAGGTCTTGGGTGGCAAATTCAATAATTTTTATACTAAAAAATCATGTTCAATAAACACATTTTGTTATTGTTAGGAATGTATGATCATCATTGGAAAATTGTGTGTTATAATGTCGTCAAGAAAATAATTTAATCTACTACCCCATACTTTAATGATGTTGAAATGAATTGGAAGTGAGCCTCAAATGGTTTGTTAATCACAATCCACAAATGTTGGACACCTATTTGTGTAGTATGTACATGTTTTAATGTATGTGTTTTATTGAAATTAGATGTCACACTAATGGATTTTGCTCAATTTGAAATTTTGCCCACTAAACAAGGGCATTACTCATCTCTATAATAAAAACAATTGTATGTGTCATTCAATACCAACCTATTTTGAGCCTAACTAATTAATACATGCCCATCAATATAAACAAGAAAGGGCATGTAGCAATGTCCATGGTATCTATACTATGAAATTTTTGAATTATGTTTGTGTTTTTAACATGAGAATTGAAACAACAATTTAATATGGTCACAAAGGGCATGTAGCAATGTCCATGGTATCTATACTATGAAATTTTTGAATTATGTTTGTGTTTTTTTTAAATGAGAATTGAAACAACAATTCAATATGGTCACAAAGGATTGAAACTTGAGCAATTCAATAAGAAATTAAAACAACAATTTAATATATGATCATAAGGAATTGAAACAACACTTCAATAAGAAATTGAAACATCAATTCAAATATGATCATGAGAAATTAAACAAAGTTTATATGACGATGAGAAAAAAATGAAACAACAACCAAAAAACAATTTGAATATAAACTTGATGAAACAATCTAGAATCATCATGCATGCATTGTGCACACAATGATGCTTTTCTCCCTTTCTGCACGATCATGCATTGTAACATTCATGAGAATCACAAGCATCCCGACTAGTTCACATCCAAATCCTACACAATTTGTCCTTCAACAAAAATGTATGTCTGCGAATGTGCAAAATCCAGTGCATCAAGATATTGAGACAGGCACAATGTGTAGTAGTCAAACTTATACGGAGTGCAGCTCGCATACCTCTTGAAATGCTTACAGCATGATACCATAGCTTGTTTCTTTGGATTGGTAAGAATCACACATACAATCATACTCTGGTGTTGAGAACAAATGACAAGACTCTGGGCAATAATTTCTAGTATACCTTCACATCTGAACCACTGGACATTTAAAGAAGCTACAATTCTGTGTAGAAGAAAACTCATTGAGATTCAGAAGCGAAGAAGAAGACTGGTTATTGAAATTGTGTGAGCTAAAAGGATGTAACCAGTAGAAATATCACTAGAGCGAAAAACCAAAGATAATCCCCAAACATACTAACTTCTTCTGTGATTTCTACAAGCTGAGAAAATTTGGAACTTGATAACAGATGGTCTTTAAAAATTTAGGGTTTCAAAGCAATGGTGACCAATAGACCACATACTAGGCCTACTGTATCTAGAAAAAAACACACCCTCAAAAGAGTTGAGGAATTCTGGGCTTTTCTTTCAAACCGAACCTAATAGAATATACTGAAGAAAAATGCATACAAAGTTCAGGATTCAAGACACCAACTGACTCTCAATGCAATCTCAAAGAACTATTTTTTTAATCCCAAAAAGCTCATTGCAATGAGAACTTGATGCAACGGGGGAAAAAAAATCTCTGAAAGAATCATGCAAATCATCTTCATAAAAAACTGCAGGTTTACAATTGCATAGCAAATGATGTAACTGACAGTAGTGTGTGTGCGTGAGAGAGAGAGCATCCTGCCTCTTTCGAGCACAGGCTTGATCCAAAACCTCAAACCTCTTGTGTATTACAGCAATGCTCCTGCTCCCATCTCCCTGTCCTTTCCATAGTTCTCTCAGTACCTATTCTGCTTCACCAAGAATGTGTCTCCAAGGAGAAAAACACTAGTTCGTGTTCCAGAGCATTCAGATTTAGGGTTAAGAAACACGCAAGCTTGTCGAGCGATCTATCAGGCAAGTGCACAGCTTGTGGTTGGTGGCATTGTGCAGGAGCTTCTTGCTTCAGAGACACAGGTGAAACCCTTTGAGCGTTCATTACGGTTGGGCTGTTGTCGTTCCCTTCCATGAGCGGTGGTAGAAGTGTGCATAGGCTATGGAGACCTGCGGCTCAACGTCAGGTGCGCAACGCCTGGGCAATGCTCCATGCCCATCGCTCTGCCTGGACTACATCCTCTGTTGCGCTCGTGTCCTCCGCTACGGCTCTGGTCAACGCTTCTCTTTCTCTCAGGTTCTAAAACCCTAAACCCCAGAATCCTAAGCTTTTTTGCATTCTGAGAAAGAATTGAAGTAAGTGTGCGCACACACGGATGAGCAAACCTTCCATTATGTGTTAGTAGTAGTGGGTGCCTGCAATCTTTCTGACAAAACCATGGTTTTTTTTGGGCAGGTATCTGCAATCCATGGATCTCGGGGTGTTGGAGGAGATGGATGGCATTAGGAATAAGGTGCAGGTGAAGCTGCAACGGCAGCAGGCGTGTTCTCTCTCTCTCTCTCTCTCTCTCTCTCTCTCTCTCTCTCTCTCTCTGTCTTCCTCCTGTCTCTCCTCTAGCTCTCTTTCTCTCTCTGTGCTCATATTGATTTTTTCTGCAAATATGGTTCTGTTTGAAAGTTATCCAAGAACATGGGCTCACATTTCTGCAAAATAAACATATCATCAAGAAAATTTGCAAAGAAGAATGGGTTTGAGTTTTCATGATGTTGTATCCCTCGAAGCAAATACAGGCTTACCTTTCTGCAAACAAACATGGATTCAGGAAATTTTGCAAAGGAAGAATGGTTTTGAGTTTTGATGATGTTGTATGCCCTGGAAGCAAATGCTCAACAATTCAGTGGATGGAATGCTTGATATCTTTCTGCATCAATGAACCCACTCTGGGAGAATGGAGTGTTTCAGAAGGTCACTTTTATATGTGTTCATTGTTGATGACTGTAGGAGGGATTCTTGGAACAGCTGCTGGCAAGCTATGGTGCTTTGGTATATATCTATGTCCTCCCTCTCCATTCTCTGTTGCAAATCTCAGAGACACAGTTTCAGTTATGGCAAGATTGCCAAACCTAGCTAGCTCCCTGAGCATCATCCTACATTGTGTAATTTCCACTTATAGGGACCATGGAGGTTAGCAGGAGTCTCGAGCTTTCTTGCATAAGCCCTCTGAAATCTGGTGGGAATCCTGCTGCAGGTTACAGCTTTGAATCTTATGTTACAGATATCCAAATTAATGAGAACATACATCAAGGGCTCTGGAGATGGACCTATAATTGAGTTCTCCAATGAGCCATCATTAGATGGTGACAATGGTGATGGAGCTGGAGTACCAGTGTTTGCAACTCTCCCTCTTTCTGCATTTGGTGAGAGCTCACCTGAAGTGCACGGTTAATGATTCACATGTAGGGTTTAGGGTTTGACCCAAAACCTAAACAGTAGACTTGACCCCTCATCTCAAAGATTTGAGAGCAATGGTGGTTTTTGAGATTGTTGGATACTCAGCAGTTTCTGTTCATATGCACTTTTGGCTATCTCTTGTATATCTCTTGTCTAGCTTCTCTACCTATTCTTGTGCATATTTTGCCTCTATCTATTGTGCCTGATGTGATGGTCTTGGTGCTGGAACTTGGACAGAGATGCTGGCAGATGAAGTGGTGACTATGTATGAGGCTGAGCTCAAAGTTAAGGTACATGTGAATCTGGCTGCTTAGTGCACCAAAAGTACTCTCCTTTGTGATGCAATTTAGTGAGCATATCATTGTCAAACTTCTTGGACACTTGAAATCGTATCTTTCTTCTATGGTTACTTGGTTATGCTAGTTGGATAGAGGGACATGTAATTGAACTGTACCCTGAGAATGCTTTCAACTGGGCAGTGGCTTCTGGTATCAGAACTTTACTCAATTGTATACCCAGAGGCTAAGGTGGATTTAAGCCAAGAGGGCCTGGAGAACTTTCACAAAAGTGAAGTGGAGTTCAAAGACACAACAGAAGAAAAGACAAGCCTTTTGACTGGGTTGCCAAACCTTGTGGCAAAGTCAGATTTTTGGAACATGAGCTGGAGCCAAGTGATAGACCTTGCAAAGAAGCGACCAAAAGGTGAACTGCATCGAGACACCTTGCAGGTAATTTTGCAAGTTCTTACACATGCAGAGTTGACCACGATGTGAAAACAAGTAAGATGTGCACATCTGTCTCTCATGTTTGCATGTGCATAGAAACAAAATGCAGGTTTTGATGAAACTACTGAGCAATACAGACCTTGATAGATCTTTGGAGCTCCTCAATCTCCTTCAGACCATTGTCATAGTTTGGGACAGTATACAGCCCAGAAGTAAATCTTTTGATATTGATATTGATATGTTAATATGTCAATATCAGTATCAATATCAATGTCAATTTTGATATGTTAATTTTGGGTTTGTATCTTCCAGATTGACTATGTCTATTGAATGGCTTTGTAGGGTAGAAATCAATGTTGGTAGCCACCAAAGCATTAATGACCTCAAATCTGCAAATTATCTAGAGGTCAGCAAATTCTGTGACATTAGGATTTGCTCTGCTATACCTAGTGCAATGAGTTGGGTTGATTTTTTATTTTGCTGTTTGCAGGTATACTTGACAACATTGCTGGCAGAAGTGAACATTGACAAGAATCGGTATGGCCTCTATTGTCCTTCATAACTCTATTTACCAGTTGAAGTGTGACCACTTTCATCTGAATAGTAACCAGTTTTATTACTACTACTCACTGTAACATTTAGGTCAACAACATGCAAATTGACTTATTCCTATGCATTATGCTTATACTTTCAGGATCGAGGACATCACTGCCATGGTGAATGATGAAATGAATGGAGTTGTACCCAGTAGCCCCACTAGAATCTCCAAGGCAATTTAAGTCATAGTAAACATGATAGTGAATCCCTTCCTTTTGAAGAATCAATGCCAAGGGTTTCAGTGTTGTATTTAGATATATATGAATTTCAGCAATTTTGCACTGTGAAAGGAGGAAACTGCTGCAAAGTCTGCTGACAAAGTTTGAATGAGCAAGAGCTAGAGGAGAGACACCAAGGCAGGAAGACAGAGAACACCTGCTGCTGTTGCAGCTCAAACTGCACCTTGTTACTAAAGCCATCCATCCTGCAACAACCCGAGATCAATTTATTTCAGGTACCTGCAAAATAACTATATCTTGTCAGAAAGATTGCAGACACCACTAGGAGACAGAGGATGATTTCTTCAGCTGTATCCACACTCTTTCTCAGAATATAAGGCTTAGGATTCTGTGTTTTAGGCTTAAGAACCTCAAAGAAGGAGAAATGCTGATGAGAGCTCTTGCATGGTGACTTGCTTGTCCACCCAGCCCAGCAACTCTGCTCTGCTTCATCAGTATGAAAATTTATTGGATGGAGAGCAAAAAAACAAGGTGTTGGACAGTGAAAGAAGCTGGCAGAGTTGTGGAGGGCCAGGGGCAGGCTTGTGCATCAGCCTTGCCACTAAGCCACAACATCAGTCACTGGCCAGCAAGTTTCATCACTTGACCCATTGGACTTCGTTGCATGTGCACGGGCTTTAGATTTGATGCAGTTGCAATCCATTTTTTTGTGGGTGCCTAAGTCTGTCTATGTGTGTGTGTTTGTATGGGTCTATGTGTGTCTGAGTCTAATGTTGGGTGTGTCTGAATATGATTCTGTGGGTCTGAGTGTTTGTGTCTGACACTCACAGGTCTGAGTTTGAGTTTGTGACGTGTGTTTCAGTCTGAGACGTTCAAGAGTGTATGTGTATGCGTGTGTGTGTGCATGTCTGCATCTGTCTATGTTGTGTGTATGTGTATGTGTGTCTGTGTTTGTGTCTGCAAATGTGTTTAGCTGTCTGAACTACTGTTGTGAAAGAATGACCTAGCATCAAGCAATGGGCATTTGATGCTGAGAGATTTTAGTGGCACTTATGTGCCTCACCAAATAGCTCCAAAAAATTAAGGCTATGTGAACATATTTACATGTTCATTTTGTAATACTCGCCAGTGTTTTTTTTTAAAGAACTTTTGTTTTTAGCCAAATTGGCAATCATCCATTGGAAGGTGTAGAAAATGTGGCAATCAAATATAAAAATCTGGTGATTTTTACTATTATTTTTCCTCACTTCTGGTGATTGAAGACCTCCAAAATCACCTAATTTTTTAATTTTGAATTTCTCTTTTGGGCAAAATTTGCACCACCTGAAATGAAACACTGAATCTTACCAGCATTTGCTACTGTAAAGTTGGATATCTTACCAAACTTTTAATGAAATTTTTCTCTTGTACAGAGCCAATTTTTTACTTATGCTTCCTTTGTTTTGCTAGAAGTTTCATATTTGAACATTTGCAATATTGCTATACATGCACCAAAATTGTCTTAATAGGAACCACCCCTTTGAAATTTCAAAAACCTTTTTAAAAAATGGACATAGCTAAACCATGTAATGAGGGCAATATCATTGAACTGATTCTTTCCTATTGTTTGCCCCCATAGTTATCCACATGGTAACTGTAGCCATATAGTTGACATAATGGTGATGATGATTATTATAATATGGCTATAATAGGTAATAACTAGCATGAACCACAACTCTAAGTCTTGGTGTTTAACGTCTTGTCAGAAGCATTTGTAATACGGCCATGTGTTTGAAGCAATGTTGGGTGGGTATTTGAATTTTTTCATAAAAATTGGGTCCATGTTTTTAAAAATTCAAAAACTCATGAGAGTCTAGATATTTAAAAATGGAAAAAAAAAAAAAAAAAAAACCTTTCAGTTCCAATTTTTTAAAAATTGAATATGACGAATATGAATGGGGGGCAAATGTTTAACTAGATTGGGTTGATGGTTATATGCTTAGGGTATTTGACAAAAACCCAAAAGAAGACATCTATTGGTTTTTGTCAAATACCCTAGGTGGGAAAACTAGGCCAGTTCTTTCAAATGGCATTCACTAAGCATGGAAAAACATATATTTTAAAAACAAATGCATTATGTATCTTTAATTGTCTTTTGCTAAACATATATAGCATGTCTTTCAAAAGGAAAAATTGAAGTTCTCTCGAATTAGAATTTTGTGTTGTATTTTGTTAAATATAGTTTCCCATTTCAACTTCCCCTAGATGCCCCTTGTATGCTCAAAACTTGCAAAACACAAATGTTTTCTCACAAGATTGCCCAAATCCCAAACAAAAACTTTTGAAAGTCCCAAGACAAATTACATACCCAAAATCAAACCCCAATTCTAACAAAACTCAACCTTGTCACTAACATCAAGTTCCCACACCAAAACAAGTCAAAGTCTTTTTTCCCCCACTCTACAATAATTGCAATAGAAAGATAAAGTCACCCCCTCGAACCTCGTCATCCATAATATGTATTTCAACCTAGAAACTAAAAACCTTGACACGTTCCGATTTCATCATTTTTGAGAGGTTACTTCACCTAAATATTAGGGTAGAACACCCCATCATCGATCAAAAGTTGGTGAGCAAACACATGTTTAATGGGTTACAACATCGGTGTTAATTTTTGCTTATGTTGATTATTGTTCGAATGAACAACCATGACCAAATGTTTGACTAGACATCTTGTGTTTTAAAATTTATAAAATGCAAAATGCCTTTGAAAATTTAATGTTTGGGAATAAAGGTCAACATGCTCAACTTAAAACAATGAGCATTTTGGAACACATACCTTTTTTTCACTTTTGTGCAATTTTTTGTTTGATAATAGAGGTCTAGGGTAACATTAATAAACAATGTTATGATTTTTAATTTAAAACTTCATGCACCAAAAAAAAACACCAAGTGTTTGGGAATGTCTCCTTGGGTGAATAGAAAACAAAAGACATAACATACAAATAAATAAACTAGCATGTGTTGGAATAGATCACGCACAAGAAACAACTGCATTAAAACAATGAAAACAACTTTGGATACCATTATATCAAGAACCAAGTAAATCCATTAAAGGCTTTCCCACCAAAACTCACATATGGCATTGTCCCACCAAAAGTCATGAAGCAATAAGGTAAAGGTAGATATCACATAGCTTTGCATTGCAATCCTATTATAAAACCTTGTAGTTATAGGCTAAGCACATCACATCAAAGTGAAAGTTTGTTGTAAGAGTTTCAACATTTTCTACAAGGATTACAATTTGGGATTAATAAGGGATTAGACAACAATTTAGTTACAATTGATATCAAAAAGGTAGTAGAAGTCCACCCTAATGCAAGGGATGTGAATAAAGAAGTTCTTGCTACATTTGACATTAGGGAGAAAGTAGAAAGAGCTCCTATTGGATTTGTAGTCAAGGAGGAGGTAGAAGAGCTTGAAGGAATATAAATAGTGCATAAAAAGGTAAATATGAGTGGTATACCAAAACTAGTACAAGAGTACAATATCAAGTACTCAAATTACCTCTATTATCACTAAATTTAGTAATCAACATTCCTAAAGCAACCATCTTGCTCTAGTAGTAGCACTAGTCTTAGAATTCATTTTCTTCCCTCACATCACACCTTGAAATAATTTCAACTACCTACACATCCACAATTAATGTCACATTAAATTGGGTTGACTTTGTCGAATTTTATGAACTTTAGGTTTCAAATGAAGAGCTAGAAACCTATGCACTTGAACACAATCTAGATCTAACACATTTTTTGATTTCTTGGTCTTCATACAAGAACCATAGATTCCTACCTCTAATAGGACCTAAACGGACACCCCAAGTGCTTGGAGATTCATACTAAGAGGAATAGGGTTAAAATAAGTGCACCAATGCATAGTTGGGCCTTGCAATGATCGTCATAACATGTTAAGGGCGCACCGTGAACAAGCTACACTGCAACACATTTGAATGTTTCATGAAAATGATGAAGTGGCATTTTAGGTACCATTTGTGCATAGCAAGATAATTGACCTCCACAACTTATCACCCCAACAATGTAAGAGACTCCACAATCATAACCAATTCAAGCACCAACACAACAATAATGGCATCCTCCCATAGTAAAAATAAAAAGGTCAACCATAAGTAATAAAATACCTAATGCAACTAAGCGAGCCAAATGGACAAATAAGCATCTAGAAAATGCCATGGACGTAGTGGAAAGGGGACACATTTTTTTGCAAAAGGCAGCCAAGTATTGGAACATTCCACTTACCTCATTTTCAAATCATCTCAATGGTAGAACTGGAAGAAGGAAAGTGGGACCCCAAGGTGTACTAATAAAATGAGAGGATGCAACAATTGTCACTTGGGTTTTGAACATGCAAACTGCTAGATTATTTATCACCCTGCAACAACTAAAGCTAAAGGTTGTTAAAGTCACACATTCAGACCTACCCCATTTCAAAACTTTATTCCATAAACAAACTAGTAACTAGTTTAAAAATTGTCATTTAAAGAACAATATTTGATTTGTAGAAGGATTAGAGGTTTTTAAGGCAAAATGATTTAGTAGGGAAGCATGCCATACCTTCTATTCCAACTTGAAAAACCTATACACACAACACAAATATGTATAAGATCACATTTGGAATTCAAATGAGACAAGAAGTCAAGTAAGGCATCAATTTGGTGCTAGGGTTTTGCCAGGCCAAGCTCATAAGATGTTTATAACACCATCCTTAAATTTCGGGAATAGTTGATTATGAATTGCATTGTTAATGCTACAAGGGTAGCATTATCTATAGTTTACATTTTCAAAGGTTCAAGGATGCAAGAATACTACATTTGAGATTGTAGACCAAGAACATGCATGGCAATGCAAAAAAAGGCTTAGATGATAACTTACTTTTTCAAGCAATGGCTAACTTATTTATGTAGTTTTGTTCCAAAGGGGCATGGTTTTCACGTTATAATACAAACAGTCTAGAACAAGTAATAGAAGTTGGGTTAAACATGGTCACCTAACCTATTCATACTTCACATGTGCTACAACCATTGGATGTCACTTGCTTCAAACCATTCAAAACGACTTTTAGAAAAATATTTTTTTTTGCCATGGCGAAAAAACAATTACCTTGAACTAAACAAAATTACACTAGCAGCATGGGTGGACAAAGCCTTGCAATAATCCTTGAAAAATGAAAACATAAAATTAGGGTTTAGGGTTTCTAGAATTTGGCTACTAAATCTTATAACCATGGTTGGAAAAATTGGTCCAAGTGATGTATTCACTGCAACAAACAAAGAGGAGCACGAGCTCTCATATCATTCAAATGCAACATATGAGCCTAGCAACAGTGAAGCTGAAGTTGCCATAATGTGTTGAACATTACAAAGACCTTTCAAGCAAAACTTCTAACTACTTTTGATTGCCCCCCTTCATCCATGCCACGTTACTATGTCAAAATGCCAAATAGTTTTGGCACAACAATAAACAACCATGTAGAAGATCAATTGCTAATGGACTTGGACGATGTAATTCCGGAATTACAAAACCTAATTGGTTCAAATCAAAGCCCAAGAAGTTGGATTGGTTCACTTGTTGTTAATGCCTGCATTACTAACAAAGAAAGATAAGGCAATGAACCATTAGTGGATTATTCTAATTCACATGTGGTAACATCAGACCAATATCTAACTATTCTAAAACAGAATGTTGTGGACAAAACAATTATAAATAAATTGAGGGAGTAGAAAATTAAATAAAGGGAAGAGAAAAAGCCCAGAAAGGTTAAAGGTACACAAGTCACCCAAGTTGAACAATCAATTCAAAGGAAAATTGAGAAAAAAGATAAAGGTAAGTTTAATGAGGCATGGTTTGCTACTTATATTAGGGTTGTTGCTGAAAGATTTCACAATAACTTCAGAGTAAGGTATCGAGCTCATCCTTTAGGCTACATGGGGTTTGGTGTAAAAATCACTTCTACACAACAAAAAAATGTTAGACATCAAAGAAGGGGGGAAATGTAGCTTATTAAACATGTCCTAGCAAAATTGTAACGTTCCATTCAAATACTATAAGTGAAGGAGGGTATGTGGTGGGTTCTAGTGGCAAGTCAAAGAGGAAATATTTAAAGAATAGAGGGAAAATACACAGGTCAAGGAGTAAGGGAGATACATGGAGTATGGTAAAGATAGGGGATGAGGTAAAAACAAATTGAAATAAAGATAGGGAGTAAGGTAAAAAGAATTGAAATAAAGACAGGGAGTAAGGTCAAGATAGGGGGGGTAAGGTGAAGACAGGGAATGAGGTACATGGAGTAAGGTAAAGTCAAAGAATAAAGGAGAGAGAATGAGACACAAATGGCAAAAACAAATGGCAAATGAGAGACAAAAAAAGGATAGATGGCAATGTTTGCGTTAATGCGATGGCCTCTAATCTATGTCAATAGTGATGGCCTCTTGTTTGTGTCAATAACGATGGCCTTAGCAAAGAGTATCTAATGATGGCGTCCTAGGCACATAGTGTACATAAACATTCAATTTGTTGGAGAGGCAACTCGACTAAAGAGCTTGCTTGAAAGACCATCAACATGTAGTGCAGGAACATTAGGGATGAGGACCATTACTGAGGAAGTGTCAACAAGGGAATGTTAGTAGGTTTTGGCAATGACATCTTAGGCATTCACAAATAGGCATTGACAAAAGACAATGCATAGACATGCACAAAAAAGTTAACGAGGGAATGTCGACGGTGGTGGTGTTAATGTTGTCTTCCTAGAGAGGTGCACAAAACATAGGTGATGGTAGACATTTTCTTCTTGGAAAGGCACATAAAATAGAAACGCACAAAGTGTAGATAATGGCACTGACATGTCTTCTTGGAAAGCCACACAAAATCTAAGCAATGACATCTAAAAGGGACACAAAAAGAGAGACGGAGCATCCTCAACTTCTTAAACTTGGATACACATAGACTTAGGGAAAAAGTGCCATGATGCTCCTTGGACTTGGACACACATAGATTCAAAAAACAAAATCAGCTTCCTAAAATAAACACAAACATTAAAGAAGAATAGAGACAAAAAGAGAAGAGTGATAGAGAAGGAAAAATCAAAACAAACTTGAAGGAGAAAGACAAAAAAGAAAGACAAGGAGAGGTTTGGACTCTAGAGAGAACTACAACGGCAATGTTGCAACATGCTTCTATTAGATCTAAGGAGAAAACTATAGATTACAAAAATTGGTGTCATTGGGGTCATTGATCTTAGGGTATTAGGTTTCTATTCAAATGATCCTTAATTCAAACCCCTAAACACCCCTATGACTATGTGGCTACTATTGCAAATATTTGGGCTTATTACAAGTTTTAAAAAAATCTAAATGATAATGAAAAAAAAGTTTACACTTAATTAAATTATTAATTTCATATTTATAGGAGGACAAGTGTCTTGGCATAAGGTTTCAAATGTATGTTCATAAGTAGCAAAATGCATGAAAATAAAAGTTTAATGTGTTATATCCAACTTTTTTCAAACAACAAGACCCTTTCACTTTGGGGGGTCATAACTTTCTCATTTGAGCTCAAAGTCAAATGATATAATGGCCTACTAGTGCTATGATTGAAGAGGCATCTAAATTCTTTGAAGAAATATTGCAAAAAATGCACAATTATTAAACTCTAGGAGATTTAGTTCTTAAGTGTTTGTTCATTGACCTTTCTACCTTATCACAAGGCAAATTGTAGTTATTTGCAAAACAAACATACAACCACTACATGCCATTTATTGAATCAAATATCCAAGGGACAAACATTAGCTTTTATTGCTTTTTATCCATATTAGAAATAGTCAACACAAACATTAACATAAATGTACTTGCATTTTTCAACATACATGTAAAGATTGGATACACCATGTCACAAGTCACAAACCACAAATACTAGGAATTTTTTCCCTTTCAACTTCATCTTCAAATTCCACATCAAGCTCCTATGTTAAGGCCAATTCTACTTCACATGCACTTACAAAGTTAGTCAACTTCAAACACCCAATGTGCATATTGACTAGTAAATTATAATTGAAAAAAATAATTTTGTCAAGATGGTCAGTTTGAAGACGACATTTGTGAAAAGGATTGTTGTAACAAAAAAGATCCTCTCAATTTCAATTTGACTTACATGAATGCCAAGAATGTGTCTAACCAATTTAAAAATGGCAGGGAATTTGTGTTCTTTTGTGCACCATGTGGATCAAAACACACTTGAAATTTGCATCAACTAGATAGTAGCAAAACCCGTTCAACTTTTCTGACACTGAGTGTTAAGATTTGTTGTACATGTAAAAAATAGATCTTCAAAATCCACTTGTGCAACTTGGAACGCAAGCTTGTCAACTACATTTGGCCTAAAGGATTTGTAACACTCCACCAACAACTTTAATAATTACTCATCATAAACACCAACTAATTTAGTCACATTTTCCTATCCCATATAGTTAATGACCAGTGCATACCCTTAAACCTAGAATCCACCATTAAAACCAAGATGTTATGGTTTTTTTCCCTTTCAAATCCATGCAAAAAAAAAAGGTGGAAACATTTCCAAAACCTAGTGTTTCATATGAAGCATTGTATTTTCCAACTTTACATCAAAAGCATTTTCTTATGGATCAACCAAATGTTGGGCACAATTTGATTTGTAAGTAACATAAGGGATTAGAATTACAAAATAACTATTGAATGGCAACCCACAATCCATTTATTCTAAATGGGGAATTCATTTTGCAAATTTGCAATTTAGTCACAAAACAAAAAACCATTACCATCCTAAAAGAAAAAATTGCACCAACAACAAAAAGATAAATTTGAATGCAAGTAATAAGGTTTGAATGTCATTGGTGTAAAATTAAAATATGGAGGTTACAAGTAACAAAAGGTTCACACTAAAAGGAGAGATCAATAATTTTAACCTAACAATTCAATCACAAAATACTCAAGACTTTTATCACCATATATAAAAAAAGTATTTGTGACAAAATATTTCATTTTCAAAAAATTGTGTTGCATTTTGGTGATTTTCAGCACAAAAAAATTGGTCGAATTTTTTTTTGTAATTTTCCAACATTTGGAAGGTGCATGAGACCCATTTTTTGTTCACTTGATATTGAAAGACACAATTCAAAATTACATAAGTGTCACATTTCACTATCACAATTTTGACTTAAGATTATTTAAAATCTATTAGAGTTTTGATTTTAGATTATAAAGCGTAAACTTGGAGTTTTTAGACATAGAAAATGGCAACCTAACGTAATGGAATTATATTTACATTATAATCACACCTAATGTTTAGTTGATGTTAAGTTAATGTTAAGAAAGGCAAATATTTTGTTGCATTCATATTATGAATGTTAACCTACTTAACACTAAGTAGAATCATAGGTGGCATACAATGTTAAGTGGTTGTTAAATTGATGTTAAGTAGGTGTTAACAACAAGTGTTCAAAAAACATAAATTTTGGAATAAAAACATAATATTAGGTAATAGCCCATAAAAACGTACTTTAAAAGCTAATGTTAAGTTATAAAATATTTTTCCATGGCTTTTCTAAGTGTGAATGAGTAACAAAAGGTCTATGCTAATTAACATAGGTCATTTTTTTCACTTGATGTATCTAAATGTTAGTCTATTTAACATTATAAGGCTTAAACCCAAGTCCAATTACAACTTTAGAATATTAAAAACATAAATATAGAAAGTTGTGTTGGCTGTGATCTTATGATTTGTTTCTTAAATTGTTAATTTGATTTCATCGAAAACACATAAGTCCATAATTATGTAAAGAAATACTTAGTTTTGGTCCTCAAATTTCAAGTGGCAATGAAAAATTAAGAACCACACAAAAATGCAGGTAGGTGACGAGCACCATTGATTGGCATGCTCAAACTTATAAACAATTTGCATTGAAAATATAATATGTTGAACTCGCTTAATGCTTGCCTTAGTTTCTTAGGCATATCAAAAGAAATGATCAATCAACAAAATTTAAAATCAAGAATTGTTAGATGCAAAAAGTTGAAGCCACGTCAATTTTGTTGAAGTTGTTTAGAGATTTGACCATTAGAGTTGTTAACCTTTCAATCTATATGATGGGTAGTACCCTCTTCTTTTTGGGGGGGAGGGGGGGGGGGGGCACTTTGCAATAGGTTCTATAATTTCAAAGTTTGTCTTTACTACACACAACACTTTTGTCAAAACAATGTTTGATTTTGTTCCATGATTTCATGATCCTTGTTACATGGAAAGGTAAGTTAGGAAATGCATGGAAACCATTGTGAGTCAACAAATGCATTGAAACTTTTCTTCACTTTTCAAACAAGCTCCTTTGGTGTGTAGGGGACAACTAGTGCACACATGTGAGGACCTTGCATTGAGTGTCACTTGTAAGCTTTTGAAATGTGTTCCCTTATCCTTTCCAAAGGTGCACGGATTATATGGTTCACCAATCGATCACACAACAAACTTTTGTTAGATTTTCCCTTGCATTCCCATATTTTGAATGACAAGTTTTTTTTTGCAAGCCCCATTATTAGGGGATTGGAAAAGTAAGTCATCATGAATAGCATTCTAAACAATGAAACAAATCCCAAAACCATTTTAGATAATGCAATTAAAGCCTCTTGACTTGGTGTTTTTTATACTTTTTCATCAAACTTTACATTGTGTGTGTGAGAGAGAGAGAGTTTAAAATATACAAAATGTACATTCTATATTTCAATTCAATAATTGATTAGTGGGTGTTTAATTGTAAGATTTATTCTTCTTTTTAAATGATGAGTTTACTTAATTAGGCAATTGCAAAAGAAAAAAAATAATGAAAATACCCAACTATAAAATTTAACTTTAGCTTTGTGTTTAGGGCTACATTTGTAGTCAACAAAATACCACTACAATTATTGGGCAAATAATATGGGATAAGTAATTGTAGTAGGGAACATGATTAAAAGCATATGGACACACAATTGTAATTATTCTCCTTATTGAAAATTCTTTTTACGAAATGTGAATGACTTTTCATTTTCCCCCTTTTATCAACTTATAAATATTTTATTTATTTATTTATTTTTCTTCTCTTCTTTTGTTTAAAAAGGGGAAAAACTTAGGCTTTACATGTTTTTACAAATTGCTAAAAAAGAATTAACAAAATAAAATTACCTATGGAAGGGTCCATAGAAACAAAGATTGTACATTTTTTTTTACAAATTACTAAAAATCATATGAAAAATAAAACACCTATGGAAAGGTTCGTGGTTAGTACTAATTTAATTTAATTTAATTTAATTATTTTGTTACTTCTTAATTTTATGTTGTGTCAAGAGGGATTAACTTAAATGGTGACATGGTTTTAGAACTTGTATAAATTGTAGAAAAACTAGTTAAACAAATTCTATCAAACTAAATCTGATCCAAATGTGTCCCATAAATTAATAAATAAGTAAATAAATAATCGAGACTTGACCCTTTTTTCCATAAAAGAAAATATTCCCTTTTTATTTTTATTTTTCGCATTTTGGCAACAAAATTTAGCACACCAAAAAAAACGCTGCCGACTCAGCAGGTTTTCAGGTCTTTCTGTGACGGCAGAATCAGCTACCAGGGCCGATTCTGTGATTTTCCTACCTACCTAAACTTACTTTACGACCTACCTGTTGACCTTGAAATGTAGGTAGGTAGGTAGTAGGTACACGAGGGGCTGAAAAGATTCTAGATAACCATACGCCAGCATGGCGGAGCTTATCGACTTCCCCAGCACACGTGGCTATGTGAAGACGGAAAGGATGAGAGTCACGAGCGTGTCTGACATGACACGTCATCAATAGCCACGTCGGCAAAGCCGGGATTTGGCCGTTCTTATTGTTGATATTGTGGGTTTGTAGGAGTTCGTTGTTTTTCTCGCCTCGTCGTCGTCGCTGTCGTCTCTCTCCCCTCGTCTGTTGTTGCTTTTGGATCTGCATCGCTTCGATAATAGCCAAATACTTGAATTTTCTCGGCGGACGAGCGAGATACTTGGCCTGTTCACGTTTTTCCGCATCTACCGAGCTTTTCCTTGAAGAAAACGGCCACGGATTTTGGATTTTAGGAGTGAGTTTGGTTTCTGAAGAAGACGAAGAGTTGTTGAGCGTTGAGTGGAGTGATAAGGAATTTTTTTCGCAGATACTAAGTACTACTGCGGCGTCTCTTCCGTTTCTTCTTCAGTTCTTGTTATTTGCTTTGCTTTCTTTCCCCCCTCCCCTTGCGATCGGCGTAAGTGTGCTTTTTGTTTGAGCATCATAAGGGATAAGATAAGAAGAACGGGACGTTTTGGCATTGGAACGTTCTTGATGGAGTGAGAGAAAGAAGCTGCGACCCCGTGAAGTGGAGAGAAGAGCGGTTTTTTTTCCTTCTGTTTTTTCTTACATAGCAGCAGGGGTTTTTGAAGGAGGAGTTTTGTGCAGTTTTTTCGTGTATCTCTCTCGGATTAGATACAAAAACAAAATGCCTGTGTTGCATGTTTCTGCTGTTGTTCTCTCTACTGCTCCTACTGTGTTTCGTACTCAGGCGTCGTCTTCTTCTACTCCATGCGGGGGTCATGGCGAGGGTTCCGTCTCTCAGGTTAACCCGTGTATCGCATTTTTGGGGACACATACACCCGTCGATGCGACCAGGAGTCCTTCCGTTAGCTCTTCTTGGACCAGCTGCAATAGAGTCCGAAGGTAAAGCTTTGCTGCTGAAACTCTTTCTCATTGCGGCACCGTATGGTTATGAGCAAAATGTCTTGGTCCTATTCCGGCCTCTACTTGCTTGCGGCCGTCTTACAATTACCAGGGAATCTTACACTGCATTAAACGAAGACGAAGAGAACGACTCCGCTTTTGTTTGAATTGGGGGAAACTTCTTCTGAAAAGATTTGCAGTTCTGAAATCATTTTTTTGGTGTGCTAAAAGTATTTTTTTGTCATTTCAACGAAACGGTTTGGTTGTAGGTTGCAAGTGCAAGCAAGGCACGAAGAGCCGCTAACGATTAGGACTGTGCCAGTGCAAGTTGCTCACGAGCTCATCAATGCAGGCCACCACTATCTAGACGTCAGGTGTGCTTTCTCTTCTCTACTATAAAGTTCTGAAAACCCTACTACGAGGAATTCCTCTGTTGATGACTTTACTGCCTGCAATCCAAGAAGAGTCATTTAGAGAATGTGACAGAGATTGTGTGTTCCAAATTTTCTGAATTTAGGGTTTTGGTTGGGACTCTTGGGATCCCTTGAAGCTCAGTAGTAGTTACAGTAGATTATAAAGAGTAAGCACAATGGATTCCTGGGGCATGCCTTGTGAATCCCTGGAATCTTTCTAAGCGTGAAGTTGGTGCAACTCTTGGGATTGCTTTCAGCCAAGGATAGGTAGTCTGTTCTGATATTCTGTTTTTGAATCTTTCATTTCATTTGTTTGTCTTCTGCCTCAAGGTCTTTAGGTTAACTTTGGGTTTCATAGAGTTGCATTCTGTTACTGGAACTGTGAGCAGGACAGCAGAGGAGTTTGCAGCAGGTCATGTGGAAGGATCAGTGAACATACCATACCTGGTGAAAATGGGCCCAGGTACTTGCCTGCATTATTCTCCCATGCACATCAGGGTCTTTTCCTCACAAATCTCAGTAACCAATAACCTATTCATACCATTATTATTATTATTATTATTATTTTGCACCACCAAAATCCTCTATTCACATTATATGGACTTACAGAATGGTATGTCTGTAGTGTATGAGTTGAAGAGGATCTTTAGAATCCTCACAGCATTCTCGTCTAATATCTTTTTGTCTCCAGTTGGCTTTACATCTGGAGTGTGTTTCAATGTCTTTCACAGATTATTGTGCTTCCTTCCAGTCTCATTTTCATTAAGGATTTGATTAAGGATGGCACAGTTGATCTCTTTACTTGTCGCAACATTGTTGATCAGGGATGAGCAAAAATCTTAAATTTGTGGAGGACGTGTCACGGGAGTTTGACAAGGATGATGAGATTGTGGTGGTATGTGTACTTTTGAGTTTTTCTCATTCCCTTTTGGGTCAATCACCTCAAGAGCAGTGATGTTCTGACAAAGCAAGGGTCAGAGTAGAGAAAAAAATTTAATCAGATGGGTGTTCCATTTCTTCCTGGAAATGTAATATCAGCTCAAGATTCAGATTATTGTAGAATCCTTTGCCCCTAATTTTGAACAGATTATTGTAATCTTGTCAATCAGTAGATGATGAAATCAGTGGACAGTAATGCCAGCTTGTCATTGTTTTTCATGATGAAGGTGATGGTCTGCCACTTTGTGAGTGACCAACCACTCATAAGATTATGACTATCCATTATTGTTATGTTTGTTTTAGTTTGGTTGGAACTGATGTGACAATTTTTTGGTTACCTTACATATTTTTAGGAGATTCTCTCTGCAATCACATTGATATTTATTGTAATGAGGAAGAATGTGATCTGAGAGATTTGTGATCAGTGATTTGGTATACAGAATCCTATTCCAGATGATACAGGAGCAGTTCAAGTCTCAGAAGTGGAAGTTTGTAGGCCAAGATGTGTCCTCGGTGTTGAACTGCCAGGCCAGGGAATGTAGAGAAATCTGAAATTACTTTTGATTGGGTTTCAGGCATGCCAGAGTGGGCGTCGCTCTTTGATGGCTGCAGCAGAGCTGCGAGCAGCGGTATGCCACTTCTCCTTGCAGAAATCTGACACAATGTTTTGAGAGGATCCAAAATCCCATTGACAACTTCAAATCCCTAGGTGAATTGTGACTTTTGTGGCAATGTATTGTCCCACACCACAGCAATGTAACAGGATGGGACACAGAAGGCATATATCTGTAGTAGTATGGTGGTGGTGAGGGGGATTGAGGATCAAATTTAATGTAGTGTGTTCACTGCTGAGAGAGGACCTTCTTTAAATGTCATTGCAATGGCCTTGCAATGGTATTTTGTCTACACATTCTCTTTACTTCCCCTCTGGGAACCATTTAAAAACCTCACTTGTGTGTGGAAATATCACAAAGCAGTTCCAAGTTTGTTGTTACCAGGACTGAAAACCTTACTTCATACTAAGGTGGGAGATTTGGGTTTGTGAATGGTGCAGAATTTCTCGGGAGTAACTGATATGGGTGGTGGCTATAGTGCTTGGAAGGAGAGTGGCCTCCCTGTTCAGACCCGTCGAGCTCAGCAGGCCCGTAAAGCTTGAATTTGTTCCATAGAATGTAGACACTGAATTTGTCGATCTTGCAATTTTACTTGTCAAAAGAGCTATTTGCCATCAGTCATGTGTGTAGGGTTTTGGATGGGCAAGTGCTGCCATTGTGTTGGCACTACATTTGACTCTGGACAGTTGAATGTGTGTAAATGACTATCCATCACAGGGATAGGTGAGAAGTGACAACTACTTTTGTAAAAAAGACACAATTGCTGTAGAAATGTGGTTGTAGTGACAATCAAGGCCTTGTTTGATTTTACTCGTAACTTGGATTTTCTGTTTTGTGAAATGGGCCCAGATCTGGAGGGGAAAGAGGATGATGCAAGTCATTCCTCTCAGTATGCAGTACATAAAAAAATTGTATATTACTCTCCTGGACTTCATTTTTTCAATTACATGAGATTCACTTGTTTTCTCAGTAAAATGGTGCGTTGATGATAAACCTGGCCCTGGATTCCTTCTCCTAAGTATCATATCCATACAGTTTTAAAGTACTGGATGTGTTTAGGGTTGAGAACTTCAGCTGTTGGTGGCTTAACTGCTGACCAGTTCGAGTTGGATTTGAATATGCACATTCTTAGGAAATCTAATGTAGTACAAACTTGGGCCATGACAACAAGCCTTTTAATTCTGGGTCCTTGATACATAATCTCTCATCTTTCTCTTTATAATATGTTTCTGCCATGGATGTGAGTGTTTTGCCGATTGTCAATAAGATCACCCTTGTGAAAAAGTTAAATTGATCTGTGTATGTCAAGTTTGGAACAGGGGTGTCAAGCAATTGTGTGTTGCAACTGAACATTATAATTGATTTGCTGCAGGTCCTAGTGTACAGGAGACGGGTCCATCTTTAGACCCCTCTGGGATTTTAGGCAATTGTAATGAGACCAATAGGTAGTGTGCATTGTTGAAAATCCTGGAAGGGTCTAAAGATAGACCCTTCCCCTGCATAAAGAAAAGAAAAAAAATCTGCTTTTCTTTAATCTTTTACCTTGTCTTTGAGGGTTGCCAAGTACCTCAATTTGCTGTTCAGCTTTGTACTCTACTTTGTGCACCATGAGAGGCAAGAGGTTGCATTCTTTTTTCTTTTGGCTCACCAGTGATGGCGCTTTCCATAAAGCTCATTTCTTTGTGATGTTAGTGCGTTTTGTGATGTGAGAGGTGAGAGCTCTGTCTCTCTTCTGTTTGTTCATGTTGGCAATGGTTTTGTACTTTTTTTTGGGGTGTCTAGTGCTTTGTCAAATGATTGCACTTTTGTGCTGGTGATTTGCGCTGTGTTATTTTCTTTTCTTAATCTCTCTGTCTCTTCTTATGCATGCCATCACTTCCTGTTCATTCTATGTGCATCAGGACTTGTTTAGTTTCTGCATCATCACATGTGAGGTTATTTATTTTTGTTTACTTTGTACACCATTGCATTTGAGGTTCATCAATTTCTGTTCACTTTGTGTGCCATTGCCTGTTAGGTTGATGCCAGCAATTTGTTGTGTGTGGTGTTGCTTCTGCCAATCACATCCTTTATGTTTTGTGTGCCATCACTTCAGCTTCGTTTTGTGCCCCATCACCTGTGAGTTCATATTGCAATGCTATTTGGCAAGCTACTTAGGCAACTCTGCTTCTTCACAATGTTGTATCTTTTGTGCACCATCACTTTAGGTCATATTGCAATGTTCTTTTTGGTCATGAATTGTGACTTTGCCTCTTCATAATGTTTTACACTATGGCTTAGAGATTTTGATTATCTCGCTTGCTATTTCTACCTTGTTGCGCAGAGAGGTTTTTAATTCTTCCTTTTTGGTTTTCCTTTGTGCTTTGCATTGTGCCTTTTTTCTCAAGTTGTCATTCCATGTCGTCTGAAGCAATGCTTTTCCAAGTTTAATTGTTGGCTTGGAATGTCATCAATTCAATTTGTTGCTGCAAAAGATTGTGGATCAGGACATGGAACACAATCTATTTGTACACACACACCTGTTGTTGTGTGGTCTGATGATACTTTCAATACACATTGGCCATGATCTTCCATGGCACCTCCGGGAAATGGAAGGCACAATGACAAGTTGGCTGTGATCTCTTCCATGATCTTCCATGAGCTAGAAGGCACAATGACAAGTTGGCTGTGATCTCTTCCATGATCTTCCATGAGCTAGAACGTCCTCTGCAAGATTTCTCTTTATAATCATCCTAAAATAAGATCACCATTCTGCTTGTTCTTTCCAAATATGACCAAGGTATCAATCCGTATTGGGTGGTGGGCATTTGATTTTTTCTAATAACTTCTGGTTTTGATTCTTCCACACCCTTCAAAGAACCCATTGTTTTCATGAAAGATCCATTAAGTTCAAAATAGACGGTTGTCTGATTAGTGATTACTTAAACCGTTATGAAGTTTATATACTAGAGCTGGTTCTTTGATGAAATGTGGTAGGTACCTTTTATTTGTGGTTTGGTATTTGGGTTCATCCTACTTTATCAACATTGGAAAATTGATTATGGTTTACAGAAAAGCACTCCGAAGCTATCTATTTCCTTGGTATGAAAAAACCTGCCTGCATGGAAGATGTTTTCATCAACATAAGGTGCTTCTGCCTCATGGCAAGGTGAGGTTTTTTAAGCTGTCTAGCTTTAGTTTCATTGTTGAAGCTGCGGATGACTGGTAAGAAATAATTGAGTAACAAATATAATCAAATATGATTGTTAGAGCTCTTGAATGATGGTAAATTATTTTGATACGTATTGTAACAATGACTTTTTGATGTATTTCAAACTAGGTAGAACTTTTAAAATAAATCTTAAGTCTTATCCCAAAGTGTAGACCATTACAATTAAGGAAAATGCAATTTTCAAATACACCATATTGCCTACAAAACTTTATTGGAGAAAAGGAGAGGGTAGCAAAATAGGTAGACATATTTTATGCTTGGGAAGACCTACTCCCCCGGGTCTCCCTTAAATTTTTGTGCCTACAACCTCAAGCTACTGCCTTCAAATTGATGAAGTCCCTGGGGACAAGCCTTCACCCATAGAATCAAACACCTTTTGTATGTGAAGGGTTGGCAATAGCAAGGAACATTTGCATCATAGTGTGCTAAAAGCCCATGAAAATAGGAGACAACAAGGTTTATAATGACAGATGTAAATAGCAAACAAATTATAGTACACTAAGTCAAAACATATTTCATCAAAACTGAATGAAGTTGGTAATAAATGCAAGTGGGTAAGCAGGATCTAACTTTGGAAAATCAATTGTGAACTAACCCAAGAGTTTTAGTATTGGGATCAAACATGGGTTCTCGTTGAAGTTAGTGCCCATTTTCAAAGCTTCTCACATTCGCATTTTGAAATTTGCAAGGTTTTATTCTTCCTTGAATACCAACATTTTAATTCAATTTTTTTTTGGAGTACCTAACTTGTCATTATGGGTGCCATGTTAGGAATTAGGATGCATGAAATAATGTCATTTCAATGAAACATCAAATCCAACCTCAGGTAACACCTACTAGGTCTCACATGAGCTCAATCTAGCTTTGCCATCTCATCATCCTTAATTTGACTTTGGTAAAAAAATTTGCCAAATATTTATGAATTTGTAAATTTCAAATCCAATGATTAATCTTGTAATCCCATTCAATAATGAGTCAATTAAACTAAATTTCTAACTAAATTTTTGAATAGAGGTAAAATGTGTGTAGAAAGGGCCTAAGGTTTGCAAAAAGGACAAGCTAGCCTTTGGGTGTCTCAATTTTTTATCTTTGACACCCACTATTTCAATATCAAAATGATTTCAAAGCTTTTTTATCATTCTTGAAACATTAAAGGTGTGAAGATCATTAGCATACACAAAAAACTAAAGTTGTGGGTCCAATTCAATGGATGGAAATATTTTATATTAAGTCAGTGGAACAAAAACTTGCAAATTGAATATGAGTTTTCACTTCATAATCATGTAACGATGTGGAGTACGAAACATTATAGTTGTGAATATGGAATTGAAATTTCCTTAAACAGTTTGCAAATGAAAGTTGCATATTACACAAAATTGTTATCAACCTTTATGTAAGACACACTTGTGTATTTTTGTTGTTGGGTGTAACCACAAAGATACATATCATTGCTAGTGTGATAACTCTTTTGTTTTAAATGTCTTAGGGTCAAAATTTTAATTTAATGTCCTTATATGACAATGTTTTTCATATCTTACAAGAACATTTGAATAATTCGAATGAATTTAATGAATTTAAAATACTAATTTTAAAAAAAAAGTAATGCAACCAATGTTTTAGATTGAGATACATAATAGCAAGTGTGACCTTAATATTTATCACTATAAAAATCATGAATTTGCAATCTCTTGTATTCTATAATTAGTATTTTCAATCTACCATGTCAACTGTCCTATCTAACCCATTGTTTTCTAAAGAGTCACCGAAATGTGCATTTGTGGCTCCTATTATTATGTTTACACCTTTTCCCCTTATGGTCTATACATTGGTTTACAAGTAATTGTTGTAGAATGACCATTGAATAATGGTACAATTTATGATAAGGCAACATAGAATATGATGTAAGACTTTATTTTTCAACATTTTCATGTCTTAATTTACATTTGTGGCTTCTATTAAAAGAGTGTCTAAGAAAGGTGTGAGGGACAAAGTTTGTGATATTTTTAAAGTTTTTGATTTATTTAACTAGGCCCTGATTTTTTAATTCAATCCAAATAGGTGTTAACAAACAAATTTATATGATATGAATTCCATAAGATTTATAAGGAGACTAAGGTCTAATAACACAATAATTTTCAATTATTATAGTTCAAATAATGTTCAAAAGATTAACATGTGTTGATCTTTAACGTATATGTGAATGAAAGATGTTGATTACACAACATACATAAAATAACATATGTAGATGTATCAATAAGACCCATATGAATAGAATAAATGATGATATGAATGTCCAGTAATCATTTCATGTAATGGGTGTGAGGGTGGCATATAATAACAATATTTTGCAAGTTTTATTTCCACATTTTCACCATGGGATATTGAAAGAATTAAATGTCATGTGGGTTGTTTATTTGGTAATAGATGCCACAAATGTTAATCTACAATACCACATTCTGATTTTTGTTTCAATTTAGCTATTTTCTTTACATTTTAAATCAAATTGATGTATTTAGCTTGCTAGAGTTAATATGTATGTAACTTCCACCTACAATTGATTACATATGTATAAATATATACTTGACCTTGAATCTTCGATGGTGGGATAGGAACAAGTGTTTTATTACCAATGTTGACCTACTTGCTTAGTTAGATAGGTTAATTGGTAGGTAACTATATTGATGTATTTAACATGCTTATTATTTAGTTAATTTTATAATTTTGTTAATTGAAATATAAAACCTACAAATAGTAACAATAGGGAACATAATGAAAGACACCAAAATATTTTCTAAATATTTAACAAAATAACTTTTCCATTGATGATTATCAAGTGAAAAAAAATTCAAAACAAAAAGAATTATATGTTTCTTCATGCATATCATATGTAATATGTGTTGTGGCATCACTTCATTTGTATATGATGTATAGATATTTGTTTCATTTGATGTGTATGTTTTGTTTGAATTCATACCATGCATATGTGTTGTTTAATGGTCATTTTCAACTCATTTTAATTTGTTTCACAATTGGTTCTTCAAAAAACAACACTAAAGAGTGTCATAGTTTCTTTCATTTGGATCTATAGATGTAAAAGAAGACAAATATGTTGGATGATTGAATAGAAAGCAAAAAATTGTACTATTTGTTAATAAGAATGTCAACCACACATTCTATTCTCCATGATGTTTAAAATAAATTTATAAAAATATTTTAATTATTCAAATGAACAACATAATATTCAAATATGACAATCATATTTTAAAAATTTGAAAAGATTAATATTTAATGTTTAATCTATTAAATGAAACATGTGGCAACATGTGGCAAGTGTGCCCTATCCATAGTGCACACCATGCATTGTTTGGACCACCTCCTTATTTTTAATATTGAGTTAATAATTATAAACAATAATTTGACCTTAATCTTTGATGTGAGAAAATTAACAATCATAGTACCCGATAAAGAAATAAATAATGATATTATGTGAGTATTTGAAGCAACAAGTTTTAAAAGATGGGTTTTAAATCAAGAGATGGTCATTTGTTCATAAACAATGAAAATGTCATACAACAATCACATAGTTCTACATTGATATATGCAATTCATAATAAAATTAATCACTTGCCTTTTTGATCAATCTTTGGATGCTTTTATTATCATTCACCAATAGTTATTCAACTTGGTTGTTCAATACTAATGTATTGGCTTTGTTGGACCCTTGTCTTGACAACTTGAAAAGTGGTTGCAAATTACGATTTCTCAATTGTTAGTAAGGATAAATGTGCCATAAAACAATGGTGTTTGATAATTTCATCTCAAAACATATATCATTTTTACAACTATTCATAATTTGTCTTATGATGTTTCAACATGCAGCTTGCAAGAACAATGTATCATTTAATTGATGAATGGGACATATGAGATTTGGAGAAGAATATATAATGTTCAATTTTGATATTTTTGGAAAATTTCAAAATGTATTATTAATTAATCAAATTTCCTTACAAAAGATTGGGGGTGGTTTATTTTTTCATTATTTAGAGCATTTTTGCATCACCTGATCAAATTTGAAGAAACTCCTATCAATTATAATCATTTCCAAAATGGATGGTGGAGCTATCTTAGGAATCAATATGCAAAAAAAACTCTTATTAATTGAATTAAATAGTGTAGTCACTTATTAACCAATCATAATTGACAAAAAGGAAACTAATCACCCTCAATGAAATTTAAGGGTTTTCAATTGGTTATTTGAGTGGAAAAAATGTACATTTTTTTCTAAACTAGACAATAAAAAATAATAAAAACCCATTTCATAACAACTTTTGCTGCCATATAAAAAGGAGTTGCCATTCAAAGTGTGTTGAATTGATTCCATTTGTTTAGTTATAGAAATTTCGTCAACAAAATTGTGATATGTTTTCCAAGTAAAGTTTTGAATTTTTTAAACACAAGGGATGTAATCCCCAATGTAAAAAACTTCATTTCAAAAATACTTGCGCACATTCTTTATACAAAATAAAATATCTTGTCATGAATACACTTTAACAAAAGTATAATAAATGAAATGATGAATTTGACATATATACACCTTTTGAATTACATGATTATTGTAATGAATATTGAATTAAAACCACTCAAAGGGTTCACATCTAATACCATAATGGTGATTAATGTCATTTAATTAAATTTAATGATTTTATTGGAATTTTTTTCAAAATATCTTGAATCTTTTTGCTTCTCTTGCCATTTCCCTACTCACAAAACCATGCTAAATCTTCTTCATGCTAGCACCATGGTTGACTTTTTTATAAGTTATTTTAATATGATACATCACAACAAAATCACCTTAAGCTATTTTGTTGGTTTTTATCTTTGTGAATTTTTGTTGACAATGTTTCCAATGTTATGAATGATTAAACTTTCAAATTAGAAAACACGCCCTTTAGAGTTTGGTGCCAAACAAGTAAATTATTTTTTACAATGTTTGCACAAATAATTTTGGTGTAAGTTGCCATACCATACATCAACAATGTTTTATTCCAAATTCCATACATCCCATTTCACACATATTAATGTTAAGAACTTTGGTGTATTAAAAGAATGTGCATTGTTTGTTGAAAACATTTTCACAATCTTGTAATTTGTGCACCCCATTGTAACTTTCATCCCATTTGTCATTTACACTTTCAAACCTATTTTTAATCAAATGAATATTTTATCTTGAACCCACCTTGTTGGAAATTTTTCTCTCAACTTAATGAAACTTGGGCTTTCCATTGGTGCACACTACTAGCAACGATCAACTTTTTTTTTTCTTCTTACATTGTTTTACATTGTTCTTTGTTGAGGTTCCAATGACACTATTGACAAAGGTGATGAAATTGGTTGCATTGCTTCCACACTATATTTTCTCATGTCTTTACTCATTTGCATTGTGATATTTGAAATGAAAAAAGACACTTGAATCATTTGGCAAACGTAGCTTACGAGTATTGTCATCCTTTCCCTTTTTATTTAGAGTTAGCAAATCTTCAAAAGGTATGTGGGAGACCAACTCTTTTCTTCATTGGGAAACAAAGCAAACACTACAAGTGGGAGTTGTGACTTTTGTGTGATATGTTTGGGCCCATTGGCCTTGGAGTCTTTTTGGGTGCCTTTTGGGTGGTAGCTCATATCACAACTTGCTTCCATTCACTAGTTGACCAACAACAAGTAATCAAGGAATCCGAATAATCCCTACTCTCTATGCTTTGCACTACTATCTTCCTCTTTCTAAATTGGTTGAGTGTATGGGTGTACATACAATAAAACAAAGGGCACAAGTAATGTGTTAGAACCTTGTCTATAAAGAATTATTACACATTGACGGTTAATTCACTCAAGATAACTAAAATAAAATAAAAATTCAAACCACAAAATCCATTGGCCTTGGCCTGAAAAAATAAATCTTCAAGTCTACGCACAACCCTATTTTGTTGAACATTGAAAATAATGATCCCTTTCTATCGATCCTCTAAAATTCTCATAAACTTACCAAACTTTATAACACATTTACCCACCAAACTTTATCACACATTTAACTATTAGTTCACTCACAATAACTTTTTAAAAAATAAATCTCAAACCACTAGTTCCAGCAATTTCATTGGCCATAACATTTCAAATGGTGGAGACGAAAAACCACCGAACACTTGGAAGACTATTACCAAACACCGAAAAAAGTTGTTGAAAGTCTCTCTATTGCCTTCATGGTTCAAAGATGATTTGTACATCATAAGGTTGCGCTCTTATAACACTTTAAATCACGTAAATAGAACATGAAATGAGAAAGTTATGAGCATTGAAAGCAAGTAAAAGCGGGGGTAAAAGAGAAGAAAAGAGAAGAAAAATGCGTTTTATAACTTGGAAAAGCTTATTTTTCTTCTTGGCTCTTCTATAATTACTACTCCATTGCCTCTGCGGCTCAAAGACGAATTGGAGAGCTCAAGTTAGCGCTCCCATAATGTTTTAAATCACTCCAAATGGAGAAGAGATGAGGAAGAGATATGAATAAAAGTGTTCGGTCATAGGACAGGCTAGTTGTTTGTGTTCAATAGCAGGCAGCAGCAGCAGAAGGGAATCAACAATCTCTGCAAATAGTAATGGCAAAAGTACTTTTTAGTTTTGTAAATGAGAAAAAGGGGCCAAAGACAGCAACTGAACTCATCAGTAAATACGTGTGATGGGTAAGGACCAAGTGAGCGTTGGGCAGGTACCTACCTACCTACCAGCTTTGGTGGTTAAGAATGTAAAGAATCAATCCCCAAACTAGAACTAGGTGTTTTTTTTTTCCTGGCCCTATATATATATATATTTTTTTTTAAAATTTTATTTTTCAAAATTAAAAATGATAAAATCAAGTGCTTTTTGAGATTTTCAAAAGCCAGAATTCAAAAGCCAACATTTAAGAAAAATCTCCAGATTTCTATATATGGTTCAAGTACATTAGCCAAAAATATAGAAGCATGTTAAAATTTATTTATTTATTTTCATGTTTATTTAGCTTTCAGCCAAATTTGGCTAAATATTCATTTGGATTCATTGCCACTTTTGACTGCAGCACATAATTGACAAAGAAAAAGAAAAAGAAAAAGGAAGACACCGAATTAGGCCCAGAACTACAACTTATACAACCTGAGGTTCTTCATAAATGTAAATAGAACTGCCCAACTCTGACTTGGTAAGGACCCAGAATGGGACTGTAGGGTCCCATGCAGCGCAAGCAAGCAAGCAAGCGTGGGACCCGAATTCTCATAATAGCCCCTTTTGAGTCCTTACCCAACATAAAAGAATCAATAGATTTTACTTTCGGAAAACGCATGGCCATGGATTTGTTTGAGAGGAGAGGAGAGGAGGCACATTCTTAGCTTATCTTACGGTTTTAAGGTATCTCGTTTTAATTGAGGGTACTTATCCTCTCAAAACCGAGTATTGCTTCATTTTGATAACCATGATTATCAACTATGATACCCGGATCGATACCCGATGAGGGGTTTGGTGCAAAATTTTAATACCCGTCCCACTCTGGGTGGACTACTCACTCTTTTGGAAGAAGTTTGTGTGTAAGGTGCCGTGCTCTGTTGAGAGGTGGAAACTTTAACAATCGGAAGGCACTAACTACTCCATGTCGAATAGAAAGATTCTACCATTTCTGTATATTATGGTGTGTTGGGCTTGTTCCACCTGAGAATGTGGTAACCCTGGTGGGGTGATCTGTTGTTCCATAGTAATACCTTGGTAGCTTCAACATTAATCAAATTATTTATTAAAATGTTTAAATTTTCCTCAATTTTTTTCATAAAAATTTGTGAAAGAAAAATAAAGAATTTACAAAAATATTCAGGAATGTTCCATTTAAAAATATGAAATCTTCAAATTTAATTAATTATTCGACAGACTAATTGTGTTGAAGCTGCTGCCCTTGCACCACCACCACCACCACCACCACCACTACTAGTGCATGAATAGGGCACACAGAAATTGGTTAGGGGAAAAGGGGTTTTAGGGTTTTGGGGGACTTGGAGAAAAAAAACAAAATTAGATGACTTCCTTTTTTGATTAGTGAATGAATGTAGCAGTTTTTTGTCAACTCAATTATTGATACCATTTTAAAGTTCTTGGGGCTAGCTAGCCCTAGCCTTTAGCCTATTGGGTTGTGGCTGGTGAATAATAATTGATTCATAAAAACAACATTACCAAAGGGGAGGAGGAGGAGGAGGAGGAGGAGCAATAACAAATTTGCATGTAAGTTTTGCTCAGATATGTAGGTAGTAGTACTATTGGAGTGTGTGTGACCAACCCCCAATTACCCAGACGCATCATGGCATCTCTCTGGTGTAAAGTATACCTATGTATGAGAAGTGCTGTGAAACTGTTAAAAAGGAGTGTTTGTTTGTGGTTTTTTTTTTTTTTTTGGGGTGGATTTTTTAAAATATTTTTTAAAAAATATTATTTATTATTTATTATTATCATTTATTGTTAATATATTATTTATTATTAAAAAATTGTTTATTGTTTGGTAAGCTATGAAGGAAGGACTGACTGACTGACTGTTTCTCTCTCTCTCTCTCTCTCTCTCACATGTGTATTATTATTATTATTATTATTATTATTATTTTCCTCTTCATGTTGCAATTCCTTTCTTTGACAAGTTTACCCACCAATTGCCAGAGACCAGAAAGTGAATATTGGAATTTAAGCATAATAATAAAATAATAAAATTGTAGTACTTTTGGCAATAAGCTTTATTCTCTGGCTCTTTAATTTGTTGCATGATGAAGGTCGTGGCTCAGTTGCTGCAGAGCCCTTTTCGCATTTGGGATGAAATACCTACTTGCCATAAGTGGGACCTCGAAATTAAATGAAACCCCATATTTCCACTTGCTTTCCATTATGTAATTGCTAGAGTTGTACAAAATCCCCTTTTCCAACTCTCCTTAAATCTTTAAACCTTATGGGATGAACACATTTTTGGCCATAAGTGGGACCTCCAAATTTATATCAAACCCTATATTTCCACTTACCGATTATGTAATTGCTAGAGTTGTACAAAATCCCCTTTTCGACTCTCCTTAAGTCTTCAAACCTTATGGGATGAAACATTTCCCATAAGTGGGACCTTGAAATCAAACCCATAATTTCCACTTGTTGATTATGTAATTGCTAAGAGTTGTACAAAAGACCCTTTTCAACTTCTTAATATTTAAAACGTTATGGGATGACATGTTTGGCATAAGTGGGACCTCCAAGTTAAATCAAACCCATATTTCCACTTTTTGATCATGTAATTGCTATAGTTGTGCAAAATCCCAATTTCAACTCCTTAAAAATGTTTAAACCTTATGGGATGAAAGCTTTTGCCCATTTCTCAAAATTTCAAGCTTGTTTTTGGAACACAACAAGTCAGGCCGGCCTATAACCATAGAGGACACAACAAGGATTTTGTTTGCTCACTAGTGGGTTAAACTTGGGATGGTTTTGTTTGCTCACTAGTGGGTTTAATTTGGGACGGTTTCGCTTGCTCACTAGTGGGTTTAATTTGGGACTTTTGTGGTACCAAATGGGGGTCATACCATGTAACCCTCACCCTTGAGGGCAAAAAGATTTCAACTTTCACATCTCCCAATTGCTTCACAATCTTTCAATTGCATTTCAGATTTTTGAAATTTTAGATTCTCCATTGTTTTGGTTAGAATTACTTTCTTTCATGTCGAATTACAAACCCAGTCTTCAATTTTCCCATGTCCCGTTTCTTAATTGCTAAGGGGTTGCATTTTTTGGGGGATGCAATTTGTAGGTTGGGATCAAAGGTCCACCATTGCCCCTACTTTTTTTTTCCCTACTTGAAGCTTGTGTTTACTTGTTCTTGAAAATTTAGGTGGTTCAAAATTATGGGTGCCAAGCTTTTGGACTTTGTAACAACTTCAAATGTGTGTGTACCTATTGTTGGTTCTATTAATTGGTGGTGGGTGCATTCTAAAGTTTTATTATTATTATTATTTTGGTGTGGCAATGAGCCATTATCATTTGCCCATGGCAAACTTTGGAGAGTCTCCCAATAGAAGTTTGCACTTATAAAATACAAGTATGGAAGTGCATCCCTTTGATTCACCTAAATAGATTATGAGAGGTTCCCAACTTTGAACCAAGGTTATGAGATCAAGTGCGTTTGCAATTGAGAACATCTTGAGGAACACATTGAGAACTTGGGGAACATAATTGAAGCAAAGCTCTTGAATCATCAGCTAATTGAGGAGTTTAGTTTACTGGAGATGCCACTATCAAGTTACAAGGCAATTGTGACAAACATTGAATAGTGCCTGTTTAGTAACTGCTGAGCCATGAATGAATGAAACATGATGAGAATTTCTTCTCACCGAAAACAATTCGACAAACTAACTCATCATGATGGACGGGTGAAAACAAAACTCAATTGAAACTGAACACCCTTTATGAAGCTTACGGATTATGAAGACAAAGCCTCCAGAACCTTGTAAGAGACGTACTCTCCTTTAGTTACACCAACAACCATAGGCCAACTTGCAGAGTTGCTTCAGGTGGCAGCTCTCTTACCAATACCATGTCCCCTTGGTAATATAGAAGCTGGTGCGGTTCAATTTTTTCCTCTTTTAAAAATGTTTTAATAGAAGCTGGTATGATTCAATGTTTTTTCCTCTTTTAAAACTCTTCTAATAGAAGTAGGTATGGTTCATTTTTTTCCTCTTTAAATCTTTAAAAAAAATCATGTCAAGGATATTAGAAACCTTGGGAAACCACAAAAAAACACATATCAAGTTGTTGAAGAAGTTCCAAGTTGAGGTATATAATTAAATAGGTGGGTGGTGGTATTTGATTCACTATTAAATTTTTTGGTTTTTTTTGGATCTCATGCAACTCTAAAGTTTTTAGGGTTTATGCTTTGGGGGTAAACATAGATGATGAACTACTCTCATTTGATTGTGCTTCCCAATGGGCTATATATGGTCTTTTCTTTGTCCAAAACTAGGCATGATTAGTGACCTAAAGGTGTTCAAAGCAGCCTTTGGGTGAGGGCGGTGGTGCAAAGATTTGCCTACAATTTACTTGGTACACATGTTTGTGAACTAGGCAAAAGGAAATGTTGCCCTAAAAAAGGTTGCACAAACCCCTTAACCTCAAACCCTAAACCCTTAACTTCTTTGACTTAATGAAAAAGTGTACATGAGCAAATAAGACAACCTACTCACTCCCGCATGCATGTGACCACAATTGAACCCAATTGCTACTAGCTTTGCCTCCATTGGATTGGGGTTGTTGAGTGAACCAAACCAGCATGAGAATTTTAGAGTTGTTTAAAAACAACAGCTTTTTTCTTCATAAATGAAGGTTCGTTTGTTGGTATGAGTTTTATAGATTATTATTATGGCACTTGGAGGCGCACACCTAATACCTCCCAAACCAAAATGACCAAAATGAAGATTGCATGGGTAGAACCTAACACCTATTATGGATTTATTATGGCTCTTTGGGGCCCATAATACCTCCCAAACTAAAATTACCAAAATTAAGATTGTATGGGGATTGTGGGCCATTATTGCACTTTGTGGCCCATAATACCTACCAAACTAAGATTTACTGAAATTAAGGTGATACCCATCACCTTGTTTCCTAGTTGCATTTACTCCCCCCCCGGCCCCCCCTCTTTTTTTAGTTTAGGCCTCTCTAACCTGTAGCCAAATCCTAAACTTCTTTGCCAGTATTGCCTTATTATTGCCCATGTTGAGGTTGGGCTCTATTGCATAACTAGTAATTATAGGGTTGAGGGGCTTCTTTAATTTGGTTTTCAATGAATGGTTAAAATTTATTTTCCAAAGGGGGAAAAAAAAGGGTAGATGGGCAATGAAGGAAATTGAAGAAAAATCAAATGCGTGCCCAACATGGCATTGAAGAAAAATGAAACAAAACAAGCCAGAAAAAAAGAAAAGGAAAAAAAAGAAGAAGGGGTGATGGGTATGAAGACAAATGAAGAACTGGAGTTAAGCTACATACCAGTGTTGGGCGGTTATCTGAATTTCCTTAATAACCTTCTGGTTCTGGTTTTTAGAAAAATTGGGAATTAATTAAAGAACCTCCAATCTAGTTTTTAGGGGAAAAAAAATTCCCAACCAAAGAACCTCCAGTTCCGGTTTTTATTAACCAGCCCCAAAGAATTGGGCAGTCTTCACAAAATATGGGGCAAAGAACCGCTAGCTTCATAAAAGACTATTTGACAGGTTCTTAGGTTCTTGAAAGAGGCGTGATCTCTTTGGGGGGGGGGGGGGTCCAGAATTAATTTTGAAAACCGTGGCTGTATAAATGGGAACTCGTTTTTTGATTTTTGGAGAACCATGGGTATATATGGAAACCA
>Ga0116227_10002913_pt1 | contig 38495 bp, 35 predicted proteins | sample S1TSphgellanicum_FD_89693 | JGI IMG/M metagenome (GOLD analysis project Ga0116227, IMG submission 89693) | Host-associated microbial communities from peat moss isolated from Minnesota, USA - S1T2_Fb - Sphagnum magellanicum MG | ecosystem: Host-associated > Plants > Peat moss > Unclassified...
CGTCAGAAACAAACTTATTTTACGAGTATTCGCTTGTGTAAACCAGAATAGACCTTATGAAAAAAATTATCAAAGATTACTTGCGTAAATCATAGAAATCGACCGTAGGGAGAAATATTCTGCTATAATATATGGCGTAAATGCATGGCGAAGAAGATTTCTCTCTCCCGGAAATGACAAGGAGGACACATCCACAATAAATATTTCCTTCAAATCAATCGCTCACAGGTTACACTGCCGTATATATGTATATGAAAAACATCAACCTAAAAAACACTTTAACGGCTTTGATATTTATGCTGCTGTTCTTTTGCAGTTGCACACAGGCGCAAAGCAATAAAAAACTCGATGTTGGTGACCATGTGCCCGTATTTACTTTATACGATCAGGACGGCAAATCATTTAATGTGAATGATTACATCGGCAAAAAAGTACTGGTAATTTATTTTATCCCAAGGATGAAAGCATGGTTTGCACCAAGGAGGCCTGCGCTTTTCGTGATAGTTTTGATCAGTTCACCAGGGCCGGAGCAATGGTTATTGGTGTAAATGGCGGTACTGTTGCCAGTCATAAAGAATTTCAGCAGCATTATAAATTACCTTTCACCTTATTAAGCGATCCGGATAACAAGGTGTACAATCTATTCGGCGTAAAAGGCAAACTGTTCTTTAGTGGCCGCGAAACCTTTGTGATAGATCTGCATGGTAAAATAGTTTATACCCACGAAGCCATGCTGGAAGGCAAGGAACATGCTGACGATGCCCTTCAATTTATTAAAGCAGCCAACGCCAGGCCGTAATACTCAAAAAGAATACCTTCAAAACGCAAATTATGCCGTTATTTGAGCCGATTTATTACCAGAACCATACGAACAATTGATGAGCAACCAGGGAATGGATTTAAGTCGTTTATTTTATAAAACACAGGCATGATCCGCTTAGTATTCATCGTAATTTTCTTTTTGGTTTCATTACTCACCATTTTCAGGGCACCGGCTTATTATTTCTGGCTATTGGCTATTGTTGTAGCAGAGTTTCCGCTGGTTTTTGCATTTATAACCCTGTTGTTAATTGGCAGTGGACAATGGGTACATAAATACCAATTGGCTGGTACCGTTATCGGGTTTGTGAGTGTTATCTTATTTCTGTCGCCAATTGTGCGGGCGTATATCATCTCCCGGAATTTAAAGGCCGATATGGAACAGTCATTAGGAGTACCTAAGACTGTCAATCCATTTCAACCATTTGATTTCTCCAACCTGTTAAATCTCTCCAAACAAATTGAGTCGCACGATGCTGTCGCGATGAAAACACTAAAGTATGTTACCTATCAGGATACCTCATTATCGCTTGATTATTACCCCACCAACGCCCCGAACAGGCCCTGCATTATTGTAATACACGGTGGCTCGTGGAGCAGTGGCGATAGCAAGCAATTACCGGAACTGAACAGTGTTTTGGCATGGAACGGCTATAATGTAGCAGCCATAAATTATCGCCTGGCGCCGACATACCAAACGCCCGCACCTGTTGAGGATGTGGCCAATGCCATTAAATACCTGAAACAACATGCAGCCGAATTACATATAGATACTAGCCAACTCGTATTATTGGGCCGTTCGGCCGGGGCACAGATCGCCTTATTGGCCGCATATACCTTGCATGATAAAAGCATAAAAGCAGTAATTGATTTTTACGGCCCTGCCGATATGGTTTGGGGTTACTCCATCCCATCAAACCCGCTGGTGATGGATTCGCGCAAAGTAATGGTAAATTATATTGGTGGCACTTATGAACAGGTTCCGCAGAAATATGCAGCCTGCTCGCCCATTGAATTTGTTGATAAACAATCACCGCCGACACTTATCCTGCATGGTAAAAATGATGTGCTGGTGGCTTATGAACATAGCCGCAGGCTAAATGAGAAATTGCAGCAGAACGGCATAAAGCATTACTGGCTCCAACTGCCCTGGGCAACCCACGGGTTCGATTTTACATTGAATGGGCCGGGCGGACAACTATCAACTTACGCGGTATTACAATTTTTAAACACCGTAGTTCCTGCTGAACGCTAAAAGTTTGCAGTGGGCAGTTGGCAGTTGGCATCATTGCGTAGTATTACAAACCGCCCACTGAAAACTGTAAACTCACGTTCTTCTTTTTTCTCTAAACCGGCTAAAGAAGATCACTGCCAGCAAACAAAGCGCGAAGCCGCAGATGCCATTCAGCCGCAGCCCATAATCATTACCGGGGTCTTTACCATAAACGGTAAGTAGGGCAAACAGGGCAATGCCTAAAGTTTGCCCCAGTTTTACAAACAGGTATTTTACCGCGAAGAACATGCCTTCCCTATTCTCGTTGGTGCGTTTGGCATCATCCTGGGCAATTTCGGCAAGTATGGCGTTGGGCAATATACCTAATGCTGCCAGCGGGAAACTCGCGCCGATGAGTAGCATATAGATTTGCGCATGTGGTGAAAAAGGAAATTTCCCTAAAAAATATATGGTAGCAAATACCAGGCTCAGCAATCCAAATGAAAATAATACGATAGGCTTTTTGCCTATCTTTTTCGAAAGGTAATTGATCAGCGGGTAAAACATAAGCGATATAAGAACCATCAAACCCAGAAACGGGCCACCTTCCGACTCATTTAAACCAAGCAGCACCGTAACAAAATATAATAGCCCGCTTGATATGATGCTCAGGGCCATATAAAATGAAAAATCAGAGATCAGGTAATACTTAAAATTCCGGTTGCTGAATGTGGCTTTTACGGCCGGTAACAGGGGTAAATGTGATGGTTTACTATCGGAATATTTTTTTTCATTAATAAAAAGTACAGGTATCAGCATTACCATCCCGGCAAAAATACAAAGCCCCCAAATGGTATACTGAACCGCCGAATCGCGGCTATGTATATGAAAGAAGCGCTGCACCAGGTCGGCATAATTATTTACCAGCCCGGCAATGATCATCCCTAAAACAAAGCCAACCTGTTGAAATGAGGATAGTTTCACCCTTTCAGTAGCAGTATCGGTTAGTTCGGGCAATAGCGCGTTATAGGGTATAATATATGACGTAAAACTCATGAAGAAAAAAATGAGCGTAAACGTAAGCCACACCGCGTTTGTACCACTCTCGCTTTTTACCAGCGGACAAAAAGTTAAGCAGCAAAATACCACAGCAGGCAAAATGGCCCATCTCATGAAAGGGATACGCCTGCCTTTAGGGTTTGTGCTCTTGTCGCTTAAGGAAGCAATGAAAGGATCAAAAACAGCATCAATAAGCCTGCCCGATGCTGCAATTACCGACATGATGTTCAACACCCCAAACAGCATTAATTGTGGTATAAAAGGCTGCAGCCCGGCATTATTTGGCGGCAGGTAAAAGTAAGGCAGCATCACGATAATAATATTGGTCATGATGCTCCAGCCTATCATACCACAGGCGTAAGCTATCTGTTTTCTGAGCGGGAGTTTTTCAGCAGGCATTCACCTGCAATATGCAAAATATTAGGTGAAAATTGGATGAGGGATATGATTCTTAAATGAGATATTTCAAAAAAAATCCTGCTGAAACACTCTAAAGCCCTGAATAATAATCATACCCCTCCTCGGCCCAATAATCGCGCGGGCGCTGGTTGCTGAACGTTATAGTGCCGATGCGTTTCAGGTTTTTTATGCCGTATTTAACGGGGATGATGAGCCTGAGCGGTTGCCCGTGTTTAAAAGGTATAGGTTCGGCGTTAAGTTCATAGGCCAGCAGGGTTTGCGGGTGTATGGCGCTGGGCATATCAAGACCAACATAGTAGCCTTTGTCGGGAGTCTCCATACCGACGTAGCCAAGCTGGGTTTGATCTTGTAAGCCGAAATGGTTGATAAAATCAATAAACTTTACACCACCCCAGTATTGTATCTGATCCCAGCCCTCCACACATTTAAAGCTGAACACCAATTCGGTTTTAGGCAGCGATTTTATCTGGTCGATGGTAAATTGCAGTTTTTCGCCGGTACCCTTGTTTACGTTTAAGCGCCAGGCATCCATATCCATTTTGCTGTCGGAGCCTATATCTGTATTATGGCGCACGTTTTTTGCCGCCATTGATTTTGGATAGGTTTTAACCAGGTTATTATTGCTGAAGATGCGCCTGAAAGCCAGTTCAGTTTTGTTCAGCGCCCTTCGTAACGGGGCTCGTGTTCCGGCTGTAATACCGGGAGTCTCCAGCGGTGATTTATACAGCCAGCGCCATCCGCCAAAAGCAGCCCCGCCCAATACCGCAAATGTAGTAAAGGAAATAAAGTTGCGCCTGTTGATCTTCTGATCAATGGTGAGTTCTTTCTTCGGCTTCTTATTCTTTTGGACCGGCTTTTTCATCTTCATCTTTTGTTTCAACCATGGGTTGAGTTATCATTTTGGGTTGTTCATTTACTACCTCGAAACCGGAGATAACCGACCTGAAATTATTCCACCCGGCTAATATTACCTGTACTATGTGTATCACAAAAAAGAACAAATACCCCAACGTGAGTGCAAAATGTATGATCCTTGCAAAATGATATCCGCCGCAGATCCAGGTTAAGTAATAGAATTGTACCGGCTTATAAATTGCCAGGCCTGTAATAACCGAGCCAATACCCATCACAATTATGGCTGTGTAAGCTATGCGCTGCGCGGCGTTGTATTTATTTTGAGGGGGTGCCATTTTGCGGATATGCAAGTCATGCAGTACCACTAAAAATGCTTCCTTAAATGATTTTTTCTGCGGAACGAGTTCACGCCATTCGCCTGATATGAGGGTATACAAAATGTAAAATATCCCATTCAAGGTAAAGAACCACATAAACAGAAAGTGGAATGCCATGCCTTCCGCTAAGCGTTGTGGAATATGCAGCAGGTGGTAATACCAATCAGGAAAAAAGCGCACGTAAGTATGGCCAAAGAGGGTGATCTTATACTCATCATTGGCCCAGTAGATCAGCATCCCGCTCCATATCATAATGGTGAGTATGGGGAAGTTAACCCAATGGCACCACCGCATGGCTAGTGAATGTTTCTCCTTAATTGCTTTCATTATCAATAAGTACGTTAAATTGTGTGTGATGGTTCATTAAAACGCTGCTTTTGTAGCACCAACAATTGCACCTGTTGAAGTGTTCTGTAACAAAGCGATCAGTTCAGACTCTTTTGCATCAACGCCTTTTGGCAAAACAATGCTTTCTGCACCACTACTGCTTTTTAAAGTAAGGCTTTGTAATGAACGTACAATTTGTACATGCGACAGTGTATGCCCGGCATTCTCGCCACGCTCTACTTTAGTTTGTGCCGTTTTTTGAACCACCGCAATTAACAGATCTGCATTACCAGTGTTCCCTTTGGTTTGATAATTCAGGCTGACTTTATTACCATCAGCTTTAATATCGCTCAACGTAATTTCGGCGGAAGCATCTTTTTGCAAACTGGCTTTTATGGCATTGCGCAAAGTGCCTTCTTCCGAACCTACAAATGCTGTTTTGCCATTAACTACAATTTGCGGGGTATAAATTTCGCCGGTTTTGAGCCAGCTGGCATACTGGTTTTGCCTGCGCGAGTAATCGGCACTGCTGAAAGCATCCTTCCAGCCTAAACGGTTCCAGTAATCAACATGAAAGGCTAATATATAAATAGGTTCATTGGCGCTTTCTTTTTGGATCTTAGCCACAACAGCATCAGCAGGCGGGCAACTTGAGCAGCCTTCCGAAGTAAATAACTCAACTACGGCAAAGCCTTTGTTATCTGCAGCATAGTTTCTTGTATGTGCCTGGCTTAAAATTGTGGTAACCGTTATTAGGCTAAATACCAGCCACCCGAAAACCATATATCTTACATAACTCATGACAATCTAATTTAAATGTGAATTTCATTTTTAGACGATGATACGGCAGATTCCTTACAATAAAATTAAGGTTTTTTTGTGGGATGGGAATATATAAAGATAGGTCATGCTGAACTTGTTTCAGCACCTCACCTATAAAGTGTAGACCAAGCAGTTGGAACGTTCTATGGGATGCCGAAACAAGTTCGGCATGACGGTCGCTTTTTTACTCTTCCTCTTTCTTAGGCAAGTTTTTCATATTAAAGCGCGGCTTGTAAGCAGGCTTTGGGGTAGGTTCTTCATCACTAGGTGCAGGCAATTCTTCAGGCTCAGCCGCAGGTGTTGGTTCGGTTGCTTCAGCAGGCTTAGGCATATTAGCCGCCTTAAATTTTGGTTTGAAACCTAATTTTAGTGCAGGAGGTGTTTCCGGGGTTTCCTCTTTCGGTGTTTCTTCAACAGGTTCGGTTTCAGCGGGCTTCGGCGGCATATTAGCGGCCTTAAACTTTGGTGTAAAACCTAATTTAGGCGCAGGCATTGCCGGTGTTTCTTCGCTTTTAGTTTCTTCGGTTGTCTCAGCAGGCTTAGGTGGTATATTAGCTGCTTTAAACTTCGGAGTGAAACCTAATTTTGGTGCAGGGGCTGCCGGTCTTTCTTCGCTTTTAGTTTCTTCCGGAGTATCTACAGCCGGTTTTGATGCTGCTTTAAACTTTGGTGCAAAACCTAGTTTTGGTGCAGGGGCTGCCGGTGTTTCTTCACTTTTAGTTTCTTCGGGAGTTTTAGTAGGCTTTGGCGTGCTCGCTGCTTTAAATTTCGGCGTAAAACCTAATTTTGGTGCAGGGGCTGCCGGTATTTCTTCACTTTTCTGTTCTTCTGGAGTTTCAACGGTTGATTTAGGGGCTGATGCGGCTTTAAACTTGGGCACAAAACCCAGTTTTGGCGAAGGTGAAACGTTCTCGATCAGGCTTTCTGTAACGGTTTGCTCTGCCAGTGGATTATCTATCTTAACCTTTTCAGTTTTAGCCTCAACTGCTAAAGGGTATTCACGGCGGATCTTGTTAAACCAGTACTTTTTGGTATGGTCGAAGCTTTTTTCGCCCATTTGCTCATAGTGGGTTTTAAATTCAGAAAATAGCGCAGGCCTACCCTTTTGCAAGGCATCCAGGTCAACTCTTTTCTTCTTAAAAAACTCTTCGAACAGCATTTTTTCAGATTTGAGATGTGAGATATTAGATTTGAGATAGACCATCCAGATCCCATATCTAATCCGTCACACCCTATAAAGGAATATCAGTATCCAGCTTATTAAAACGTATGCCGCTGCCGGTTTGTTCCCAGTCTTCCAGTTCCTCTTCGGTAGCGTTCTGCAATTTGGGGAACCATTCCAGCGGAAAGGCCTGCTGCTTTCCATCGGCCTTTTCAACAAAAAGCAAGCCGTTGGCAAATGTTACCTTAATTTTTTTTTCCTGTTTGCGAGATGTGAATAGTGCCATGTTGCCCCTCCTAAATCCTCCCCTAAAAGGGAGGACTTTTTTAAATATAGTTATTTATTTGCTCCCCTTTAGGGGTTGGGGGCTTACTCCGCCATATTATGGTAAACCGCCTGTACATCGTCGTCCTCTTCCAAACGATCTATCAGTTTCATAATATCGGTAACCTGTTCTTCGGTTACTTCATGAAACGATTGCGGTACACGCTCCAGTTTGGCCGATTTTACCTCGATGCCAATTTCTTCCAGCATCTTTTGCATTTTACCAAAATCTTCAAATGCGGTATGGATCACTGCGATATCATTTCCTTCTTCATCAGCCTCCACAAAAAGGTCTTCCAGGCCGGCATCTATCAATTCAAATTCCAGTTCTTCCAGGTCGCGGGTGCCTGGTTCAAATGTAAAAACAGATTTACGGGTGAAAATAAAATCGAGCGAACCAGTTTTACCCAATGAACCACCATATTTGGTAAAGTAACTGCGTACGTTGGCAACGGTACGGTTAATATTATCGGTAGCAGTTTCAACCAATACGGCTACGCCATAAGGTGCATAACCTTCATATACCAGTTCTTCGTAATCTTTTTCATCGCGACTGGTGGCTCTTTTTATAGCAGCCTCAACACGATCCTTCGGCATGTTTACTGCCTTAGCATTTTGTACGGCGGTACGCAGGCGCGAGTTGGTGGTAACATCGCCGCCACCGGCCTTTACAGCCATTACTATTTCTTTACCTAAACGGGTAAACTGTACGGCCATTTTGGCCCAACGCTTAAATTTTCTCTCTTTACGGAACTCAAATGCTCTTCCCATATCTTTTTAGTTCATGGTTTTTTAATGGTTCGCAGCTTATGATAAAAATCATAGGTAACGAACCGCTAAATATAGATGTTTGTTTCAATGTTACAGCTAATCTTTAGCTTTTTGCTTTAGCCTTTCTGCTTTAAGCTTTATATATTCTTTTTCAGGTTTGTAAGCATATCCTCAGCTATAGCGGCAAGGTCGTAACTTATATCCCAATCCCAATCCTTTTGCGCATAGCTATCGTCAATTGATTTTGGCCAGCTATCGGCAATAGCCTGTCGCGGGTCGTTATCAGCATAGCTTATTTCAAACTCAGGCAATATTTTCTTTATCTCATCAGCCAGTTGTGCCGGTGTAAAGCTTACGCCCGCCAGGTTGTATGATGATCGTATGGTTAACTTTTCGGCAGGTGCATCCATCAGCGTTAATGTTGCGCGTATGGCATCATCCATATACATCATAGGCAGTGCAGTATCCGCAGAAAGAAAACTTTCATACCTGCCATTTTTCAATGCTTCGTGGAAGATATGTACAGAGTAATCAGTAGTGCCACCACCCGGTGCTGCGCGCCAGCCTATAAGGCCGGGGTAACGGATGCTTCGTACATCAAGCCCGTGTTTGTTAAAATAATATTCGCACCAGCGTTCGCCTGCCAGTTTGCTAAAGCCGTAAACGGTATTAGGGTCCATTACACAATATTGCGGGGTGTTATAAGCCGGAGAATGCGGCCCGAACACGGCAATAGAACTTGGCCAAAAAACCTTTGAAACCTTAAACTCAACAGATAGATCGAGCACTTGTATCAGGCCTGTCATGTTAAGGTCCCAGGCTAGTTTGGGTTTTTGTTCGCCTACGGCAGATAGTATGGCGGCAAGTAAATAGATTTGAGTAGGTTGATGCTTTGTAAATATCTGGTGCAGATTATCCTTATCAAGCACGTTTACAAATTCAAAGGGCCCGGTATTTTTTATAGCGGCGGCAGGTTCATTAATATCAGAGGCAATTACCTGTTCTGATCCATGAATATTGCGCAAAGCAGTAACCAGTTCTGTCCCAATTTGGCCGTTAGCGCCAATTACTATTATCTTTTCGCTCATGCGGAGGTGCAGTTAAGCTGCAAAGGTAAAAAATTGAGCGAAATCAATTAAGGTTTTAATTGAACAAACGTTTGCTCAATTATCAACTTGTATGATGAAACAAACTATAAAAATGAGGAATAATATAGCCAGTACTGAAAATAATGCCATTTGCCTGTGAGCACTTATAATATCGGGCACACGGCCGGTACCTCTCAATTTATTGAACCTCAAACGCTTTTTGTAAGAAAGCATAAATAAAAAGAGAGGTAATAAAAGTAATAAATACTCCATATGATTACTGGTTTTAGATAAAATTAATAGGCTATAACACAATTAACGACATTCATTTTATTCACTAATTATGTTATCAATCATTGGCTTACAAAATGGTTTAGTGCACAATATAAAATATTTATTTAAATAGATATATTTTTCAATAATAATATGTTAGGTACAACAATTGCTGGTTAAATGCTGACCTTCAGGCGTTAACTAAAATGAAATATTGCCAGGCGGCGGCAAATTTGTATACCAAGCTTATAGAAATAATAGCCTTAAAAAAATTAAAAAAAATCGCATATTTGTAGATTAGTTTATTTATACATAACAATTAAAAAATGAAGCCTACGACAGGAAGCTTCATCAGATTAAAACAATTTAAAAAAAATGAAACCTCCGGCAGGAAGCTTCATTGTCATTAAAAAACAATTTAAACAAATGAAAATCGCAGTAGTAGGTGCCACAGGCTTAGTAGGCACCAAAATGTTGCAGGTTCTTGAAGAACGCAACTTCCCCGTAACAGAATTAATTCCGGTAGCTTCAGCTAAGAGTGTTGGTAAAGAGATCACTTTTAAGGGTAAGCAATACAAGATTGTTTCTGTAGAGGATGCGATTAAGATGAAGCCCGATCTGGCCCTGTTTTCGGCAGGTGGCAGCACTTCATTAGAGCAGGCTCCGCTTTTCGCGGCGGCAGGCACCACAGTAGTTGATAATTCATCAGCATGGCGTATGGACCCAACCAAAAAACTGGTTGTGCCCGAGGTTAATGCCGACGTATTAACCGCTGAAGATAAAATTATAGCTAACCCAAATTGCTCAACTATACAAATGGTAGTGGCTTTAAAACCACTGCACGATCGTTATAAAATTAAAAGGGTTGTAGTATCCACCTACCAATCGGTAACCGGCACAGGTGTTAAAGCTGTTGAACAGTTATTTAATGAGCGTAAAGGTATTGATGGCCCTAAAGCATACCCGTACCAGATAGACCTGAACGTGTTGCCGCATATTGATGTATTTACCGACAACGGTTATACCAAAGAGGAAATGAAGATGATTAAAGAAACCCAAAAAATAATGGGCGACAATACCATCAAAGTTACCGCTACAACTGTACGTATCCCTGTTATGGGCGGTCACTCTGAATCAGTAAATATTGAGTTTGCTGAGGATTTTGATTTAGCTGAAGTAAGAGAAATATTAGAAAAAGCGCCGGGCATTATTGTTACCGATGACGTTGCTAACCTTAAATACCCAATGCCGCTTGACGCGCACGACAAGGACGAAGTATTTGTAGGCCGTATCCGCCGTGATGAGAGCCAGGCAAATACCTTGAATTGCTGGATAGTATCAGACAACCTGCGTAAAGGTGCCGCTACCAATGCAGTGCAAATAGCTGAGTATTTAGCTGCAAAGCATTTAATTGGACAGGGTGTAGAAGCGTAAATCAATTATTGATTTACTGAATTATAGAATTATTGGATAGGGATGATCGGAAGATTATCCCTATTTTTATTTGATAGAAATCCTGAATCTCAATGAAATTAAGAATTTGCTTATTGTTACTTTGCTGCTTTGTTAATACCAGGCTTTTTGCTCAAACGGCTAAAGAAATTGAAGCCGATTTTACGAAGTCTTTTGATAAACTTAATTATTTGCGCGCGGATACTGTCGACATTAATTCGCCAGAGAAATTAATTTATGCCAATAGTAAGATTGAGGAAAAACTGGAATACTATACCCGAAAAGTTCCCTCTGCTATGTCACAGGCTTTTGTAAAATGTGGAGGCCTGGTATCTGATGGTGGTTTATTTAGGACATTATCGTGGGATACGCTCACAGGCGGAACTCAGCATGTGTTTGAAAATATTATACAATACCGTCCAACCCCGACTGCAAACTTTATAACAATTTCATCCGAAAACCAAAGCAATTATGTGTACAACTATGATAAGCTTTATACACTAAATGTGAATGGTAAAAACTATTACCTGGTTACCTATTACGGTATTTTTGATTTATACATAAGAGGAGAAGGAATCAGGGTGTTTTCTATCGAAAACGGAAAGTTGAACGCCCAGACTAAGCTTATTAAAACGAAAAAGGGTTTAACAAATAAATTGTATTATACCTATGATCAGCAAGAAAGTAATTTGGATGTGATGGGTGATGCTACGCTTACGTACGATTCTAAATTAAAAACAATTACATTCCCCGTAGTAGTTAATAACGGCGAGGAAGGGAAATTAACCGACAATTTTATCACCTACAAATTCACCGGGCAATATTTCGAAAAAGTAAAGTCTTAACGCTTTTTCTTTGGCGGAGTGCTGGCGGCTTTCTCGTCATTCTGCCTTTTTTCGTTCCTGATAATGATAAAGGCATATACCGCGGTGAATACTACACCAGATAGCACTGCTTTTACAATGGCATCTGCATAAGCTTCTTTAAAAATATAGGTGTTTGATAAAAATATCAATACCGTGTATACAAAATAAGCGATGATGAGTTTGCGGGCCATGCACCAAATATAAAAACAAAAACTGTACGATAGAAAAAAGCTGAGGGCGTATATAAATCACGTGCTCATCTAATTTCTCTTCAAAGAAGAAAATTAAAAACTTGTCAATCTGAGCGATAGCGAAGAACCTATCCATTGGTAGTGTCCAGCGTGCAGGTTCTTCGCTATCGCTCCCAATGACAAGCAGGGGAAACAAAAAGCAAAACTCAAACAGTTCTGCTTTTTATTGAATAGCCATTATCTTTACCCGATGCCAAAAAAGAAAACGCTTATTATAGGTGCCGGGATAGCCGGGATAGCTACAGCTATCCGATTAACGGTAAAAGGCTATGATGTGGAAGTTTTTGAGGCGAACAGTTACCCGGGTGGTAAACTATCGGAGTTTGAGAAGGATGGCTTCAGGTTTGATACCGGGCCCAGCCTGCTTACCATGCCGCAATATGTTGATGAACTGTTTACGCTGGCCGGTAAACAACCATCTGATTATTTCAACTACCAAAAGCTGGATGTGGTTTGCAACTATTTTTATGAAGATGGCAATCATATAAAGGCCTATGCCGATGAAGCTAAATTTACCACGGAACTCTCCAAAGCAACCGGCGAACCCGAGATCAACATTAAAAAATATGCGGAAAACAGCCGCAATATATACAACATCACCAACCATGTTTTCTTAGAACGATCATTGCATCAACTCAAGACCTATTTAAGTTGGAATACGGTAAGATCTATTCTTCACTTGCCACAGATTGATGCCATGCGCACCATGCACAAGGCAAACTCCCGCTTTTTTAAGGATGACCGTGCGGTACAGTTTTTTGATAGATATGCCACTTATAATGGCTCAAACCCTTATTCGGCACCAGCCACACTCAATGTTATACCACATATCGAGCAGCATTTCGGGGCTTATTTTCCGGATGGAGGCATGTATAGCATTATTACTGCCCTGGTTAAACTGGCTGAATCATTGGGCGTAAAGTTTTATTATAATTCTCCTGTTGATGAGATAGCTTTGGATGGGCGAAAAGTTAAAGGCATAAAGGTAAATGGTGAATTACATGAGGCTGATACAGTAGTTTCGAATATGGATGTATGGTTCACGTATCATAACTTGTTAAAAGATCACCCTAAACTTCATCCCCAAAAAATACTGCAGCAGGAACGCAGCAGTTCCGCATTGATATTTTACTGGGGCATTAATCAGCAGTTGGCGCAACTTGATCTGCATAATATATTCTTCAGTGCCGATTATAAGGCAGAGTTCAATCACATCTGGCAGGAAAAGAACATTTATCGTGACCCAACGATTTATTTGAATATCAGTTCAAAATATAAATCTGATGATGCACCCGCGGCATGCGAAAACTGGTTTGTGATGATCAACGTACCTGCCAATACCGGGCAGGATTGGGACGGGCTGATAGCCAATGCCCGTAAAAATATTATAGATAAACTTAGCAGGCTTTTGGGCGAAGATATTAATCAATTGATCATTAGCGAAAGCACTCTTGATCCACGGGGAATTGAAAGCAAGACTTCATCTTACCAAGGGTCTATTTACGGCACAAGTTCCAACAGTCATTTCGCTGCGTTTTTGAGGCATGCTAATAAGTCATCAAAAATTGACGGTTTGTATTTTTGCGGGGGAAGTGTGCACCCGGGCGGCGGCATACCGCTTTGTTTGTTATCGGCTAAAATTGTGAGTGATTGGGTAGCGTGATAGTTATAAACTGTCATTGTCACTGGTTTCAGCTATAAACTAAAACCAGTGTTTGGGGGACTGCATTTAAAAACTGTTATTTGCCAGCATACTTTTAGTGATATCGGCCATAACGCTGTTTACAACTATATTTAAGCCCAGGAAACGGTGCTTCAAATCTGATGTGCTTAAAACGCCGCCATTGGCTAAAGTATACGATTTTGAATTGGCGAGTGAGAACATAAAATTATCAATTGGTGTGTAAATTGTACCAACCACATCCTGGATATTATAGATGCGGATTCTGTATTTATTGTCTTTACAATCAACTTGTAAGGTAAAATTATAGATGTAAGTAACGTAATTGGTTTGCCAAAGAACTTTATAAGAATCACCGGCAGTAGAGGTTATCCTTCCCACAACCCGGGATAAAGCCGGATCTGCCAATTCCAGTTGGGTACTTTCTACGTAAGGATGGGTTTCTGCAAACCAAAGCTCCGCATTACTATATAGTAAATTTATAGAAGCATTTGGTACATCAAACACCTTTTCATAAGCAATGGTATTGTTAACAAAGGGAACATTTAATCCTACAGTATCTTTTTGGGCGAAGGCACTTTTAGCAAAAATAATAAGCGCCAGTATAAGTAGCTTTTTCATGATGATAAAGTTTAAAGTTGAATGATATTTATTAGTAAGATATTCCAGAACAGCGAAAAGTTTAGCAACATTTCGCTTACAAATGACATTACTTCGCAATATTTTAATAATGAGGATATTAGTTTTTGACTTAATGAAAATTATACATTACTTCTACCCATGTCTGGCTTCGGTTTGCACACATTTCTGGCTTAAGTTTGCAACTGAAGCCTACAGATCACGAAAGTTTGCAACTTCCTAACTACCCCTCAATCAACTCCACCTCAGCAACCGGACTAAACAGATACACCCGCTTGCTATTTACTTCCGTGCATTTATAACGTTTGCGCAATTTTTCATCTTTGCGGAAAATACGGCCGTCCTTCAGCTTAAATAAAGCTTTAAGCGGTAGTTTCTCCACAGTATAAATATCCTCTTTAGGTGCATCATACTGGCGCAATGCACGGTATAATGACAGATCGGAACAGCTGGATGCTGCCGGGTTATTTAAATAGTTAACAATACTGTGCTTAATATCAGGCGGAAAAACATCCTTCTCAAAAAAAGGCTGCATCATTTTTTTAAAGTTATTTTTCCATTCGGTACCGTGCGGTTTGGCTTTGTGCTTATGCTCGTTCCAAGTATGCAAATGTGCAAACTCATGTACAGTGGTTACCAGGAATGCGTACGGATTTAAATCGAAATTAACGGAGATACGATGCCCCTTATCGCCGTGCGGCGCGCGATAATCACCAAATTTGGTGTTGCGGTTACGTGAAATTTTAAATTCACATTTAAAGTAATCAATCCAGCGACCGATCAGGGGAGCAGCCTCAGGCGGAAGATACTTTTCTAAAACTTTTACTTTATCCAATTTCTACCTCTAATACAAAGATAGTTTTTTGGAACGGAAAGCGGAAAGACTAAAGCTGAAAGGAAATGCACAAATACAATATTTTACACACCAGCGATAAAGAAAGCTTTGAACTTTCTGCCTTAAGCTTTCAACTCAAATCCCTATTTTAGAACGTGATAGGCTATAAAACTGGCAATGTATGCAAGCACCGTCATATAAGCGAACTGATAAGCCGGCCAGCGCCAGTTTTTGGTTTCGCGGTAAACTACGGCTACCGTGCTGGCGCATTGCATGGCAAAGGCATAAAACATCATAAGCGAAAAGGCCACGGCGAGCGTAAATACGGGTTGCCCGGTATTGGGGTTTTTAGCCTGATGCATTTTTTCATATACCGATTCCATTTTTTCGGCACTGCCATTAACACTATATATAGTAGCCATGGTACCCACAAAAACTTCGCGGGCAGCAAATGAAGTGATAAGTGCGATGCCTATTTTCCAGTCGAACCCTAAGGGACGAATTACCGGCTCAATAGAATGCCCCAAAACGCCTGCATACGAATTTTCTAATTTTGCTGACGCGATGGTTCTGCTCAAACTATCGGCGCTCATACGCTGTGTATATTGCGGCTTGCTGTATTGCTGATCTATCTTTGTAAACCGGTCGCCCGGGCCATAAGATGCCATTACCCATAATATTACCGATACAGCTATAATTACCTTGCCAGCTTGTAAAACAAAGGCTTTAGAGCGTTCATACATCGAGTATAATACATTGTTCCATCTCGGCATACGATAAACCGGGAGTTCCATTATAAAGTAGCCGCGTTCTTTGGCTTTCAATATAAATTTAAACACCCATGCTACCACAATGGCCGATATCAGGCTGAAGACATACATGCCCGTTAAAGCCAGGCCTTGCAAATTAAACAGCCACCAAACATTACGGTTAGGTACAACCAATGCAATAAGTAAGGTATAAACCGGTAAACGGGCTGAGCAGGTTACCAGCGGGGTAACCATTATGGTGATCATCCTGTCCTTCCAGTTTTCAATGGTGCGGGTACTCATGATAGATGGTACAGCACAGGCGAAACCACCAATAAGCGGCACTACCGATTTTCCATTAAGGCCAACCTTGCGCATCAGTTTATCCATCATAAAGGTAACGCGCGACATATAACCCGTATCTTCTAAAATGGAGATGAACGCGAACAGGATCGCTATCTGCGGGATGAACACCATTACACCGCTTAGTCCGGCAATAACACCATCAACCAGTAAACTGGCTAGTGGCCCGGCAGGCAAAATATGGTGCAATGAATCCTGGATCCATACAAAACCATCGGCAATTAATGACATGGGATATGCCGACCACGAGAAAATCGCCTGGAACATGAACATCAGTACCGCGAAAAATATGACGAAGCCAAATACTTTATGCGTTAATATCTTATCAATTTTATTGCTGAAAGTTTCTTCATGCGCGGTTACCGGCTTGGTAACGGTATCATAAAGCAGGTCGTTTATAAAACTGTAACGGGCAATGGTTTCGGCACCCTGGGCTTTTTGCGAGTTGAAGGAGAATTCTTTTTCAAGTTCCTCAACACGGTTGCTTTGCTCGGGTGTTAAAAATGTTAAGGTTTCATGCTGATGCGCCAGTTGCAGGGCGAGGTAAGGATTATCAATGTTCAATTCCCTGCCAATGCTTTCAACCAGTTCGGGGGCAATAGAGGCAACATCAATGCTATCTTCCTGCAGCGCAAACTTGTTGGCGTACGACATGGCGTTTTTAAGCCCTTCAATACCATCAACCTTACGGGCCGAAATTGGTACAACAGGAACACCCAGCTTTTTGGCGAAAAGGTTAACATCAATATTGATATCAGATTTTTTTGCCAAATCCATCATGTTGAGTGCGACCACAACGGGTATCTTCAGGTCGGCAACCTGCGAGTAGAGCAGTAAATTTCTTTTAAGGTTTGATGCATCAAGGATCACCACCACCAGGTCGGGGCTGTGCGGGTTCGACCTATCGGCCAAAACAGAAAAAACGATGGATTCGTCCTGGCTTTTTGGGTAGATGCTGTATGTACCGGGAAGATCAATAATTTCGGCGCGGCGGCCATCGGGCAGGGTACAGTAACCTACCTTTTTATCAACGGTAACTCCGGGAAAATTTCCTATTTTTTGATTTAAACCGGTAAGTACATTAAAGAGCGTTGATTTACCGGTGTTGGGATTTCCTACAAGCGCAACTCTTATATCAGCTTTCAATTGCTAAAAAACTACTGCAAAACAATGGTATGAGCTTCACGTTTACGAAGGCTTAACTGATAACCTGAAACTTTAATAGCAATTGGATCGCCAAGTGGGGCTATACGTTCAACTTTTATCTCTTCACCGGGTAAGCAACCCATTTCCATTAGCTTTACCGACATTTCCAGATCTGTAAACTCCTTTACGATCCCTTTTTCGCCTACTTCAAGTTGTGACAGCCTCATGTTTATTATCTAATACCTAAGCAAATGTACGCTTATTTAAATTAAATCCAAATAAGGGTAAATAAATTACATGAATGTGATTGGGGGATAATTGCGGGGAACATTGAGCGGATATACTTACAGCAGACTTATCGCTCGTAGCCGCTCATGGGCGCGGAGCCCTAGTCCTTTTGTCTGCGCCACAAAAGGACCAAAAAGGCTAGTCATTAGACATGCTTCTTTGCTGCACAGGGCCATCGCCCTGCAAATCAGGCAAAACATGGGCTGCTATATTTTTACCCTGCTTCCGCTACGCAGTGGCCTTTGCGCTTCTGTAAAAATCTGCTTATGCCCTGCCTTTACACACGAGGCCACCATTGTTTTGCCTGATTTCGCCCGAAGCTGTTCTAATGACGTGGAAAACCTCACCCAACCCTCTCCAAGGGAGAGGGCTTTAAAAAATAACCCGCATTTAAAAAGAGTTTCGGCCCTGACAACAAGGGCAGGCCGGCGTAAAGGCGGGAATGACGGTTTAGCTTTTTGGGTGATGTGAGAATACGAAGTATTTGAACAGCAAAAAAAGCGTGAAGAACCGGCAGGGAGCGCGGAAGCATCCTTGTTGTCTTGACTTTTTTGGTTACTTTTTGTGTCAAGACAAACGGCGGAGCCCTCTTGAGCGCCTTAAAAAAACAAACAACTTGCGAAAAAAGTGACTTCTTAGCGGAAAACGATACCATGAGACAAGTATTCGACCATGCATAATCGTTCTGCAAAATCAGGGATTACTTCATTCTTCGCAATGACGTGAAAAATTACGCTATCGCAATCTACGATTGTATATAACTCTTCAATTGCTCAATCGTTTCCAGATGCGATAAAATGGTTTCGGTAACCAGGTCATTGATGGATATGATCCCCGTTAAATGATCAGCTACAAATACCGGCAAATAACGAATATTACTTTCGCTCATGATATGCATACAAGTTTCTATCGAACTCTCGGGCACTATGCGTGGCAGGCCCGTACTCATGATCTCGCGCACCGGGGTTTCATGCGATGATTTGCCGTGCAGTATCACCTTGCGGGCATAATCCCTTTCGGTAAGCAGGCCCAGGTATTCGCCGCCTTCGGTTATAACAACTGAGCCTATATTTCTATCGGCCATCAGCTTCAACGCATCTAAAACAGTGGTATCAGCACTTATGGTGACAACACTGCCACCTTTACGGTTAAGGATATCTGAAACTTTTTTCATAATCTACAGGCAATCATTTGGTTAATAGTGGTTATACCAAATATACAAAATCAATAAGGCAAAACGAAAAAAATACGATAGCAGGTATTTATAAATAGTAATAAGATTAATACACTTTGGTTAATCGTTTTTGCAAGATTTTTTTTAACTATGTACAAACATTAAAAAGCAATACATTTATACTTCCAATTGTATCGCCCAAAACATTTAACTGATGAAAAAAATCTTCATGATCACTGCTGCTGTAGCCGCACTATCTTCTCCGCTTTTAGCACAAACAAAAAACGCATTATCTGCTTCCGAAAAAAAAGACGGCTATACCCTGCTTTTTGATGGAAAAACCACCGATGGCTGGCACACCTACCTGGGCAAAGATGCCGGGGCATGGCATGTTAATGATGGTGCCTTGCAACTGGATACCACAGCACAAGGCCAGGCGGATCTGTTAACCGATAAGGAATACACAAACTTTGAATTAAAGCTTGATTGGAAAATACCTGTTGGCGGTAACAGCGGTGTTATTTTTGACATTCACGAAGACCCGCAATTTGCCTACACCTTTTTAACCGGTATTGAGATGCAAGTATTGGATGATAAAGGTGCCGAGGATAACAAAAAGGCGAATCACCTTGCAGGGTCATTATATGACTTAAAGGCTCCTTCACACCCTGCAAAACCTGCCGGCGAATGGAACGCTATCATCATCCGCAAACTAAACAACCACCTTACCTTTTGGATGAACGGAAAACAAACTTTAGATATACAAATAGGCGGTAAAGAGTGGAATGACCTGATCCAGCAAAGTAAATTCAAAACCTGGAAAGCGTTTGCCACTTACTCAACCGGGCATATCTCATTGCAATCACATGGTGCTGCGGTAGCGTTCCGTAACATCAGGATAAAACAATTGTAATTTTTACTATTATTTGCCGGAATAACAATTTCCTTCAATATATTTAGCATCAAACCATTTAGTCCATTTTCCATCTTTTTAAGATAATTTAAGTACATACATTCTCGTATGAGCGATTTGCAGATCAAGAAATCATCAACCACCTACGATGCAGTAATTGTAGGTTCGGGTGCAGGCGGCGGTATGGCCGGTTATGTTTTAGCCCATGCAGGTTTAAAGGTATTAATGCTGGAAGCGGGGCCGTTTTTCGACCCGCAAAAAAATTCGGCGCAACTAAAGTTCTCCTGGGAATCGCCACGTCGCGGTGCCAGCACCGATTCACGTAATTTTGGTGATTTTGATGCAGCCTTCGGCGGATGGAGTTTAGAGGGCGAACCTTATACAACAAAAGATAATACAGAGTTTCAATGGTTCCGCTCGCGTATGCTGGGCGGCCGTACCAATCACTGGGGGCGTATTTCGTTACGTATGGGTCCGCATGATTTTCAGCCTAAAGACGGTCTTACTGAAAAATGGCCTATCACTTATGATGACATGAAACCTTTTTATGATAAGGTGGACCGGTTGATAGGCGTTTTCGGCACGGTTGAAGGCTTGGAAAACGAACCGGATGGCATCTTTTTACCGCCCCCAAAACCAAGACTGAACGAACTATATATTAAAGCAGGTGCAAAAAAAGCCGGTGTTACTGTAATTGCAGGCCGTGGTTCGGTTTTGACAGAAGCTTTACCGGGTAATAAGGATCGCGGCGCGTGTTTCTTCTGCGGGCAATGTAACCGCAGCTGTAAAATTTATGGCGATTTCTCATCATCATCATGCCTGGTTATCCCGGCCATGAAAACCGGAAATTTAAAGGTGATCTCTAACGCCATGGTGCGCGAGGTATTAACCGATAAAGAAGGTGCAGCAACAGGCGTATCGTACATTAGTAAAGATGATATGCAGGAGTACCAGGTAAACGGCAAAATAGTAATATTAGGAGCCAGCGCCTGTGAGTCTGCCCGTTTGTTGCTGAACTCAAAATCAGCGGCTCATCCCGGTGGTTTGGCTAACAGCAGCGGCATAGTAGGTAAATACCTGCATGATTCAACCGGCTCAGGTGCCAGCGGATGGTTGCCACAACTGATGGATCGCAAGCGCTATAATGAAGATGGTGTAGGCAGCGTTCACATCTATTCGCCGTGGTGGCTGGATAATAAGAAACTGGATTTCCCACGTGGGTACCATATCGAATACGGCGGCGGATTGCACATGCCGGGCTATGGCTTTGGTGGCGGCATACAGCACATGAATGGTGCGGTACCTGGTCGCGACGGCAAAATGAAAGAAGCCGGAGGTTTTGGCGCAGGCTTAAAAGATGATTACCGTCGTTTTTATGGCGTTAATATAGGTATGGCCGGTCGTGGTACTGCTATTGCCCGTGAGGATAATTATTGTGAGATTGATCCTGATGTGGTTGATAAATTCGGTATCCCGGTGCTGCGTTTCCATTACAAATGGGCCCCTGACGAAGTTAAACAGGCCAAGCACATGCAGGACACCTTCCAGGAGATCATGCACCATATGGGCGCTATTGCCGATGCACCTGCAGGTAAGGACACCAGCTACGGATTGGAAGCGCCGGGCGTAATTATACACGAAGTGGGTACTGTACGCATGGGCGATGATCCTAAAAAATCGGCCTTAAATAAATATTGCCAGGCGCACGATTGCAACAATTTATTTGTGGTTGATGCCGCTCCATTTGTGCAGCAGGGCGATAAAAACGCTACCTGGACCATCCTCGCGTTATCAATGCGTACCGCGGAATATATTTTGTCACAAAGAAAAAAATTAAACGTTTAGCATCATGAACAGACGTGAATCCCTAAAAGCTATTGGTATTGGCACAATTACAACAGGTTTGCTGCTTGATGCATCGTGTAAAACAGATACCAAAAAACAAGGTGGTGAAGTAACCACACCGCAGGAAACTGCGGCAGCCGATCCTGCACGTACACCGTATGAACTGGAACGTGAGAAAAAGCTGAACGCCGAAAAGTTCTTCAATGAGCATGAGATGAAAACCATTACTGTGTTGGTTGATATCATCATCCCTAAAGACGATAAATCAGGCAGTGCATCTGACGCCAAAGTGCCCGATTTCATCGAGTTTATTGTAAAGGACATGCCCGAGCACCAAACCCCGCTGCGCGGCGGCCTGCGTTGGCTCGACCTGCAAAGTTTAAACCGTTATAATAACACTTTCCGTGAATCATCGGCCCAACAACAAATAGACTTGGTTACCCTGATTGCTTACCCTAAAAAAGCTGCACCGGAACTAGCCCAGGGCGTAAGCTTCTTCAACCGTATGCGCGACCTTACAGCTACCGGTTTCTTCAGTTCACAAATGGGTATGAAGGATCTGGGCTACGTAGGCAACGCCCCCAACAAATGGGAAGGCGTACCCGCCGATGTGCTGAAAGCACATGGGTTTGATACCGTTTGGGGATAATTATAGTTGGCAGTTTGCCCGTATGCAGTTAGCAGATATTTCAGCCTTCCGAAGTCTTAAAAACTTCGGAAGGCTTTTTTTATCCTATTGTTATGCTGAGGAACGAAGCATCTATTCTGCAAGCGGACGATTGAACGCGGATAGGTTCTTCGCTATCGCTCAGAATGACAGGTCTTTTTGCCGACACTGGTCTAAGTTTAGCGAAGCGAACTTAGACCCAAAATGTATAAAGCATCCTGCTTTATTTCCAATCCCCGATTAAATTCTCACATTTGCAGAAAAATCTGTTGCCATGTCGAAAGGTAAGTTACTGGTTATTGATGATGAGGAGCGCCTGCGCAAACTGCTGGCCCGTATTTTACAGCTGGAAGATTTTGAGGTATTGGAAGCCGCCAACGGCAAGGATGGTCTGCGGAAACTTGAGCACGAGGTAGTTGATGTTGTCATTAGTGACGTCAAGCTGCCTGATGCCAACGGTATCGAACTTACAAAAACCATAAAAGCATCTTACCCCGCAATAGAGATCATCGTATTAACTGCCTACGGCACTATTAATGATGGTGTTACCGCTATCAAGAACGGCGCGTTCGATTATATCACCAAAGGCGACGACAATGAAAAGATAATTCCACTGGTAAACAAGGCCATGGACAAGGCCATACTGCAACGCCGCGTGCTAGAACTGGAAAGCAAGCTGAACAACAAATTTGGTTTCGACCGGATCATCGGCACATCACCGGCCATAACCGCGGCCATTAAACTGGCCCAGCGTGTGGCAACTACCGATACGACAGTAATGATTTTGGGCGAGACCGGTACCGGCAAGGAAGTTTTTGCCGAGGCTATTCACCAGGCTAGTCCGCGCAATAATAAACCATTTGTGGCTATCAATTGCAGCGCTTTTAGCAAGGAATTATTGGAGAGCGAACTATTCGGCCATAAAGCCGGGGCATTTACCGGGGCAGTAAAAGATAAAAAAGGCCTTTTTGAAGAAGCCAACGGTGGTACTATTTTCCTGGATGAATTAGGCGAACTGGACCACGACCTGCAGGCCAAACTACTCCGTGTATTAGAATCACAACAATTCATCAAGATCGGTGATACCAAAACAACCAAAGTCAATGTACGCATATTGGCGGCAACTAACCGCAATTTACAGGATGAGGTAGCTAAAGAACATTTCCGTTCAGATCTGTTTTACCGTCTCTCCGTTTTCCAGATCATGCTGCCCGCTATCCGCGACCGCAAACAGGATATCGGGCCAATAGCAAAAAGCTTTGTACAGCACTTCGCCGCTAAAGTAAATAAACAGATCACCGGGTTTACCGATGACTTTCTGCAAAAGCTCCAAGCCTACAACTGGCCCGGCAATGTGCGCGAACTAAAAAATATCATTGAGCGCGCGGTTATCCTTTGCGATACCCATGAACTGGATGCCTCGCTCCTACCTTATGAGTTCGACTCATCTCCCGCCAAATCAAACGGCAACCTGTCCGCATTTGATCTTTCCTCAGTCGAAAAACTACATATCCAACGCGTCCTCAACCACACCCAAAGCAACCGCGCCGAAGCTGCAAGGTTGTTGAATATTGGTATTGCAACGTTGTATAGGAAGTTGAAGGAATACGGGTTGGAGTAGACTTTTCATATTATTGAGTCGCATGAATATCGCTTGAAGCTTTTCTAATGACGGGGGAAGGGTGTCTCTCCTTCATGTCATTGCGAGCGCTAGCGTGGCAACCTCGTCGCTTGCACATTCAACGCGACGAGGTTGCTTCGTCGTTCCTTACAGCAATGACATTACTTTTCATCCGTCATTCCGAACTTGTTTCGGGATCCCACATGCTAAGTCTACACCAAGCAACCCGCTTGTCCTATGAGGTGCTGAAACAAGTTCAGCATGACATTCTCTTTTAAATACTTTTCTCTCACCAATCACAATGATAATCCACCCTATCAAAATGATAGCCCAATCAGTGTAAAACATACACTAAGATTATCTAAAATCAATTTATATATTTGATTTACAGTTAATTAAAATAAATCGATAATTATTGGCATCTGCTTGGTATACCACCTTGCAAAATAAGACAATGTTATGGATACCATTCTCACCATCGTTTACCTCATCATTTTCGCAGTCGTGTTTTGGCTGTTTTTCAAATGTGTTAATTACTTCGAAAAAATTTAAATAATCATGATCGCATTATTCATCGTAGCCATCGCCGTATTCTTCTATATGGTTTATGTGCTTCTTAAACCCGAAAAATTCTAATTATTAAACCATGAACACAGAATATATAGGTATAATTTTCATGTACCTGGCTACCATAGCCCTGGCCATCCCACTGGGAAAATACATAGCCAAAGTATTTAAAGGTGAAAAAACTTGGATGGACTTTATGGCCCCGCTTGAAAGGTTCATCTTCAAATTCAGCGGTATCGATACTCACCGCGAAATGAACTGGAAACAGCATTTAAAAGCATTATTAACCATTAACTTACTGTGGTTATTTTATGCGTTCTTCTGCCTGCTGTTCCAGGGTCACTTACCGCTTAACCCAGACGCTAACCCCAACCAAACCCCGGATCTGGCCTTTAATACTGCTCTCAGCTTCATAACCAACACCAACTTACAGGATTATTCGGGCGAATCAGGTGCTACCTACTTTACACAGCACTTTGTATTTATGTTCCTGCACTTTGTGAGTGCCGCTACAGGTTTAGCTGCCATGTTAGTGGTTTTCAAGGCCATGAAAGATAAAACAACCGAAAAACTGGGCAATTACTGGGATTTCTTTCTGAAATCAATCACCCGTATATTATTGCCTATCAGCTTTGTAGTAGCTATTATATTAGCCTTTAATGGCACACCAACCAGCTATAAAGGTAAAGATACCGTAATCGGTTTACAGGGCGATACCGTACATGTATCACGCGGACCTGCCGCAGCCATGATCGCTATTAAACAAGTTGGCACCAACGGTGGTGGCTGGTTTGGCGTAAACTCGGCACACCCTTTTGAAAACCCTAACTACTTAACCAACATAGTTGAGAACATCAGCATTATCATTATCCCTATCGCCCTTGTATTTGCATTGGGTTTCTATCTCAATAAAAAGAAACTGGCCTGGGTTGTTTTCGGGGTGATGACGATAGGCTTCCTCATCATGCTGTTCCCATCAGTAACTGCCGAGGTTGGTGGCAACCCTAATATCGCGCATATGGGCATTAGCCAGCCCGGTGGCTCAATGGAAGGCAAAGAAGTACGCTTCGGGCCAGCCGCGTCAGCCTTCTGGGGTATCACTACCACGGTAACCTCAAACGGATCGGTTAATGCCATGCATGATAGCATGATGCCGGTATCGGGCTTAGCGCAGATGTTTGATATGATGATCAATGCCTTTTACGGTGGTATAGGCGTAGGCTTTCTTAACTTCTACATCTTCATCATCATAGCGGTATTTATTTCCGGCCTGATGGTAGGGCGTACACCAGAATTCATGGGCCATAAAATTGAGGCCCGCGAAATGAAGATCGCTTCGCTCATAGCTTTACTGCACCCATTCATTATATTAGTAGGTACATCTTTAGCAGCGTATGTGCTGGTACACTTCCCTAATGCGGCATGGGGTACCAAACCATCAGCATGGTTAAATAATCCTAGCTTCCACGGCTTTAGCGAAATGTTGTATCAATATGCATCAAGCGCTGCCAACAACGGTTCAGGTTATGGCGGTTTAACAGCCAATAATATTTTCTGGAACGTTACTACCGGTATAGTTATATTCTTAGGCAGGTTCTTACCAATCATAGGCCCGGTAGCCATAGCAGGTATATTGGCCAGCAAAAAAACAGTGCCGGAGTCGGCAGGTACGTTAAAAACAGATACCGCCACCTTTGGGGTGATGATATTCGCGGTGATATTTATTATCGCGGCACTGTCTTTCTTCCCTGCACTAGCCCTTGGCCCTATAGCCGAACACTTCTCAATCAAATAATAATATTATATAGAATTCAATCATGAAATCTGATAAAAACACGTTATTCCAGGGCGATCAAATGAAGGATGCATTTGTGCAGTCGTTCATCAAGCTTGATCCCCGCATATTGGTACGCAACCCGGTGATGTTCACCGTTGAGATCGGTACCGTAGTAATGCTTATCGTAACTATCTTCTCCTTCACCAACACGGGTCAGGGAGGCTGGGGATATAACTTCACCATATTTTTTGTACTGCTGTTAACCGTATTATTCGCCAATTTTGCTGAAGCCATCGCCGAAGCACGCGGTAAGGCACAAGCCGAAAGCTTACGCAAAACCCGTGAAGAAACACCTGCCCGTTTATTAGTAAATGGCAAAGAAGAAAGGGTAATGTCATCCCAACTAAAAAAAGGCGACGTATTCATTTGCGAAACCAATGATACCATCCCTACCGATGGCGAGATCATTGAAGGTATCGCTACCATTGATGAGTCAGCCATCACAGGTGAGTCTGCCCCGGTTATCCGTGAATCGGGCGGTGATAAATCATCTGTGACAGGTGGTACTAAAGTATTATCTGATCGTATTAAGATACAGGTAACTACCCAGCCCGGCGAAAGCTTCCTGGATAAGATGATCGCCTTAGTTGAAGGTGCATCACGCCAGAAAACACCAAACGAGATTGCTTTAACCATATTACTTGCAGGCTTCACCCTGATCTTCGTGATCGTTTGCGTTACCTTAAAACCATTTGGCGACTATGCCACAACTCCTATAACTATAGCTGCATTCATCTCACTTTTTGTTTGTTTGATTCCGACGACTATCGGTGGCCTTTTGTCGGCCATCGGTATCGCCGGTATGGACAGAGCGTTACGTGCAAACGTGATCACCAAATCAGGTAAAGCAGTTGAAACAGCTGGTGACCTTGACACCCTATTGTTAGACAAGACCGGGACAATAACCATAGGTAACCGCAAGGCCACGAACTTTTACCCAACCGCAGGTATTAACGAAAAGGATTTTATTACCGCCTGCGTACTAAGTTCGCTGGCTGACGAAACGCCTGAAGGTAAATCAATTGTTGAACTGGCCGAGGAAGGCAAAACCAAGGTATCGGTTAAAGCGCCTGCTGATTCCGTATTCATCAAGTTTACTGCAGAAACCCGTTCAAGCGGTTTGGATACGCCAGATGGATTACGTATCCGTAAAGGCGCGTTTGATTCTATCCGCAACATGGCGATCAAAGCTGGTCATCAGTTCCCTGCTGATGTTGAAGCTACGGTAAAAACCATTGCATCAAACGGTGGTACTCCACTGGTGGTATCACAAAATGAGCAGATACTTGGTGTAATCGAACTACAGGACATCATCAAACCCGGCATATATGAGCGTTTTGAGCGACTGCGCAAAATGGGGGTAAAAACCGTAATGGTAACCGGTGATAACCCTTTAACCGCTAAATTCATCGCTGAAAAGGCCGGTGTAGATGATTTTATTGCCGAGGCCAAGCCCGAAGATAAAATGAACTACATAAAAGCCGAACAACAGGGCGGCAAACTGGTTGCGATGATGGGCGACGGTACAAACGATGCACCTGCACTTGCCCAGGCCGATGTAGGCGTAGCCATGAACAGCGGCACACAAGCTGCAAAAGAAGCCGGTAACATGGTGGATCTGGATAATGACCCTACCAAGCTGATCGAGATCGTGGAAATTGGTAAGCAGTTATTGATGACCCGTGGCACGTTAACCACATTCTCCATAGCTAATGATGTGGCTAAATACTTTGCTATCGTACCGGCATTGTTTATGGTATCTATACCTGCACTCAGGGCACTGAATATCATGGATTTGCACAGCCCGGAATCAGCCATATTATCAGCGGTTATTTTTAACGCTATCATCATCCCGCTGCTTATCCCGCTAGCTTTACGTGGTGTGGAATATAAACCGATTGGTGCCAGCGCCTTATTGCGCCGTAACTTATTGATCTACGGTTTAGGCGGTGTATTGATCCCGTTCGTAGGCATTAAGCTGATTGACCTTGCCGTATCATTATTTATATAATCTCAAAAAATCAAATAAAATGAAAACGTATCTATTACCATCCCTTAAAATATCAGTTATACTGATAATATTGGTATCAGGGATATATCCTTTAGCAATAGCCGGCATAGGTAAATTTGCTCCCGGTAACGGCGATGGTGTTACTGTTATGTATAAAGGCCATGTGGTTGGTTATGCCAACATCGGGCAAAAATTTACTAAGGATAAATATTTCTATTCACGCCCGTCAGCCGCTAATTACCAGGCCGATGGTGGTGTTGGATCAAACAAAGGCCCATCAAATCCTGATTATTTAAAGGATGTGAATGCCCGCATTGATACATTTTTAAAGCACAACCCGGATGTAACCCGCGCGCAGATCCCTGCCGAACTGGTTACCTCATCGGGTAGTGGCTTAGACCCCGACCTTTCACCTGCCGGGGCACAAATACAGGTTGCGCGTATAGCTAAAGTTAGAAATATATCTGCTGATAAGATCAACGCGATAATCATAGCAAATACCGAACAGCCATTATTTGGCTTGTTTGGGCCGCCAAGAGTTAATGTATTAAAAATGAATGTAGCATTGGACGAGTTGAAATAGAAGAAATAAGCCCTTACCCTCTTTGCGGCTTGCCGCAGAGAGGGTGGTCGAGCGAAGCAACGACCGGGTGAGTTAAATATACGAGCGGTATTGAACGCGCTCCGCCAACTCATCCCGACTACGCTACGCTGGTCGGCCCTCTCTACCGCAAGCGGTAAAGAGGGCAAGCGCAAGATTAAAAAAGTATAATATTCCGGCTGTTGTCCTTAAAAAGACGGCAGCCGGATATGTCGTTTAAAATATGATACCAGAAAAAGAGCAATCGGTTAAACATTTCCTGGAACTGATCAAAAAATCGCGCAGGGGCAAATTCAAGATCTACATTGGCATGAGCGCCGGTGTGGGCAAAAGCTACCGTATGCTTCAGGAGGCACAGGCATTAATGCGCAGTGGCATCGATGTTAAGATCGGGTATATTGAAACCCACAAGCGTAAGGAAACAGAAGCGCAACTGGAAGGCTTGAGCATCATTCCACGCCGCAAACTGTTTTATAAGGGTAAGGAGTTGGATGAAATGGACCTTAACGCCATCCTGAACCTGCGCCCCGAAGTTGTTGTGGTTGATGAACTGGCCCATACCAATATTGAGGGCAGTCAGAATGAGAAACGCTGGCAGGATGTGATGACCATTTTAAACGCGGGCATCAACGTGATCAGCGCGGTAAATATTCAGCATATCGAGAGCCTGAACGAGGAGGTGGAAGAAATTACCGGCACCGCTATTAATGAGCGCATCCCCGATAAGGTTTTGCAGATGGCTGATGAGGTAGTGAACATTGACCTTACCGCCGATGAACTGATCACCCGCTTAAAAGACGGTAAAATATATGATGAGAAGAAAGTGCCGCTGGCGCTGAATAATTTTTTCCAGTCGGAAAAGATACTGCAGTTACGTGAACTGGCCCTGCGCGAAGTGGCGCACCAGGTGGAACGTAAAATTGATATCGAGGTACCCAAAACAATAAAGCTGCGCCCCGAACTTTTCCTGGGCTGTATCAGCACTAACGAGGAATCAGCAAAAATAATTATTCGTAAAACTGCCCGGCTGGCCTCCTACTACCGCTCTAAATGGTATATATTGTATGTACAGCGCTCTAACGAAAGCAGCGACAAGATCAACCTGGCATCACAGCGCCACCTCATTAACAACATGAAACTGGCTACCCAGTTAGGCGGCGAGGTTATTAAAGTAAAAAGCGATGAAATAGCAAAAACCATATGGGAAACCGCCGAAAAATATGATATCACTACGATATGTATCGGCAAGCCCCGCTTCAAATTCTACCAGTTGGTAATGCGTACCGCTGTATTTACTCAACTATTAAACAAAATGTCGAAAACAAATATCGACCTGGTAATACTATCATGAATATAAAAAACAAACTCCGCGCAGGTATCGGGTTCCTTTTCCTGATGGCGCTCATTAGTTCCGGGATGGCCGATTATTATTTAACCCGCCTCTCCAACGATTCAAAAGCTATCTTAAAAGATAACTACCGCTCACTGGTTTATGCCAAAAACATACAGCAGGCGCTCGATTATCCAAAGTCGGTTAGCACTGCTGTAAAACTGCAAACTATTGAAACAAATGTTAGTAAGGAAGAGCAAAACGTAACTGAACCCGGAGAGGGTCAGCTGGCCGATTCATTACGTGCAGGTTTTGAGCAATACAAGCTGGCATTAAACAACCCGCAGGCGGTTAATGACCTGGGTATCAAGATCCGTAACATTTTGAACAATATTGTGCAATTAAACATGACCGGGATTGAGCACCGCAATGCCATTGCACAGGATACCGCGGATAAGGGCATCATACTGGTATCATTAATAGGCTCGCTTTGCTTTTTAATAGCATTCAGTTTTGTATGGAATTTCCCGGGCTACATAGCCAACCCTGTGAAGGAACTGATACAGGGTATAAAAGAGATCGCTAACAAAAACTATAACAAGCGCCTTGTTTTCCCCGCCAAAGATGAGTTTGGCGATCTTGCCGAAGCCTTTAACCAAATGGCTGGCAAACTTAATGAATATGAAAGCAGCAACCTGGCCAGTATTCTCTTCGAGAAAAGAAGAATAGAGACCATTATTAACTCCATGCATGATGCCATTATTGGTATCGATGATAAGATGTTTATTATCTTTGCAAACAAAGTGGCCTGTACCCTAATTGGTTTGCCTGAAGATAAACTCACGGCGCAATATGCGCCTAACATAGCAATGGAGAATGATCTGCTACGCAATATGCTGTTTGTAGATCAGCCGAAGATGAAAATATTTGCCGATAACCGCGAGAGTTATTTTGAAAAGGAAGTGCTGGAGGTAACTAATGATTATAAAGTTATAGGCAAGGTAATCATTCTTAAAAACATCACCGATTTCCAGCAGCTTAACGATGCCAAAACAACATTTATAGCTACCATTTCACACGAACTTAAAACACCGCTCTCATCCATAAAAATGAGCCTTAAATTGTTGGAGGATGCACGTGTAGGCGAGATCAACAGTGAGCAAAAGCAACTATTAAAAAACATTGATGATGACACCCATCGCCTGCTGCATATAACAGCCGAACTGCTGGATGCAGCGCAGGTTGAAACAGGCAAGATCAACCTGAATTTTGGCAGCACTCACCCCAAAAATATTGTAAACTATGCGGTACGGGCCATCAAATCACTGGCCGACCAAAAAGAACTCACCATAGCCATCAACTGCCTGGATACGCTGCCAAATGTGATGGCCGATCTGGATAAAACTACCTGGGTACTCATCAACCTGCTCTCAAACGCGGTAAAATACAGTCCTACAAAATCAACCATCAATCTTGATGTAAAAAAGAGCAAGAACAACATTATAGAATTTTCAGTGAAAGACTCCGGTCAGGGTATCGACGAAAAGTACCTGGCCCGCATTTTTGAACGCTATTTCAGGATCCCCGGTGCCGCGGCCGACAAAACCGGCACTGGTTTAGGCCTGGCTATAGCTAAAGATTTTATTGAGGCGCAAGGAGGCACCATAGGTGTTGAAAGTGAAGCCGGCGAAGGAAGCCGCTTTTACTTCAGCCTGAATGTAAACAATACCTTATAAATAAGCATAAAACAAAAAGTAATACAACAAAAAGTAAGTCAATTCAAACAAGCAAAAAGTAAAAAAATGAACCCCCATCTTAAGAAAGTCACCGCAGCCGGACTGCTCATTACCCTAGGCATCATTTTCGGCGATATAGGTACATCCCCTCTCTACGTTTTCCAAACCCTGCTAACCGAAGGCACAAAAGAAGGCTCAAAGGTTATTGACCAGCTATTAGTACTGGGCTCCATTTCCTGTATATTCTGGACACTCACCCTGCAAACAACCTTTAAATACATCTTCATCACCCTACAAGCTGATAACAAAGGTGAAGGTGGTATTTTTTCATTATATGCGCTGGTTAGGCGTTATGGAAAATGGCTGGCTATCCCTGCCATAATTGGCGCAGGCACCCTATTGGCCGATGGTATTATTACCCCGCCAATATCCGTTGCTTCTGCAATTGAAGGTTTGAATAACGTACCTTCGATCGCCGACAAATTTGTGCCGGGCAACAGCCTTATTATAGGTATTGTTATCGGCATTATATTACTGTTGTTCTTCTTTCAGCAGTTTGGCACAAAGGTGGTTGGCTCGGCATTTGGCCCGGTTATGCTCATGTGGTTCTTAATGATCGGTACATGGGGCACATTATCGGTATTACACAGCCCCTGGATCTTTAAAGCCTTAAACCCTTATTATGGCGCGAAGCTATTAATTGAACATCCGAATGGTTTTTGGCTGCTGGGCGCGGTGTTCCTGTGTACAACAGGTGCCGAGGCATTATATTCTGATTTGGGCCATTGCGGGCGCAAAAACATCCAGATGAGCTGGATATTTGTAAAAACTACCCTGGTATTAAATTACCTGGGGCAAGGTGCCTGGGTTTTGGCAACCTATAGCGGCAAGCCTTTCCCAAATATCAACCCCTTTTACCAGATAGTGCCTAACCCGCATTTATTAATGATACCGTGCGTTGCGCTGGCTACATTGGCTACCATCATTGCCAGCCAGGCCTTGATCAGCGGATCATTTACGTTGATAAGTGAGGCGGTGAGCATGAACTTTTGGCCACGCATTACCATAAAATACCCATCGAATGTTCGCGGGCAGATCTATATACCCAGCATTAACTGGTTATTATGCTTTGGTTGTGTGGCTGTAACGCTGTACTTCCAAACATCAGAGCACATGACGGCTGCTTACGGTTTTTCCATTACCATAGCCATGCTCATGACCACCATTTTAATGTATTACTTTATGCGCTATGTAAAACACTGGCCGGTATGGCTGGTAACCATTATACTGTGCGTGTTTTTATGTGTAGAGTTTAGCTTCTTTATAACCAACGCGGCTAAATTATTAAAACGTATCTTCTTTGTATTCTTCGAGATCGGGTTAATATTTACCATGTATGTTTGGTTCAAGGCACGTAAGATCAATAATCGTTTCCTGCATTTTATCGATCTTAAAGACCAGATCCCGATGCTGAACGCTTTAAGTGCCGACCAAACTATCCCTAAATATTCAAGTCAGCTTATTTATTTAACTAAAGCAAATAACAGCAGGCAAATTGAAGAAAAGGTGATCTATTCTATCATGAGCCGGAGCCCTAAACGTGCCGATACCTACTGGTTTATTCACATTGACACCACCGATGAGCCTTATACTATGGAGTATAGCGTTGATCAGGTAGAACATAATAAGATCATCAGGGTTGATTTCCGTCTTGGTTTCCGTATCCAGCCAAGGGTTAACGTACTGTTCAGAAAAGTTGTTGAAGATATGGTTGCCCGCGGCGAATTGGATATTACCAGCAAGTACGAATCATTGAAACAATTTAAAGTGGTTTCAGATTTCCGTTTTGTGATACTGGAAAAATTCCTGTCGTACAACAACCTGTTCAGCATATCCGAATCATTTATATTGAACAGCTACTTCAGCATTAAAAAACTGGCACAAAGCGAAGCAAAAGCATTTGGGTTAGATACCAGTGAAACTTATGTTGAGAAAATACCGCTGGTTGTAAAACCATTAGGCAACATCATGCTTAAAAGGGTTGACCCGGTAACGCTGGAACCGGTGCATTAAGAATCCCCAAACCAGGATTAAACGGATTTTGAGGATTTACAGGATATTTATTTATCATGTAAATCTTTTAATCCGTTTAATCCTGGTTTATTCTTATTTCCAATAATCAACCACATATCCTACCACTTCTTTTAAATAAAAACTCCAACCGTCTAATGCATCCGCATCCGGCATAATGAAGTTGGCTAAACTAAGGTCACTGTGCCCGGCTATGTAATTACTTGGGTAAGCAATAACATTTAATCCGTGCTTTTTAAAGATCATCATTGAGCGTCTCATATGAAAATCCGACGTTACCAATAAATATGGTGGCTGTATATGATTTGCCTGCAATATCTTTTTTGAGAAATCCGCATTTTCAATAGTGTTTCGCGAATTACTTTCAATTAATGTACTGCTGTCCGGAATATTAAAATCCTTCAGTTGCGTTTTTACCCACTCCGCTTCCCTGTATTTTCCGGGCACGAGGTTTCCATTCCCCCCGGTTATCAATATCCGTTTTACCTTACCCGTTTCCATCAGCTTTACGCCCTGTATAAACCTGTCGGCACTTTCATTAAAATAGCCGTTGCCATTTTTATCTGCCGATGAAAAACCACCTAACACAATTACGCAACTATACGTTTGTTTTGTGTTTACAACATCAGGCTTATAACTCCACAATGCTGCAAACCAGCTAAATATAACGGTATTCGAAAGCAGGAATAACAAAATGACAGCTGCTGCTAAAAATATTTTACGGCGTTTAGGCCTTTTGGTAAAAACGGCAATTAGCAGTAATGTAAAAACCCACAGCAAAGGGTAAAGCAGGAAGATGAGTATTTTTGAAAGGATGAAATACATAATATGTTTAGTACAGGCTAAGTTAACAATTTAACCGATAGCGTATCCCGGGCAGAGTTGCGCATTGTATAAATAGGTATATTAGCTAAGCACTATCGGCAACAAAAACCCATTCGTATGCGAGGCAAGGCTTTAGTACTGTTAATATTGATAGGAATAACTGCAAACGCTGTAGCCCAGGCACCCGCCAAACAGGGGAACTGGAACGAACTACTGGCTGGCCCCGCAAAACCAGCCGATTTTAAAGCATGGCACCAACAATTGCTCAACTGGCGGCAAAAAGTAAAAGATTCCCTTCATTATAAAGCTGATACATATAATCTATCGGGATTAAAGTGGGTACAGCGCAGTTATATCCAAACTCAAATGATGGTGGAGGACCGCTATTTTTATGACCCCGTAACAAGAAAATATACAGTCGACCGCTATTTAAACGACCTTAAAAAGCGCTATGGTGGTTTAGATGCTGTGCTCATATGGCCCACCTACCCCAACATAGGCATTGATAACCGCAACCAGTTTGATATGGTGGCCGATATGCCCGGAGGAATTGCCGGTGTGCGTAAAATGGTTGCCGATTTTAAGAAACGCGGCGTTCGGGTATTCTTCCCGATAATGATATGGGATAATGGTACCCGTGGCCCGGGAACTACTATAGCCCAATTGCTCACCAATGAAATGGCTGCTATTGGAGCCGATGGCTTGAATGGCGATACCATGTATGGCATACCAATTGATTTTCTCTCGGCAAAAAGCAACACAACCAATTACCCGCTTGCTTTAGAGCCTGAAATAAACATGAAACAACTGGCCATGCTGCAATGGAATACCATCAGCTGGGCCTATTATGATGATTATACCCACATCCCCGGCGTGAGTTTGTATAAATGGATCGAGCCGATGCATCAGCCTGTAGAGAACGACCGCTGGGCGCAGAATAAGACCGATGACCTGCAATATGCCTTTTTCAATGGTATAGGTTACTGCGCCTGGGAAAACATCTGGGGTATTTGGAACGGCGTACCTAAACGCTATGCCGAAACCATTCGACGGATCCATATCATTTACCACCAATTCCCGTCCATATTCCATAGCAACGGATGGGAGCCGCATACACCTGTTCTCCAACCCGATGTATTTGCCAGCAAGTTTCCCGAAACTGATAAAACTGTATGGACGTTTGTGAACCGAAGTCATAAAATGATATCCGGGCAGCAAATACAATTGCCCTATCAAAACGGCAAAACATATTATGACCTATGGAACGGCACAAAACTTTCGCCGCAGCGCAAGGGCAATCTTATAACATTGAGTTTCCCGATGGAGGCTTATGGCTATGGCGCTGTATTGGCTGTAAATAAAAGCACTACCATAACCGGACTGGATGCCTTTCTGCTCAGCATAAAACAAATTGCAAGCGTGCCTTTAAATAGCCTGCCTGCAAAATGGGAATATCTGCCGCAGCATTTGGTAACCATTTCACCAACAAAACCCTATAAAACTGCACCTGCGGGTATGGTACCGATCCCTGCTGCAAAGAGTTTTAAGTTTGATGTGAAGGGGGTAATGATAGAGGGTGATGATATACCCAAAGGTGTGGATGTGCAATATCCATGGGAGAAAACTGCCGGTCGCGATCACCATAAACTAATGGATATTAAGTCGTTTTATATAGATAAATACCCCGTGACAAATATTCAGTTCAAAAAGTTTATGGATGCCACCCACTACCGGCCTGCCGATGCGCATAACTTTTTAAAGTATTGGAAGAACAGCACCTACCCTGCCGGCTGTGCCAATAAACCTGTAACCTATGTGGCTATTGAGGATGCACGAGCCTATGCAAAATGGGCCGGCAAACGATTACCGCACGAATGGGAATGGCAATACGCCGCGCAAGGAATGGATGGACGTTTATATCCATCGGGAAACAAATCAGATTCGACCATCATCCCACCGGCCGATCATAACCGTGCCATGCGCCCGCCAACTGATGTTACCGACTACCCTGAGCAAAGCGTATTTGGTGTAAAAGACCTGGTAGGCAATGTTTGGCAATGGACCGATGAATATGCCGACGACCATACCCGTGCAGCCATCATCCGCGGTGGCAGTTATTATTACGCGCAAACATCCGGATGGTATTTTCCGCAGGCGCACAAATTAAATGAGCATGGTAAGTATTTATTAATGTCGCCGGGGCGCGATAGGGCAGCAACTTTAGGCTTTAGATGCGTGGCTGATAAATAGGAAAGGGAAGTTATAAACTTCCCTTTTCCGGGGTTTCGGTTATAAACCGAAACCAGTATCATATTCTTTTCTATTTATCTAATTACTGGCTTCAGTTTATAACTGAAGCCTAAAGATGATGACATTTTGCAACTGTCATCGGTGTTATTTTATACCGTAATGGTCATTCATCAACTTAACAAACACGCCGCCCGGTAAAACTGCTTTTAATGTAGGTACAATGGTTTGACCAATAGCGCCCACCAGATAACTATGTTTAGGACTTGATTTGCCAACTATCTTGACGATCTGGTCGGCCAGTTTTGATGGATCAGCACCGATGCTTTCATCCTTTTCCATTGCCGCTACGGCAGCATCAAATTCTTTGCTCAACTGCTCGTTCTTTAACGGGAACTTAATTTTTTCGCGACTGGCGGTAAAATCGGTTTTAAAATCACCCGGATTTACAACCACCACTTTAATACCTGTATTTTGCAACTCCATACGCAGACTTTCAGAATATCCTTCAATCGCGAATTTCGATGCGCTGTATAAGCCCTGGTAAGGCAGGCCAAATAAACCTGCTAACGAGCCAATATTTATAACTAATCCTTGTTTCTTTTCAATCATGCCCGGCAATACCGCGCTGCTTACACGTATTACGCCAAAAAAATTAACCTCAAATTGCTTTTTGGCGATATCAACCGGCATAGCATACAGTGGGCCGGTTATACCATTACCTGCATTGTTAACCAGTACATCAATTTTACCTTCGGCTTTAATAATAGTATCAATGGCTGTTTGTACCGATGCATCATCAGTAACATCCATTGTAAGGGGCTTAAATGGTACGTCTTTAATTTTTTTCGCGTCGCGGGAGGTTCCGTAAACTGTATGGCCCTGGGCCTGCAGCGCTTTTGCCGTAGCTAAACCTAAACCTGATGAGGCTCCCGTAACCAGAATTACTTTCTTCATTTTATTGGGTTGATAATTTTTGTATAAACATACTAATTTCATCCAACAACATAATTCATAAGCAATAAATTTCCTGAAACGCGATATTCTGCTATAAAATCATTACACAAATGCTACCCAATTTCCGCTGTAAAATTGGTAGCTTCCCGGAATTTTAGGTTCAAAAATATTTTAACAAAATTTAACAAAAAACTTAACGTTTAAGGTTGCGGAAAGGGCATTGTCTTTTTAAATTTCGCCCCTCAAAAAAAGTATACGCATGGAAGAAATAAATAGTGGCACACAGCCTGTTA
>Ga0116227_10002914_pt1 | contig 38478 bp, 34 predicted proteins | sample S1TSphgellanicum_FD_89693 | JGI IMG/M metagenome (GOLD analysis project Ga0116227, IMG submission 89693) | Host-associated microbial communities from peat moss isolated from Minnesota, USA - S1T2_Fb - Sphagnum magellanicum MG | ecosystem: Host-associated > Plants > Peat moss > Unclassified...
AGTGCGACAGTTTGCGGCGCAGGCGATAACGGCCGTCGCGAAACGCCTCGAACATTTCGGTAACCGATGGGTGATCGACCGGGCCAGCCTCTGCATCGGTCACCAGATTCTGCTGACTGACATAGGCGACATAGCTGTTTTCGCCGTTTTCGGCGAGCAGGTGATAGAATGGCTGATCCCGGTTCGGGCGCACATTCTCGGGGATCGACTGGTACCAGTCTTCGGAATTGGCAAACACCGGGTCGATGTCGAAGATAACGCCGCGAAAATCGAACAGCTTGTGCCGCACGACTTCGCCAATTGAAAAACGCGCCTCGCATATTGGCGGCGCGACGATTTCGCGGCCACTCTGGGCCGAAAAGTAATTCCCACGTTCCATGGATCGCATATAGGCATGCATCCGTCAGCAAACAAGCGAGCCTTGATCATAGGTGCCACCCTTGATGCCACGCGGCGCAGTTTTTCCGCTTGGCAAGGCCACAGCCATGCGCTAACGGCGCGCTTCCCGACCGGGGCGCCCTCGTGACGCCCGACGACACTTCGCGGAGAGGTGGCAGAGTGGTCGAATGCACCGCACTCGAAATGCGGCATGCTCGCAAGGGCATCCAGGGTTCGAATCCCTGCCTCTCCGCCAGTTTCCCCTGAAATTTGAACGGTGATAACGCGCGGGTCCGGAAGCGGGCCGCCTGTCCCTATGCGGCAATCGGGTTCATTGGCAGGCCGTGGTGGGTTTCGACCGTGATGCCGATGTGGGCCAGCCATTCGCGCGGCATGGTGCCGCCAAGGCAGGCGATGACCGTATCGTTGGCGATGGTTTTTGCTCCCTCGGCGCCGTCGATGATGACGGTGTCAGCGGTGATCGCCGCCGGGCGCGCGGCGCGATGGATGGTGATCGTGCCGGTCGCGCCGAGCCGTTCCACGGCATCGCGGTTGGCGGGGCGGGCGCGCGAAAAGGTGGTGTTGCGATGGACCAGCGTCACCGTGGTGCCGGGCACTTCGGCCAGAGCAATCGCCGCCTCCAGTGCCGAATCGCCGCCGCCGACGACCATCACGCGATGCCCGGCATATTGGCCCGGATCGCTCAGGCGGTAGACCACTTTGTCGAGGTCTTCGCCCGGCACGTCGAGCCGGCGCGGGGTTCCGCCCCGGCCCATCGCCAGCAACACGCGTCGGCTGCGATAACGCGCCTTGTCGGTCACCACGACAAAGCCGTGGCCTGCGCGTTCGACCGTGCGCACGCGTTCCTCGAACCGGGGTGACAGGCCGGTACGATCGAGCACATCCTGCCAGAATGCCAGCAGGCCCTCCTTGCTGATTGATCCCAGCCGCACTTCACCGATCAGCGGCAACAGCGCAGGCGCAGTCATCACCAGCTTTCCGCGCGGATAATGCGCCACCGATCCGCCAAGGCTGGCCTGATCGATCGCGACAAAGCGCAGGCCGTTGGCCAGCGCACCAAGCCCCGCCGACAGGCCCGCCGGTCCACAGCCGACAATCACCACGTCGAGCAGGTCGTCATCCAGAGGCGCGCTCTCCCGGCGCAATTGTGCGGCGATATGGTCGATCGTTTCACGGCCCTGGTTGATCGCGTTGCGGATAAGGCCCAGGCCGCCGAGTTCGCCGGCGATGTGAATGCCGGCAATGCTGGTTTCGCCGCCGTGGCGCAGCACCGGCACATCGATGCCGCGCGTCGCCGTGCCGAACACCAGGCTGATGGCCTCGGTCGGGCAGGCGTCGCGGCACACGCCGTGCCCGACGCAGGCCCAGGGCTCGATCAGTGTCGCGGTCCGCCCGATCAGGCCGAGCACGTCGTGTTCCGGGCAGGCACGCACGCAGGCGCCGCAACCGATACAGCGCGACGGATCGATACGCGGGTGCAGGCTGGGCGGTTCGGCCAGCCCCGCCGCGCGGTTCTGCATCAGCAATGTGCGATTGCGGCGCGTCCGCACGGTGTGGTGGCGCGCCCAACCGCCGACCGCCAGCGCCAGCGGCAGCGCATAGATCGGGACTAACGCGGCGGTCGGTATCATCGGATGGTCATTCGCTGGCGCCCTTGTTTTCAAGAGAGGACAATTGTGCCGCGAATTCCAGCGAATTCTGGCATCACAGGATTCTGCTGAAACAAGGGCGGATTCGCATACGGACCATGGACGGTACGACGGGACCCATCGGTGAGCGCGGGGTGCATGTCGCGACCCGCGCCCGTGGCCGGCCGGCGGTTGATATCGCGGTTGCCGTAATTGTCTTTGCTGCATTGGCCTGGTGCTGGCGTGGCCGGGCCGATCCGGCGCTCGATCCGCATGGCTGGCCGGGCTATCTGCTGGGGTTGATCGGGTCGCTGATGATGCTGGCGGTGCTGGGCTTTTCGTGGCGCAAACGCGTGGCGGCAGGGCGGATGTCGGTGGGGGCCTGGTACAACGCCCATGTCCTGCTCGGTCTGTTCGGCCCGGTTCTGGTGCTGATTCATGCGCGGTTTGCCTGGGGTTCGATCAACAGCAGTTTTGCGCTGGCGGCGACATTGCTGGTGGTGGGCAGCGGATTGATCGCGCGCTATGCGCTCGGTCCGGCGCGGCGCAGCGGCAACCGGTGGGCCGTGACCATGGCCGAGGCGTGGCATTACCTGCACCTGCCCCTGTATGGAGTGCTGGTCATGGCGGTGATCCTGCACGTCTATATGGCGCATGCCTACTGATGCGGCGGCTGTCCCGTCTTTTGCTCGTTGTGGCGCTGGTCCTGCTGGGGGTGGGGGCGCTGCGCGCCGAAACGGTGATCGAACGACTGGTCAGCCCCGGACCGCTGTCGCCGGCCCATGCCCGGCTGGAAACGCGCTGCAACACCTGCCACCTGTCGTTTCACCGTCAGGCACAGCCGAGCCAATGCCTGACCTGTCACACGGGCATTGCGCGCGATCGCGCCACGCACACGCGGTTTCATGGCTCGTTGACCGCGGCCCGCACCGACGCATGCCGTGATTGCCATGTCGAACATCAAGGCACCGCGCATCCATTGGCCCAGCTTGATCGCAAGGCGTTCAACCATGACACCGAAAGCGTCTATCGCCTGACCGGAGACCATGTCCGCACCCCATGCGCGGCGTGCCATGTCGGGATGACTCGCTTTCGCGAGACGCCCCGGGCCTGCGCGGCATGCCATGCGAAGCAGGATGTCCATCGCGGCCGGTTGGGCCCGCAATGCCAGTCGTGCCACACCACTGCGCGGTGGAAGGACGTGCTGCCGTTCGATCACGATCGCACGCGCTATCCGCTGACCGGCGCCCATCGCACGACGCCGTGCCTGGGGTGCCATGTCGGCGAACAGTGGCACGGGGTTTCGACCGCGTGCGTATCGTGCCATTTGCGCAAGGATGTCCATCGCGGCGCCGATGGCCCGCGTTGTGCCGATTGCCATCTGACCACCAACTGGCGCGCGATCGTGTTCGACCACGAACGCGTCGCCGCCTTTCCGTTGCGCGGGGCGCATCGTACGGTGGACTGTGTCGGCTGTCATGCCCTGACCGTGCGGCCGGCCAAGGCGCCGGTGGCCTGCGTCGGCTGCCACTTGCGCGAGGATGTGCATCGCGGTGCCGACGGCCCCAAATGCGAAAGCTGCCACAGCCAGGCGACGTGGAAAGTCGAAAAGTTCGATCATGCCAAGACCGTGTTTCCGCTGGTCGGATACCATGTCCGCGTCACCTGCGTTGGCTGCCACCCGCAATCGGTCGACAAAGTCAAAGTCGGCACGCACTGCATCGATTGCCATCTGAAGGACGACGTCCATCACAACGCGCTTGGCCCGGTGTGCGAACGCTGCCACAAGGCGACCGGGTTTCGCATTCCCGGCGTCCCGCGCCTCCAGACTCCATGGCGCGGCGTGATGGAGCGTGATTTTCCGCGATCCGGGCTGAAAGACTGAACCGTCTTGCGTCTGCAACGCTGGCGGCATAGCGGGGCTGCATACAGGAGCCCATGATGTCCATCGATTATGCCGCAGCGCGCGCCCTCCTCAACGATCCGCTGACCAACCGCGGCACCGCCTTCACGCCCGAAGAGCGCGACCGTTATGGCCTGCACGGCCTGTTGCCGCCGCATGTCCTCAGTCTGGATGAGCAGATCGATCGGCGCCGCGAGATGCTGGAAGGCATGGACAGCGATTTTCATCGCTATGCGTTCCTGCGCGAATTGCAGGATACCAACGAAGTGCTGTTTCACGCGCTGGTGCAAAGCGATCTGCCGCGCATGCTGCCGCTGGTCTATACCCCGACGGTGGGCGAGGGCTGTGAACGGTTCAGCCAGATTTTTCGCCGCCCGCGCGGGCTGTTCCTGTCGTGGCCCAATCGCCACCGCATCCGCGAAATCCTGGCGGATCCGTCGCTCGACCGGGTCAAGGTGATCGTGGTGTCCGATGGCGAACGCATCCTGGGGCTGGGCGATCAGGGCGCGGGCGGGATGGGCATTCCCGTCGGCAAGCTGGCGCTGTACACCGCCTGCGCCGGGTTTCATCCCGCCGAAGTTCTGCCGATCCTGCTCGATTGCGGCACCGACAACGCGGCGCGACTGGCCGATCCGCTGTATATCGGTTGGCATACGCGGCGCGTGCGCGGCGCCGACTATGACGCCTTTGTCGAAGACTTCGTCAGCGCGGTCGACGAACGGTTTCCCGACGTGTTGCTGCAATGGGAGGATTTCGCCGGCAAGAACGCCTATGATCTGTTGCAGCGCTATCGCCATCGCCTGCTGACATTCAACGACGATATCCAGGGCACGGCGGCCACGGCGGTCGGCACGCTGCTTGCGGCGGTGCGCACGACCGGGGTGCCGTTGTCGGCGCACCGTGTGGTGCTTTACGGCGTCGGCGCGGCGGGCAGCGGCATTGCCGAAATGCTGGTCCGCGCGATCATGGTCGAAGGTGTGGACGAGGCCACGGCGCGACGCGTGATCTGGCCCATCGACCGCGACGGGCTGATCCTGTCCGACATGGCCGACCTTGGCCCGCAGCAAGTGGCATTGGCGCGCGATCCGGCCGATGTCGCCGGCTGGCCACGCATCGGCAACGGCCGCATCGGCCTGGAACAGACCATCGCCCAGGTGCGCCCCAGCGTGATGATCGGCACATCGGGGCAAAAGGACGCCTTTAACGAAGGCGCGATCCGGCTGATGGCCAGTCTGGTCGAACGCCCGGTGATCTTCCCTCTGTCCAACCCGGTATCGCGGGCCGAAGCGACCCCCGTCGATATCCTGCGCTGGAGCGACAACCGCGCGATTGTCGGCACCGGCAGCCCGTTCGGCACGCCGGGCGTCACCCAGGTCAACAACGTCTATGTCTTTCCCGGCATCGGCCTGGGGGCGTTGGTCGCCGGGGCCAGCGAAGTGACCGACGGCATGTTCATGGCCGCCGCACGTCGCCTGGGCGAACTGAGCGGTGAAATCGGCGACGGCGGCCCCGGTTTGCTGCCGCCGATTACCGCGCTGCGCGAGGTTGCGCTGCGCGTGGCGCTTGCGGTGGCACAACAGGCGCTGTCCGACGGCGTGGCCGGCGTGCCGGCCGAGGTCATCACGCGCGACGCGATTGCCGCGCAGATGTGGGAACCGGTTTACGATTGAACTTTGGCGCAGTCGCGCTGCATTGCGATCAGGAAACCGGGCGTAGCACCAAAGCGGTTATGCCCGTCGCGTGGTCGGTCATGAACAGATAGGCGTCGGTTTCGACCTTGCGATCCTTGTTGATCGATTTCGCCGGGATTGCGCCGGTCGCCTTGTCCTGATGCGCGATCAGCCAATGTTTGGCTTTGGCCAGCGGCGCGGCGGCCGACGGCAGCCCGGACTCGCGCATCGCATAGGCCGAAATCGCCGTGGCATAGCCATCGCTGGTGGTGGGAAGGGGGCTCTTGTCGACACGTTGCCATGGCGACAACGACGGCAGGCTCCATCCGCCATCGGCGCCTTGCGCGGCGGTCAGGTCGGCGACGATGGCTTCGCGCTGCGCCGGGTCGGCAATGCCGTGCAATTCGCTGTCGGCAATCAGGATCAGCGAGCGCGTGTAAAGCGACTGTCCGGTCAGCCCGCCGCGCAGATATGTGCGCAATTCCTCGATCTGCGGCACGACCGCCGGATCGCTGGAATAGCTGGCCGGTGCGCGTGCCACGGCGAGCGCGGCGAGCGTGGCGCCCCAATAGGTCGCGGTCGGCGATTCCCATGGTTCAAGGTGGAAATTGAGCCAGGGGAACCCGCCCTTCATGTCGCCGGTCTGGATTTGCAACGCCCACATCTGGGCAAACGCCTGCCTGGTATCGGTGCCGAACAACCCGCGTTGGGTGTCGCGGCTGACCAGGAACAGCGCGTTGAGCACCGATTCGACGCCGCGTGATTCGCCCGATTTGGGCATGCCGTTCTTCTGATCGGTATAGAACGGATCGACGTCGTGCCACATATAGACGCGCTTGGTGACATCGTCGTACATCGCCATCTCGGCCGGGGTGCGCGCTCTGCTGCCCCATGCCGGGCGGGCAAGGACCAGCGGCAGCGCGGTGTGGCAGGAAATGCATGAGGTGTCGTGATCGCGCTGCGCCTTTGGCCAGTGCCGCCACCAGTCGATCCGGGTGTCGAGATAGTGCGCGGCGGCGGCCGCATCCCATACCGGTTCCTTGGGCGTAGCGGCATCGGCGCGCACCACCGCGGCAAGGACAAATGCGGCGGTCGCGCTGATCAGCGTGGCACGACGGGCGCGAACGAGCAGACGATTGGAAAGGGCCATGTGCGGCAGATTAACGCAAATCTGCCTTAAGGGGCATTCCTTTTTAGGACGGTTGTACGGTTTTCACTTTGCCCGTTGAAACCGACCTGCCGACGCCGGACAAAGCGGTGCGCCGCTGCTTGCCCCAGCCGCCGCCGCCCGACAGAAACGCAATCCAGCCCCAGCATGCCCCGGCATGGCGCAACAGTTGAAACGTGAACGGCTCAAAGAACGAGGCGACGAGCGCGGCGCCGATCCCCAGCCCGTCGCCTTGCCCGGTCCAACGCCGATAAAGTGCGATCGACCACAAGTGAAAGGTCAGGTCGATCAGCACTTTGGCCAGCATCACCGCGACGATAGCGCCTGCCAGGGGCAAATGTCCGTGGATCAGCAACGAAACAAGAATGGCAAGCCCGACCAGGCCATAGATGGGTTGCGCGGTGTCGAGCGCCTTTACCACCAGCATCCGCGTGCCGAGCCGGCCGAAGCGCGGATTGCCGACCATGTCGCGGTTCCAGTGCTGGGTCTGGAGGAATCCGCCGAACCAGCGCCGCCGCTGACGCATGAACGCGATCGGGCTGGCCGGGGCATCGGTGCTGGCGATCGCGCGGCCGACCACGCGCACCCGCCAGTCGAGCCCGTTTTCGTGGGCGTGGCGATGCATGCGGTGGATCAGTTCGTAATCTTCGACCATGCAATCGGCGTCGAATCCGCCTACCGTTACCACCGCCTGGCGACGGAATCCGGCAAACGCCCCCGAAATCAGCAACAACCCGTCCTGTTGCATCCAGGCAAAGCGCGACAGGAAATTGCGCACATATTCATAGCGCTGAAACCACTGGAACAGCCGCTGCACCGGGCGTGTGCCGCAGATCGGCACCAGCACGCCGGTCGCGGCGACCAGTTGCGGTTCAGCGGCAAAGGCATCGCGCATCGCCTTCAACGCGCCGGGCGCCAGCAGGGTATCGGCGTCGACCGTCAGCAACAGTTCGGTGTCGAGCAGCGGAATCGCGGTGTTGAGCGCGCGCGCCTTGCCGCCATGGGGCAGGCGCAACCAGCGCAAGCTGGGCAGCACCGGCGAAGGGGCGCTCATCTGGCCAAGCGCCGGCGGTTCCAGGCCATAGACGACGCGCAGGACCTCGGCGCTGTCGTCGGTCGAACCGTCATCGGCGATCAGGATCAGTTCGGGCGGCGTGTCTTGTCCCGCCAATGTGTCGATCGTGATCCGCAGCGAGGACTCTTCGTTGTGCGCAGCAATGATCGCGCCCAGCCCGGCATGCGGCGCATCGACCGGCGGCTGCGGCGTCGCCCGCATCGCATGACGCAGCGGCCAAAGCTGGATCGCGGTAAAACCGAGCAGAAAGGTGTCATAACCGATATAGGCGAGCCCGACCGACCAACCCAGCAGGCTTTGCCGCGCCATGCTCTGCCACAGCAGGATCACCAGCAGCGTCGGCCCGGCCCAGCCCAGCAACGTCCCGATCAACGGCACCGCACGAGGCGACAGGCGCGGTGAAAGCGCTTGAAAGCCGGGATCAAGAATGCTCATTTGCGGAAACCTGTATGATCGGGGATGAACCTAAGCTTGCGAGCGCCAGCCCCATGGCAGGTTTTGTCCATTCGTAACATAGCTATTGGCGGAGAACGCGGGATATGCCCGAAAGACCATTGATTGAACGCTATAGCTCGGTTGCTGTCGCCCTCCACTGGCTGGTGGCGATAGCCATCGTCTATAACCTTTGTGAAGGCCTGCTGTTCGATGACAACACCGCGCGGTCGGCCATCGACCTGCACAAATCGATCGGGATCACGGTGATCGGCCTGGCCGTGCTGCGCATCCTGTGGAAAATCGGGCATCCCGCGCCCACACCGATGCCCAGCCTGCAACCGTGGGAGCGCAAGACCTCGGTCAGCGTGCACCACTTGCTGTACCTGCTCATGGTGTTCGTCCCGCTGGCCGGATGGTTGCACGATTCGGCGTGGAAAGGCGCCTCCACCCACCCGCTGAAGCTGTACGGCGTAATCCCGTGGTTCCGCTTTCCGCTGTTTGGCGGCCTGAACGATGTCGGCAAGGATTGGTGGCACGACAATCTGTTTGCCGTGCACAAATATTCGAGCTGGCTGCTGATCGGTGTGCTGGCGCTGCACATCGCCGGGGCGCTGAAGCACCAGTTCCTGGATGGGCAACCGCAATTCAGACGGATGTGGTTCGGCAAGTAACGCCGTTCGCGCCAGACCATGAGCGACCAGCCCGGCGCCCTGCATCAGCCCCTGCGGGTGATGGGGTTGGCCGATCTGGTGCTGATGTATATCGTCACCGGGATTTCGTTGCGCTGGATAGCCTCGGCGGCGACGCTCGGCCCGGCGGCGCTGTGGTATTGGGCCATGGCCATCGCCGGGTTCTACGTGCCGCTGGTCGCGGCGGTGATCGAGCTGTCGTCCCGTTATCCGCAGGAAGGCGGCCTTTACGTCTGGGTCCGCGAAACCTTCGGGCCGTTCGCGGGGTTCATGGCGGGGTGGAGTTACTGGACCTCGAACCTGCCGTATTTCCCCTCGGTGTTCTATTTCGACGCCGGCAATGCGCTGTTTCTGGGCGGGCCGTGGTTGCAGGGGCTGTCGGGCAGCACGGCGTGGTTCATGTCGTTTTCGCTGATCGCGCTCGCGGTGATTACCGCCATCAACATTGCCGGGTTGAAATGGGTCAAATGGCTTCACGGCCTGGGCGCGGTCGGGATGTGGCTGCCGGCTTTGGCGGTGGTGCTGATGGCCGGGTTCAGTTGGTGGCGCTTTGGCAGCGTCACGCGGTTAGACGCCGCATCGGCGCGTCCGGCATTCGACATCGGCCATGTCATCATGCTGTCGAGCCTGGCGTTTGCATTGTCGGGGGCAGAGACGGCGAGTTTCATGAGCGGCGAAATCCGCGATCCGCGCCGGACGATCCCGCGCGCGCTGCCCTTGGCGGGCATCGTGGTGCTGTCGGTCTATGTGCTGGGCACGATTGCGGTGCTGATCGTCATGCCGGCCAAAGCGGTCAATCCGTTGCAGGGGTTGGTCCAGGCCGCGTCGATTGCTGCGCAGCATCTTGGGATCGCCTGGTTCGCCTGGCCGATCGCGCTGCTGATTACGGTCGGCAATCTGGGTGGGGCGAGCGGCTATCTGGCCGGATGCGCGCGGCTGCCGTTCGCGGTGGGGATCGACCATATGCTGCCCCCGGTCTTTGCCAAAGTGCATCCGCGGTGGGGCACGCCGTGGGTCGCGCTGTTGCTGCAGGGCGGGCTGAGCGCGCTGCTGTGCGTGCTGGGGCAAGCCGGGACCGGCGTGGAAGGCGCCTATGACGTGCTGGTCGGCATGTCGATCATCGCCGCGTTCCTGCCGTTCGCCGGGGTGTTTCTGGCGGTGCTGCGCGTGAACAGCGACCAGCGGGCGCAGCATGGCCCGGTGACGCGGCTGCCCGGCGGGCGAGCGACCTCGCTGGTGCTTGCGCTGATCGGCTTGACGACGACGCTGGTTGCGCTGGTGCTGGCCGCGATGCCCGCGGCGGATGAGGCGAACAAGCCCCTGGCGCTGGCCAAGATCATCGGGCTGACGCTGGTCCTGCTGGGCGCGGGCGCGGCGGTCTATCGCGCCGGGCGGAGACGTTCCTGATCACGCATCGGGCAACCATCGCGCGATGACCGCGTTGACCGCCTCCGGCGCTTCCTGTTGCACCCAGTGCGACACGCCGGGCAGGCGGTGTTGGGTGAGCCGTGGCACAAACCGGTCGGTGCCATCGAGTGTTTCCAGCCCGAGCGCGGTGTCGGCCTCTCCCCAGATCTGCAAGGTCGGGATGTCCACCCGTCCGTCGCCCGGGTCCATGTCGGCCCGATGGCGGAATGCGGCGCGATACCAGTTGATCATCGCGGTCAGCGCGCCGGGCTGCGCGGCCGCATCGGCATAGACGTCCAGCACCGCATCGGGAAACCGGCTCTTGTCGACCGCCATGCCGCGAAACGCCCGGCGCAAGCCCGCCGCGTTGTCGCGCAACAGCGATCGTTCGGGCAGCCACGGCAGTTGGAAGAACGCCATGTACCAACTGCGCCGACGTTGCGGCCAGTGTTGCAGCGCGGCCGACAGACAGACGGGGTGGGGCAGGTTGAGCACCACCAGCCGTTCGACCGGGCGAATCCGCCGGATCGCGAAATACCACGCCAGCGCGCCGCCCCAGTCGTGCGCGAGCAGCGTCAGCCGCTGCGCCCCGCTGGCATCGTAAAGCGCGGCGACATCGCCGAGCAAAAGCGACAGCCGATAATCGGCCACCCGCGCCGGGCGATACGAAGCCCCATAGCCACGCAGATTGGGCGCCCACACGCGATAGCCCTTGTTCGCCAGCAACGGGATCTGGTGCCGCCAGGAATAATGCAGTTCGGGAAAGCCGTGCAGGCACAGCGCAAGATGGTCGCCGCTGCCCGCGGTCGCCACCTCGAACGGCAGGCCGCCGGCATCGATCCGCTCCATGGCGATGCCGCTGCCCGGCTTCGGGCTCCAGCTTTGGGTCATGACGTCCCCTCCTGTCGTGTGGAGGATGGGCCGCGACCGGCTTTGCGGTCAAGCCCCGCCGATGTCCTCAAACCGGTGGACGCGGCGCAATTCGGGGAAGATCCAGCCCCAGGCGCCGGCGATCGCCACGGCCACGATGCCGCCGAACACCACCGAACCGACCGGGCCGATCATTGCCGCGACCAGGCCCGATTCCATCTCGCCCAGTTCGTTCGATGCGGTGATGAACAGGCTCGACGTCGCACCGACCCGGCCACGCATCGCATCGGGCGTCACGACCTGCACCATTGTCTGGCGAACGAAGACCGAAATCATGTCGGCCGCGCCCAGCAGGGCCAGCATCGCGAGCGACAACCACAGCCACGATGACAGCCCGAACACGACCGTCGCCACTCCGAACAGGCCCACCGCGCCGAGCATTTTCACGCCAACGCCTTCGCCGATCGGGCGGGTCGACAGCCACAGCGCGGTGCCCACTGCCCCCACCGACGTTGCCGAACGCAACAGGCCGAGCCCGGCCGGCCCGACGTGGAGAATATCGCGCGCATAGGCCGGCAACAGCGCAGTCGCCCCGCCGAACAGCACCGCAAACAGATCGAGGCTGATCGCGCCGAGCAGGATGCGGGTGTGTGCGACATAGCGCAGCCCTTCGGCAATGCGGGCGATCGGATGCCCGCCGGTGCGTGCCATCGGGTTCAGCGGTGGCCCGATCATCATCTGCGTGCCGATCGACAGCGCAATCAGCACGGCGGTCACTCCAAACGCCCAAAGGCCGCCCAGGCCATAAGCATAGCCGCCAATCACCGGCCCCATGATACCGCCGATCCGACCGCCAACCGCGCTGAGCGCAATGGCGCGCGGCAGCACTTCGATCGGCACCAGCGCGGGCGCCAGCGCGTTCATGGCCGGCATATAGAATGCGCGGGCAGAGGCGAACACGCCCGCCGTCGCATAGAACAGCCAAGGTGCATGGACGCCCGACAGTCCGGCGACCATCAGGGCGAGCACGCTCAGCACTTGCCCGAGCAGCGAGAGGCGCACGACCTGTCTCCGGTCGAACCGGTCGGCGGCAAGCCCGGCGACCGGGTTGAGCAGCAGCACCGGCAGGAATTGCGCCAGGCCGATCAGCCCGATGCGCAACGACGCCCCGCGCATGTCGAGCGAGGCACGGGCCGCGTCATAGACCGCCCAGCCAAGCACCACGACAAAGTTCGATTGCCCCAGCACGGCCAGAATGCGCGCCAGCCAGAACCAGCGATAGGCCGGGATCGACAGCGGGTGGGGATCGCGGGTGGGGTCAGCCAAGGCAGCAACGGTTCCGGACGGCGCAGCGAATCACCGGGCTGCAATGGCCCCCCGGCGAGGCCCTGCCAAGTGCAGCAATGGCACCGATGATATTGATTTTTATCAGCAGGGCGCAAGGTCGACAACGTCGCCGAGACCGGGCATCTATGGCCAAACCAGCGAGGAGACAGAGGATGGCCGCCTACGTGATTTTCATTCGCGACCGCGTGCGCGACAAGGACAGTCTGGCCGAATATTCCAGCCGGGCGCCCCAGTTCAGAGAGGGTCATGCGATCGAACCGCTGGCCTTTTACGGCGCGGTCGAAACGCTCGAAGGCGCCGAGGTCGACGGCGTGGTTCTGCTCAAGTTCGCCGACAAGGCGGCGGCAAAGGCCTGGTATGACAGCCCGGCCTATACCGAGGCGCGCAAATACCGCCATCTCGGCGCCGATTATCGCGTGGCGATCGTCGAGGGAGTCTAACCGGTTTCGGTAACCGTCACGCCATTGGCGGACAGGACGGCGCGCAATGCGGGGCTGGTGATGCGGTCGGTCACGAGGTGGTCGATCGCATCGGCCCCGGCGATGCGGATCGGTGCGGCGCGGCCGATCTTGCTGCTGTCGGCGACCAGGATCACTTTGCGTGCCTGGCGAATGATGCGTCGCGCGACGAGGACTTCGTCGGCGTCGAAATCCAGCAGATCGCCCGCCTCGCTCAGGCCCGAGGCACCGATCAGGGCAAGTTCGACGCGGAAATTGTCGATGAACTGATCCGCCAGCGCGCCGATCACCGCGCGATCCCCGGCGCGCACCTGACCGCCGACCGCAATCACGGCGATCCCTTCGCGACCCGACAGCAAGTCGACCACATTCAGGTTGTTGCTGACCACCATCAGCTTTCGATGGTGGACAAGGTGGCGCGCGACCGCCTCGGTGGTGGTCCCGATGTTGATGAACAACGATGCGCCTTCGGGAACCAGTGCGGCGGCGGCGGCGCCGATCCGTGCCTTGGCCGATGCGGCAAAGCCGCGCCGCTGGTCATAACGCGCGTTGGCAATGCCCGTTCCAAGTTCCGCCCCGCCGTGGACCCGCGCGATCAGTGCGCGATCGGCCAAGTGGTTGAGATCGCGGCGAATGGTCTGGGGCGTAACCGCGAATTCGGCGGCAAGCGCGGCGACATTGGCTTCTCCCGCGCGGCGCACGGCGGCCAGGATCGTGGCGCGCCGGGCTGCGCTGGCAGCCCTGTCAGCCACCGCGCGCCGCGGTCAGGAAGGCGTCGACTTGCGCCGCCGTCTGCGGCAGAACATGCAGACCCAGCTTGCTGCGCCGCCACAGCACGTCATCGGCGCTGACCGCCCATTCGTTGTTGGCCAGATAGGTCAGTTCGGCCTCGGTCAATCCGGCGCCGAAATCGCGACCCAGGTCGGCCGCGGTGCGCGCACCGGCCAGCACCTGTTCGGCGCGGGTGCCGTAGGCGCGGGCGAGTCGCCGGATCAGCGGGCGGGGCAGGCCGGGGTGTTCGCCGGCAAGGTCGGCGACATAGGCGTCGAAATCGCCGCCGGGCAGATCGCCGCCGGGCAGCACCGCGCCCGCTGTCCACGCCGGCCCCGCCATCGGGAAATGCGGCGCCAGTTTTTCCAGCGCGTGTTCGGCCAGTTTGCGAAACGTGGTGATCTTGCCCCCGAACACGCTGAGCAGCGGTGCGGCGCCGGCTGCGGCGTCGAGATCGAGCACATAGTCGCGCGTCACCGCCGAAGCATTGGCGGCATGATCGTCATACAACGGGCGGATCCCGGCATAAGTCCAGCGCACATCGTCAGGACCCACATCGACGGCAAAATACCGCCGCACCGTGTCCAGCAGGTATTCGGTTTCACCCGGCGAGATCGTCGCGCGTCCCGGCGGGGCGGTCCAGGGCTCGTCGGTCGTGCCGATAAGCGTGAATTCGCCTTCATAGGGAATCGCAAACACCACCCGCCGGTCGGGATTCTGCAACAGGAACGCGTGATCGCCCGGATAGAGCCGGGGCAACACGATATGGCTGCCCTTGATCAGGCGCACGCCGCGGTCACGCTGGTTGCTGTTGCCGGCCGGATCGCGGGTGCGTTGAAGCACATCCTCGACCCACGGCCCGGCGGCGTTGACCATCGCGCAGGCACGTACGGTGCGTTCGCCGGTCGCGTCGGCAATCGTCGCGATCCATTCGCTGCCGCTGCGCCGTGCCGAAACAAGCCGGGTGCGCGTAAGGATGGTGCCGCCGCGCGTTGCCGCGTCCATCGCGTTGAGCACGACCAGACGGCTGTCCTCGACCCAGCAATCCGAATAGACGAACGCCTTGCGGGCACCGGGATTGAGCCCGGCGCCTTGCGGCGCGCGCGCCAGATCGATGGTTTCGGTCGCGGGCAGCCGCTTGCGGCCGCCGAGATGATCGTAAAGCCACAGCCCCAGCCGCACCATCCACGCCGGGCGCGGCGAATGCAGTTGCGGCAGGACAAAGCGCAGCGGCCAGATGATGTGCGGGGCCATGCCCCACAGCCGTTCGCGCTCGATCAGAGCCTCGCGCACCAGGCGGAATTCACCGTATTCGAGATAGCGCAACCCGCCGTGGATCAGCTTGGTCGACGCCGACGAGGTATGCTGGGCCAGATCCTCTGCCTCGACCAGTATCACCGACAACCCGCGCCCGGCCGCATCGCGCGCAATTCCGGCGCCGTTGATCCCACCGCCGACGATCAGCAGATCGATCGGGGCGTCAACCGGGGCTTGCTGTGGGACGACCATGGTGGAATGCTCCGGAACCGCATTGCGAGTGGTTGATAATGTAAAAAACGAATTTGAAACGAACGCAATTACCCTATAACGAACATCAAACGAAAAGGCGAGAGGGCAGGACCATGGCGCAGCACATTCTGGCGATTGATCAGGGGACGACATCGACCAGGTCGATCGTGTTCGACAGCGCGGCGCGGCCGGTGGCGACCGCCCAGGCCGAATTTGCCCAGCATTACCCCGCTGCCGGCTGGGTCGAGCACGATCCCGAAGACATCTGGCGCGACACGCTGGCGACCGCGCGCCAGGCAATTGCCGAAGCCGGGCTGACCGCCGGGGCGATTGCCGCGATCGGTATTACCAATCAGCGCGAAACGACCGTGATCTGGGACCGCGCCAGTGGCGAGGCGATCCACCGCGCGATCGTCTGGCAGGACCGCCGCACTGCCGAAACCTGCCACCAGTTGAAGGCCGACGGCGTCGGCGCGATGGTGACGCAAAAGACCGGGCTGGTGCTCGATCCGTATTTTTCCGGGACCAAGATCGCGTGGATTCTCGACCATGTGCCCGGCGCGCGGGCGCGTGCCGAACGCGGCGAACTGGCGTTCGGCACGATCGACAGCTTTCTGTTGTGGCGACTGACCGGCGGGGCGGTGCATGCGACCGACGTGACCAACGCCGGGCGCACGCTGGTCTATGACATCCATCGCCAGCAATGGGATGAAGGGCTGTGCCGCCTGTTGCGTGTGCCGATGGCGATCCTGCCCGATGTGCGTGACAACAGCGGCCTGTTCGGCACCACCGCGTCCGGCCTGTTCGATGCGCAGATCCCGATTGCCGGGATGGCCGGCGATCAACAGGCCGCGCTGTTCGGGCAGGTCTGTTTTCAACCGGGCGAAGTGAAGTCGACGTATGGCACCGGCTGCTTCATGCTGATCAACACCGGGGACAAGGCGCTGCCTTCGCACGGCGGACTGCTGACCACGCCGGCCTATCGGTTGAACGGCCAGATGACTTATGCGCTCGAAGGGTCGATCTTTGTGGCCGGCGCGGCGATCAAGTGGCTGCGCGACGGGCTGGGCGTGATCAGCCATGCCAGCCAGACCCAGGACATGGCGACGCAAGTCGATGATTCGCATGGCGTAACGATGGTACCGGCATTTGCCGGGCTGGGCGCGCCCCATTGGGACCCGGATGCGCGCGGGGCGATCTATGGCCTGACTCTGGGGACGACGCAGGCGCATCTGGCGCGCGCGGCGCTGGAGGCGGTGGGCTTTCAGACGCGCGACCTGGCCGAAACGATGGCCGCCGATGGCGCGATCTGGCCGGCGGCGCTGCGTGTCGACGGCGGCATGGCCGCCAACGACTGGTTGTGCCAGTTCCTCGCCGACTTGCTCGACACCCCGGTAGAACGGCCGGACCATCTCGAAACCACCGCGCTGGGCGCGGCATTCCACGCCGGGCTTGCGGTCGGGGTGTGGGGCGGGCTCGACGCACTGGCGCGCACGTGGCGGCGCGGTGCGCGGTTTGTCCCGGCAATGGACGCTACGCGGCGTGCCGCACTGGTCGCCGGGTGGCAGGATGCGGTATCGCGCACGCTTTCACACCGTCAGGTGTGATTCGGGCGGGGACATGCAATGAAAAACGGGTATGTGCGGGCGGCGCTGACCATCGCCGCGCTGGCGCTGGGGCTGGCGGTTTTGGCAGCGTTTGTCGGGTTTGACGCGGTACGCGTTGCGCCGGCGGGATCAGCGCCGCACACCTGATCGCCGCTTTGCCTAGCCTCCCGGCGCGATACGCTGGGACTCGCCGACGCTGTTGCCTTTGGCGAAATGGCGGATGATCCAGTCGCGCAACAGAAAGATCGTCGGGTCGGACAAGTCTTCGGCGTGGGTCTTCAGGTAATAGCCATAGCCATCGGCGCCGATGCTGTCGAAGGGCATGACCAGATTGCCGGCGGCGATTTCGTCGGCGAACATGTCGATATCGGTCAGCACCACGCCCGTTGCGGCCATCGCATAGCGCACCGCCGAAAACGCGGTGTCGAACGCCAGCCCCCCGGCGGTATCGAGGCTTAGTCTCTGCTGATCGGCATATGTGCTCCACAAAAGCCCGCGCGGCTCGTTGTCGAGTTTGACATGCAGCAGTTCGGCATGGGTCAGAAACTGTTCCAGGCTCTTGCCCTGATGCTGGCCCCAGGTCGCCGGCGAACACAGCGGCGCAACCCGCACCATCCACAGCAGATCGGTTACCCGGTCATCGACATTGGGCCGGTCGAACACGATTGCCATATCGACATTGCCCGGTGGCGATCCGGTCACGTTCGACGTTGTCACGTCGATGCGGATTTCCGGATGTTCGCGGCGAAACCCGTGAAGCAGCGGCAGCGCGGTCTGGTACAACAGCGATGGCGGGATATGCAGTCGCAGCGGGCGGCTTTCGCTGTCGCGGTTGCGCACGGTGTTGATGGTTTCTTCCAGCCGATCGAGGCATTTGGCCACCACCGGCAACAGGATTTCACCTGCCGATGTCAGGCGCAGACCGCTGGCCGAACGTTCGAACAGCGGCTTGCCGATCAGGTCCTCCAGGCTCGACACATGTCGGCTCATCGCCGATTGCGACACGGTCAGCGCCTGCGCCCCGGCGGTAAAGCTGAGATGACGGCCAACCGCCTCGAACGCGCGCAACGCGTTGAGCGGCAGCCATCGGCGATTGATCTGGCGGTTGCTTGCGATCGTATCGACTCCGTCCCGCGACCCGGCGCCGATCGAACCCCGGCGCTGTCATTGATCCGGGTCAATATCACGCTCTCAACGCGAAATCGCCCGCCTCGCTGTCGATTTCGGCGCGAAAAATCGAATGCGGCCATGACATATTGGGATTCGCTGCACCGTGCGGCAACGTGTCATCAGCAGGGACATGCGGTGGATCGGGAAATCCCTGGACCTTGCCGCATTCCGAATCGGTTTTGCCACATTCCAAAGGGGATACGACAGGTGGATCTCGCACAGATCAAAGCGGCGCTGGCCAGTCGCCGGCCGGGCCACAGCCTGCCGCAGGTGCTCTACAACGATCCCGCCGTGTTCGAATTCGACCTGCACGCGATCTATGCCCGGTCCTGGCTGATGGCGGGGTTCACCTGCGAATTGCCGCAGTCCGGCAGTTACAGTTCGATCATGATCGGGCCTTGGCCGGTCCTGATCGTGCGCGGTCGCGACGGGGAAATCCGCGCATTCCACAATTCGTGCCGCCATCGCGGTGCCATGTTGTGCAAGCCCGGCCTGGGCCGGTCGCCGCGCATCGTCTGCCCGTACCACCGCTGGACCTACAATCTCGATGGCGGCCTGCTGAGCGCGGCGCGCATGCCCGACGATTTCGAAACCAGCGAGCATGGGCTGAAGCCGGTGCGAACCGAAGTGGTGGCCGGTGTGATCTATATCTGCCTGTCCGACACCCCGCCGCCGTTCGACACCTTTCGCCGCGATATCGAACCGCTGCTGGCGCCGCACGATCTGGAAAACGCCAAAGTGGCGCGGATGGAAACGCTGGTCGAACATGCCAACTGGAAGCTCGTGCTCGAAAACGGGCGCGAATGTTACCATTGCCAGGCATCTCACCCCGAACTGGCACGGACGTTTCCGGTCGGGTCGAGTGCCTATTTCGATTACGGCGGCGCCGAATTTGCCGAAGCCTATGAACGGCGCATGGCCGAAGTCGGTCTGCCGTGCGGTCCGGTGGGCGAAGACTGGTGGCAGGCGATCCGCTTTCCGCTCAATCCCGGCATGATGTCGATGACGCTGGATGGCGCGCCGGCCTCGAAAAAGCTGATGTGCAAGGCGGGTGACGGCGACATCGGGTCGATGCGCTGGGCGCTTGAACCCCACCACTTTGCCCATGCCACCGGCGAACAACTGTTCTCGTTCAGCGCGATGCCGACCGCCCCCAACGAGACGCTGGTGACTGCCAAGTGGCTGGTTCACAAGGACGCGGTCGAAGGCGTCGACTATGACGGCGAAGCGATTCTCGAACCGTGGCACAGCACCAACCTGCAGGACAAGGAACTGGCTGAAAACAACCAGGCCGGCATCAACAGCCCGGGCTATACGCCGGGGCCCTATTCGCCCGAGGCAGAGGTGCTGGTGCTGCGGTTTGTCGATTGGTATTGCGCCCGCGCGACCGATTACGTCGATCAACAGCTTGCGAAAGGGCTCGTGCATGCCGCATGATCGCGTGATGCCATATCGTCCCGAAACTTTGGCAATCACCAGCGGTTATGATCCGGCCACGGCCAGCGGCGCAGCGAAACCGCCGGTCTATCTGACGTCGACGTTCGTTTACGAAAGCGCCGCGCAGGCGCGTGATATTCACGAGGCCTATTTTCAGAACACCGGGCCGTTGGTGGGGCATCCCGCCTATATCTATGCCCGCCTGTCGCACCCCAATCTGGCCATGCTGGAAACGCGGCTGGCGGCGATCGACGGGGCCGAGCGGGCGGCGGTGTTTGCCTCGGGCATGGCGGCGCAGAGCGCGATCGCGCTGCAATATGCCCGGCCGGGCGACAGCGTGCTGCACAGCCGGCCGATCTATGGCGGCACCGACGGCCTGTACAACAAGTTCATGCCGCAATTGGGCGTGCATGCCGTGCCGATCATCGACGGCTGCGACGGCGATCATATCCGCGCCCAGGCAGATCTGGCGCTGGACAAGGGTCCGCTCGCCCTGATCGTGATCGAAACCCCCGCCAACCCGACCGCCGCAATCACCGATATTGCGCTGGTGGTGGCGATCGCCGACGAGATTGGCGCACGCACCGGCCGCCGCCCGCTGGTGGTCTGCGACAACACGTTTCTCGCCCCGTTCGCGCAGCGCCCGATTGCGCTGGGCGTCGACCTCAACATGACCTCGCTGACCAAGTATTGCGGCGGGCACAGCGATCTGCTGGCCGGCGGGATCAGCGGCCGCGCCGAGGTGATCGAGCCCTTGCTGCAATTGCGCACCACGCTGGGCAGCCATTGCGATCCGTTCACCTGCTGGCTGGTGCTGCGCTCGCTGGAAAGCGTGGCGGTGCGTTCGGAACGGGCGATGGCCAACGCCGCGCTGGTGGCCGCGTTCCTGCGCGACCATGCCAAAGTCGCGGGCGTTACCTACCTCGGCTTCCTTCCTGCCGGAACCCCGCAGCGCGCGGTGTTCGACCGTCAGTGCCAGGGGGCGGGATCGACCTTTTCGTTCCACCTCCACGGCGGTCAGGCAGAGGCGTTTCGCCTGCTCGACGGGCTGCATCTGGTCAAGCAGGCGGTCAGCCTGGGCGGGTCGGAAACGCTCGCCTGCCATTCGGCGACGACCACGCATTACAACGTCCCTGCGGCCGATCGCGCCGCCGGGGGCATCACCGACGGCACAATCCGGCTTTCGGTCGGGATCGAACATCCCGACGATCTGATCGCCGATTTTGCCCAGGCGCTGGAGCAGGTATGACCCGCATTCACGATCCCCATGCAATCGACGGCAAGATTGCCGCGCCCGACGAAACCCATGACATCATTGTGGTCGGCGCCGGCCCGGCGGGCCTGGCCGCCGCGCTGGAAGCGGCGCGCGCCGGGCGGCAAGTGCTGCTGATCGATGAACATCCGGTGCCGGCGGCGCTGGCGGGCAGCGATGTGCCGCTGTGGTTCGGCGGCCGCGCCAGCGCGGCGTTGCAGGCGCCCGAGCGCCTGATCGAAACCCTGGTCGAAAGCGAGCCGCTGATCGCCGAAGCGTTCGAGGCCGGGATCGATGTCCGGCTCGGCACGACGGCGTGGGGGCTGTGGCGCAATCGCGATGGTTCGGCAGCGCTGCCCGACGCAATGCTCGGATTGTCGGATGGGCAGCGGTCGTGGACGGCGGGGTTTGGTGAACTGGTGCTGGCGACCGGCGCGCGCGATTGTGCGCTGGCGTTCGCGGGCTGGGATCAGCCCGGCGTGATGGGCGCGCTGGCGTTTCAGACGCTGGCGCAGCGGTATGACGCCTTTGCCGGAACGCGGGTGGTCATTCTGGGGTCGGGCGATCTGGCGGTGGAGACCGCGCTGCTGGCGCGCGAACGCGGGATCGCGGTCGCGGCCGTGATCGAAGTGCGGGACACGGTTCAGGGCGGCGCGGCGTTGCCTGACGATCTGCCGGTGCTGGCCGCGCATCGCCTAATCCGTGCCGAAGGCGGCATCAATGGCGTCGAGCGTGTCATTGTCGCCCCAGATGGCGGTGCGGAGCAGGTGATTGCCTGCGACACCGTCATTCTGGCGATCGACACGGTCCCGGCGATCGAACTGGCAGAAGTGGCCGGCGCCGCCGTGGTGACCGAGCCGTGCCGTGGCGGGGCGGTGATCCCCGGCGGCGCGGGCGAAGTGTTGCCCCATGTCTGGCTGGCCGGCGCGGCCACCGGGTTGACCGGCGCGCGCGCGCTGGCCGAGGCGCAAGGACGCGCGGTGATGGCGGCGGCGCTGGGTCTGGGCAGCGATCCTGTCACGGTGGCCGACGGGTTCGACCGCATGGCCTATCGCGCCGACTGGCTGCGCGCGCTGGTGGCGACCAGCCCCGACACCACGCTGGTGTGCCAATGCGAAGAGGTCAGCCGCGCCGATCTGATCGGGGTGCAACCGCCCGGCTATCTGTCGCGTCCGGAACGCATGTGCGCGCGCTCGCTCGGCACGCTGCTCGAAGACGGTCCTCCCGATGCCGAACAGGTCAAGCGCCTGACTCGCGCCGGGATGGGGCTGTGCCAGGGGCGGCGTTGCCGCGAACAGATTTCGCTGCTGCTGGCGATGGCGGCAAACCTGCCGCCAAAGGCCGCGCCGCGCGGCAACTGGCGCGTGCCGGTGCGGCCGCTGCCGCTGGCCGTCATGGCGGACTGGGATCAGGCCGAAAAGATGGACGAAGGCTGGGACGTGTGGTTCGGGATCAACACGCAGTGGATCCCCTATCGCGATATCGGCACCGAGGCGGAACAGCGCCATATGGCGGAACTTGGCGGGAATATGCACCTGTGAGCGGGCATTATGACGTGATCGTGATCGGCGCGGGGGTCACCGGGCTGTCGTCGGCCTGGTGGCTGGCGCGCGACGGCAAATCCGTGCTGGTGCTCGACAAGGGCGTGGTCGGTGCCGAAGCATCGAGCCGCAACGGCGGCGGTGCCAGCCATTACCAGAGCCCGCTGTTTGCCGAGGAACAGCGGCTGTGGCCGATGATGGACGACCTGTTGGGCTATCCCACCGAGCATCAGCGCGAACGCGTGATCATTTCGGTCACGCAGCACGAGTTCGAACACTATAATTATATCGCCGACATGTGCACGGCGATGGGCTGGCAGGCGGACAAGATCGATGGCGACACCGCGCGGGCGATGGTGCCGATCGCCGGCGACAATTGCCTGGGCGGGATCCACTTGCGTTTTGGCGGCCATGCCAATCCGCAACGCACGGTACAGGCCTATGCCTGGGCATTGCAGGACCTGGGCGGGCGGATCATCCAGCATTGCCCGGTCACCGCGATCGAAACGGCAGGCGGGCAGGTGACGGCGGTCCAGACCCCCAGGGGCCGTTTTTCGTGCGGCGCGCTGGTGGTTGCCGCCGGGCCGCAGATTTCCGGGTTGCTGGCGCCGATCGGCATCGACGTGCCGTTGATGGCCGGGCGGGCGGAAATGATCGTGACCGAACCGGCACCGCTGATGCGGCTGGGCGGGGTCGATGGCAACGGCTTGTATGGTCGCCAGACGATGCGCGGCAACCTGGCGTTCGGCGGTGGTCCGCACGAATGGATCGAAACGCAGGCAGAGGGTCCGCGCGCGCGGCCGACCACGCCGCTGTCGCGCAGCCTGGCGCGGCGCGTCGCGGAAATGTTTCCCAAGGCGGCGCACCTCAACGTCATCCGGTCGTGGGCGGGGATTGTCGAAAACACGCCCGATGGCCGGCCGATCATCGACCGTATCGACAATCTGGTAATCGCGACGATGTCGGGGGTCGGGTTCGGCCTGTCGCCGGCGACCGGCCATGCCGTCCGCGATCTGGTGGTCGACGGCACGTGCAGCTTTACCGACATTGCCAAACTGTCGCTCGCGCGCTTTGCCGGGTTGGCGCCCGACTGGCGCGAAAACGCCGGCTGGCTGCCGTTGGTCAGCGCCTGAGATGGGCGCAGGACGGTATTCCGCACTTGGCCTGTTGCGCGGGGCGATCACCGGGCATCGTCACTGGGGCCGGGCCTGGCGCGCGGCCGAACCCGGTGGCCCTTATGATGTGGTCATCATCGGCGGCGGTGGGCATGGCCTCGCCACGGCCTATTACCTGGCCAAGGAACACGGCGTGCGGCGTATCGCCGTCGTCGAAAAGAGCTATATCGGCGGCGGCAACACCGGGCGCAACACGACCATCGTGCGGTCGAACTATCGCCAGCCGCAGTTGCAGCGGCTGCTCGATTATTCGCTGAAGCTGTGGCACGGGTTGTCGGACGAGCTGAATTACAACGTCATGTTTTCGCCGCGCGGGGCGCTGTTTCTGGGCCACAGCGACGCCGACATGACGCGGCTGGCCGAACGCGGCGATGCGCTGGTGGCAATGGGCATTGATGCCGACCTGATGGACCGCGATGCCGTGGCAAAGCTGGTGCCTCTGCTCGACATGAGCCCGGATGCGCGCTGGCCGATCGAAGGCGGGTTGATCCAGCGGCGCGGCGGCACCGCGCGGCACGATGCGGTGGCCTGGGGCTTTGCCCGTGCGGCCGACACGCTGGGCGTCGACATCATCGAAAATTGCGAAGTCACCGGGTTCCTGCGCGACGGAAATCGCGTGACCGGCGTTCATACCACACGCGGCGATCTCGTCGCCGGGCGCACCGCGATCTGCGTTGCCGGCAACAGCGGCCATGTCGCGGGGCTGGCAGGCATCACGCTGCCGATCGAAAGCCACACCTTGCAGGCCTGGGTGACCGAACCGGTCAAGCCGATGATCGACACCGTGGTCATGTCGCAGACGCTGCACTGCTATTTTTCGCAAAGCGACAAGGGCGGCATGGTCGGCGGTGGCGATCCCGATTTCTTTCCCAGCTATGCCCAACGCGGCGCGCCGCTGCGGCTGGAGGATTCGATTGCCCAGGCGATCGCGCTGGCGCCCGCGCTGTCGCGGTTGCGGATGGTGCGGTCCTGGGCCGGGGTCACCGACATGAGCTTTGACGGATCGCCGATCATCGGCGAGATGCCGCTCGACGGGCTCTATCTCAACGGTGGCTGGTGCTACGGCGGATTCAAGGCGACGCCCGGTTCCGGCCGGCTTTACGCCCATCTGCTGGCCACCGGCAAAAGCGATCCGATCGCCGCACCGTTTGATCTCGACCGTTTTGCGCAAGGCCGCACGATCGATGAAGTCGGGTCCGGCCCGATGCCGCAGAGCCGATAGAGGGCACCATGTTACTGATCCCATGCCCGCACTGTGGCCCCCGCAATCAGGAAGAGTTCGCTTACGAGCGCAGCATCGATTCGGTGGTGCGCCTCGATGATGCGCCGGACGTCGCCATTGCTGCGCTTTATTCGCGCGCCAATCTGCGCGGCGAGGACCATGAAATCTGGAGCCACACGTGCGGCCAATGGCTGCGTCTGACCCGTGACCGCATGACCCATGCGATTCACGCGGTGGAGGCGCTGTGATGCGCGACGGATCGGGCACGGTGCCATTCACTTTCGACGGCAAGCGGTACGCTGCGCAACCCGGCGATACGCTCGCTGCCGCGCTGATTGCCAACGGCGTGCGGCTGGTTGCGCGCAGTTTCAAACTGCACCGGCCGCGCGGGGTGATGGCGATCGGCGTGGAAGAGGCCTCGGCGCTGGTCACCGTGGGGCAGGGCGGGCGTACCGAGCCCAATGTCCGCGCCACCGACGTGTTTGTCTATCCGGGGCTCGTCGCCACCAGCCAGAACGCCTGGCCTTCGCTGCGCCACGACATCGGTGCGGTCAATTCGCTGGCGTCGTCGCTGATCCCGGCGGGGTTCTATTACAAGACGTTCTTTGGCCCGCCGTCGCGCTGGATGCTGTACGAACGCTTTATCCGCCGTGCGGCCGGGTTGGGACAACCGCCGCGCGTGGCCGATCCCGACAGTTATGGCCATCGCAGCGCGTTTTGCGATGTGCTGGTGATCGGCGCCGGCCCGGCCGGGCTGTCCGCTGCACTGGCGGCGGCGGAAGCCGGCAAGCGGGTGATCCTGATCGAACAGGACGCACTGCCCGGCGGCAGCCTGCTGCGCGAAAATGTGACGATCGATGGCGTGGCGGGCGCCGACTGGGCCCGCGCGATGGTGGCACGGATCGTCGCCGCCGGCGGCCGCGTGTTGTTGCGCACCACGGCCAGCGGTTATTGGGACGACAATTTCCTGACCGCGGTCGAGCGCCGGGTCGAGCCCGGTCAGCCGGGCGAGGGCGATGCGCAAGTGTTTTGGAAATTGCGCAGCGGCGAGGTGATCCTGGCGACCGGGACGATCGAACGGCCACTGGTGTTCGTCGACAACGACCTGCCGGGCATCATGCTGGCCGGCGCGGTGCGCGCGCTGGCGCTGCGTCACGGTGTTGCGCCGGGGCGGCGCGCGGTGATCGCCACCAGCCATGACGATGCCTATCGTTCTGCGTTTGCGCTGGCCGATCTGGGCGTCGAGATTGTCGGCATTCTTGACAGCCGTGCGGCGCCGACCGGGGCGGTGATCGATGCTGCGCGGGCACGGTTTCCCGTGCATTTTGATGCGCGCCCGTTGCGCGGCATTCGGCGCGGCATCGGCTTTGCCGGGATCGAGGCGCTGATTGGCGGCGCGCGGCAGCGGCTGGTCGCCGATTGTCTGGCGATGTCGGGCGGGGCGAGCCCGGTGCTGCATCTGCATCGGCAGGCCGGTGGCGCGCTCGATTATGATCCTGCGCGCGGTGCGTTCCTGCCCGGGACAGGTCGCCAACGCAACACGACGGTCGGCGCGGCGGCAGGCGAGCACGATCTGTCGGCTATCCTTGGCCATGCGGTGGTGGTCGATCCGCTCGGCGCGGCGACCCCCGCCGCGCCCGGTCCGATCTGGCATGATGAGGTGCCGGGCAAGGCATTTGTCGATTTCCAGAACGACGTCACCACCGGCGACCTCGCGCTGGCGCAGCGTGAAGGCTATGTCTCGGTCGAACACACCAAGCGCTTTACCACGCTGGGCATGGGCACCGATCAGGGCAAGACCGGGGCGATGGTGGCACTGGCCCAGATCGCCGATCTGCGCGCGGTGGCATTGCCCGCTGCCGGGCTGACGACGTTTCGACCGCCCTATACACCGGTCACGCTGGGGGCCTTTGCCGGGCCGATGCGCGGCAGTCATGCCGCGCCGATCCGCCGCCTGGCGCTGGCGGCTGCGCATGACGCGCTGGATGCGTGGTGGGTCCCTGTCGGGGCATGGATGCGCCCGCGTGCCTATCCGCAACCCGGCGAAGCGCTGGGTGCGGCCAGCTTGCGCGAGGCGCGGATGGTACGCGCCACCGCCGGGGTTGTCGATGTGTCGAGCCTGGCAAAGTTCGAGATTGCCGGGCCCGATGCGCTGGCGCTGGTCGCTGCGGTCTGTGCCACGCCGGTGGCAAAGCTCGCCATCGGGCGCGGTCGTTACACTGTCATGCTGCGCGAAGACGGCATGGTCATGGACGACGGAACGCTGTGGCGGCTGGCCGAGGACCGTTGGCTGATCACCAGTTCGACCGGTGGCGCGGCGCGCATGCTGCGGCATCTGACTTATGTCGCCGACGTGCTGCTCGGCCATCCGCGCGCGGCAGTGATCGATGTCGGCGAACATTGGGCGGGTTTGGCGTTTGCCGGCCCGCGCGCGGCGACATTGCTGGCGGATCTGGCCGGGCAGCCTGTGCCGACGCACATGGGGCTGACCGATGCGACGATCGCGGGTGTCCCGGTGCGTGTGCTGGCGGCCAGTTACAGTGGTGAGCGCGCGTTCGAAGTGCATGTCCCCGGCCACCGCGCAGAAGCCGTGTTCACCGCGCTGGTCGATGCCGCGCGCGGCGTCGGCGGCGGGGTCTATGGCCTGGATGCGATGGACCATTTGCGCGTGGAGAAAGGCCATGTCGTGATCGGTGCAGAGGCCGACGGGCGTTCGACCCCGACTGACCTCGGTCTGGGCGGCATGCTGCGCAAGGCCGGCGGATTTGTCGGCTGGCAGGCTTTGCAGCGCCCCGCGCTGGTCGATCCGCGCGGGCGGCGGCAACTGGTCGGGCTGACCGCGCTGGAATCCACACCGATTGCCGAAGGGGCGATGATTGTCGCGCGCGAAGGCGAGGAACCGTTGGGCCATATCACCACCGCCGCGCCGCGCGTGGCCGGCGAGGGCACGATCGGGCTCGGCCTGCTGGTGGACGGTGCCGCACGCCATGGCGAGACGCTGCTGGCGTGGTCGCCGACGCGGCGCAGCAAAGTGCCGGTGCGCGTCGGACCGCCGCTGTTCTATGATCCGGAAGGGGCGCGCTATCGTGACTGAAATGATCGTCGGGCCGGCGGGGCCGCTGTTCGCGCTTGATCTGTGGGATGTCGCGGATGATGCGGCGGCATCGGCGGTTCTCGGCGCTTTGCCCGGACCGGGACGGGGCGAAATCGGCGCGGCGGGCGCGGTGCTGCGGCTGGGGCCCCGGCGCTGGTGGCTTGACGGCGCGGGGTTCGCGCCCGACGCCATTGCGTCGGCGTTGCAGGGAACCGGCGTGGTCACCGCCGTTGATGGCGGCTGGGTGCGCGTGCGGCTGGCGGGTGCGGGATGGCGCGCGCTGGTGATGGAAAGCGGGTTGATCGATGCCGAAAATCCGGGGTTTGGCCCCGGCACGGTCGCGGTGACGCCGTTGTGCCATGCGCGCTGTGTGCTGCACGTTCGCACCGCGACGCAGTGCGATGTGTTTGTTCCGGCCAGCTATGCCGACCACTGCCTGTCACAATGGCGCGCGTCGGGCTGGCAACAGGTTGCGGCATGATCTGGGTAAAGGTGTGGTCATAGCGGTGACCGGACGATAGGCATACATTTGGGCGCGGTACGTCGTCGCTCGGGGGAAATCAGGAATGGCGACAAAACAGGGTCCTGCGGTGACAGGCGGATGGTTCGCCGGATCGGGAATTGGCGAAATGAGCCCGCGCCAGTGGTATGTCCTGATCGTGCTGTCGCTGGTCTATGCGCTCAACATTGCCGACCGTTACGTGATCAGCACGGTGGCGGAATCGATCAAGCACGATTTGCACGTTTCCGACAGCACGCTGGGTTGGCTGACCGGAGCATCGCTGGCGTTGTTCTATGTCAGTGCCGGCATCCCGATTTCGGCGCTGGCCGATCGCTACAACCGCCGCAACATCATTTCCGCCGCGCTGGTTATCTGGTCGGCGCTGACAGTGTTTACCGGCCTGTCGCGGACATTCTGGCAAATGTTTGCGGCGCGGATCGGCGTCGGCATCGGTGAAAGCGGCGGGACACCGCCGTCGACATCGATGCTCGCAGACTGGTTCCGTCCGCACCAGCGCACGTTTGCGCTGACCGGATGGGCGCTGGGGGCATCGCTGGGGGCATGGATCGGCGAGGATATTGCCGGGCGCGTGGCCGACGCTTTTGGCTGGCGCGCGGCGTTTTATGCGATGGGCATACCCGGCCTGATCTTGGGCATCCTGATTTTCACGACAATCCGTGAACCGGTGCGCGGCGCAATGGACGGGATCGATGCCGCCGCAGCGCGTGCCGCGGTCAAAAAGGCCAAAGTGAAAGTGCCGATCCTGTCGGCGTTGAAAATCATCGTCTCGCAACCGGCCACAGTCCACCTGATGATGGGCGGCGCGGTGGTGGCGTTGTGGGGGTGGGGCCTGATGTGGTGGACCCCGACTTATCTGCAACGTGCGTATCACATGACGGCCGGCGAGGCCGGGCAGATCCTTGGGCCGATGAACCTGATCGCCGGCAGCGTGGCGACGATCGGAACCGGGCTGCTGATGGCGACCCGCTGGATGGCCGATCCAAAACGGGTGCTGTGGCTGATGGCCATTGTCGTCGCATTTGTAACCGTGCCGTCGTTTTTCATTTTCTGGACTCATGATCTGGCCATCGCGAAGATCGGCCTGTGGATCCTCGTGCCGGCGCTGTATTTCTACATCGGCCCATCCTATGGCCTGCTCAACAATGTCGTGCCGCCACAATTGCGCGCGATGACGGCGGCGGTCACGCTGCTGGTGGCCAATATCGCCAATCTGGTGATCGCGCCGTTGTTCGTCGGCTATGTGTCGACATACGTGGCTGGACGCCATGGCGAGGATGCGCAATCGCTGCGTTTCGCGTTGTTGCTCCTGGCGCCGACCGGATTTTGGGCGGCCTATCATTTCTGGGCGGCAACCAAGAAGATCGATGCAGAGGTTGCGCGGGTGCGCAACGCGGAGTTCTGACCGTCGTCAGATCGGGCGACGCGGGCCGTTTGCACGCGGCACGCGCACGCGATGTCGTGCACTGACGATCCAGTCGCCCGCCTCTTTCATCCGGGCGATCTCGGTCCGGATGGCGGCGGCGAGTTGTCCGGCATCGACCATTCCGTTCAGTTCGACACCGAAAGCGTTGCCTCGGCTCCAGCGCACCACCCCCTCAAGCTCGGGCGTGCCGGGCAAAGTGACGAGCACCGTTTCACCACGCGCCGGTGGCCCACCTTTGCAGGTCACGCCAAGGCCGCGTTCGGACAAGTTGCGCACGACAATCGGGATGACGGTTCCGCTGGCCAGCCGCAACCTGCCGCTCACCAGGCGTGACCGTCGATCTTCGCGTAGAGGCGTGCCGGGAACCAGATCCCGGTCCATGAACGACATTGCGGCCAATCCCGTCAGTTGTTTGCGCCGCCGGAAGGTTGCCCCGGCATGATTCCCCATGCCGGACAATACGCATCATCGGTAAACGGAGCGATAACCTGCAGGTCTGTAGCGCGATCAGCCGGCGATAAAGGACAGCGCGGCAATTTGCGCCGAGGTATAGCCCTGCTGTTCCAACTGTTCGGCCAGTTTTCCAACTTTCGGCCCGTGGCGCGCGCTCTCGCACAGGAATTCGCGCAAGGGTTCCAGTTCCGGCGAAACTTCGTTCGGCTGCCGTGCGCGCAACCCCGGCACGATCTGGCCCAGGCGCGCAAGGCTGCGGTGCCAGCGTCCGGGCAGTTCGCCATGGGGGCAAACGCTGCCTTGCACTGCGCGCAACGCGCGCTGCACATCGCGCCATTCGCGCGATGTCAGGTTGGGCATGGCGGGGACCGGGATCGCGGAGGACGGGGAGCGGAACGGCATGGCGGGGGGCTTTTTTGGTGTGAGGCTTGAACCTGTCATGCTCCCGTCGGGGCCATGACAATAGCCCTATAACATCATACGGTTCGTTTCATTTTCCTGAACAATCGCCCGCGCGTGGTTGCGGTCTTTGGCAGGTGCAGCGATATGACAGCCACCGATCCTGTGAACTTTCGAAAGGGGCGTGCGCATGAACAGTCCGGGGACGCCGACCTTTGACCAGTTGCGCATCTTTCTGGCGATCGTCGACACGGGCAGCTTTGCCGGGGCCGGGCGCCGGCTCAACCGGGCGGTATCGGTGATCAGCTATGGCATCGCCAATCTCGAGGCGCAACTGGGCCTGATGCTGTTCGAGCGGGAGGGGACGCGCAAGCCGCAACTGACTGTCGCCGGACGGGCGCTGCTGGCCGAGACGCGGGCGATCGCCGCAGGGGTCGATGGATTGCGCGCGCGGGTAAAGGGGCTGCTCGACGGGTTGGAGGCCGAAGTCGATCTGGCGGTTGATGTCATGCTGCCGGCGGATCGGCTGGGCCAGGTGCTGCGGGCTTTTGCGCAAGAATTTCCCACCGTGCAGTTGCGCCTGCATGTCGAAGCGCTGGGCGCGATCACCGCGCTGGTGTGCGACGGCATCGCCAGCATCGGCGTGTCCGGTCCCTTGGCTTGGGAGAATGACGGGCTCGATTCGATTGCGGCCGGGTCGACGCAGATGGTTCCGGTCGCGGCGCCCGGCCATCCGCTGGGGCAGATGGCGGCAATCCCGCCGGGCGCTGCGGGCGATCATATCCAACTGGTGCTGTCCGACCGGTCGCGCCTGACCGAAGGGCGCGATTTTGCCGTAATCAGCCGCAAGACCTGGCGGCTGGCCGACCTTTCGGCGAAGCATGCGCTGCTGCGTGAAGGCGTCGGCTGGGGCAACATGCCGCTGCCGATGGTCGAGGCGGATCTGGCGTCCGGCGCATTGGTGAAATTGAACCTGCCGGACCATAGCGGCGGGCTTTATCGCCTGTCGGCGATCTGGCGTCGCGATTCACCACCCGGCCCCGCCGCCGCCTGGCTGCGCGACCAGTTTGTCGAACTGGGCCGCAGCGACAGCCCGGCTCTGGCTGAATTGTAAGGATTCAGAGCCCGGCCAGATGCCCTGCCATTTGCTCGAACAGCGCGGGGCTGGCGGCGGCGATCAGGCCGGGTTGCAAATGGTTGTCGACGCGATAGGCGCTGCCATCGGGCCGGGCCGCCCGGCCACCGGCTTCGTTGACGAACAGCACGCCGGCCGCGTGATCCCACGCCAGCGTGCGTTCAAAGATCGAAACGTCATTGATGCCCAGCACGATGCGCGGGTACTGTTCGGCTGCACAGCGCGGGATGTCGACCACGGTGTAATGGGGCGCGACCACGTCTTTCATCGCCGCGCGCCGATCCGGATCCATGAACACCAGTGAAATCGCCGCAATCGGCGGGGTCTGTTGCGTGCCGACTGCGTGAACCCGGTCGCCGTTGACGAACGCGCCCAGCCCGCGGTGCGCGCTGCAAAAACGCCCGGTCAGGACGTCATAGATCCATCCGGCGACCGTTTCGCCGTGTTCGGCCAGCGCGATCAGAATGCCGAACGGCGGGCGGCCGGCGGCAAAATTGTTGGTCCCGTCGATCGGATCGATAATCCAGCACAGCCCGTCGCCCAGTCGATCAAGCACGGCGGGATCGGCATGGGCCGCCTCTTCACCGACAATCGCCGCCTCTGGCATCAGGCGCGCGAGTGCCTCGCTCAACAGCTTTTCGGCATCGGTATCGGCCACGGTGACGACGTCGCCGACGGCTTTGTCGGTGATCTCGCCGGCGGTCAGGTGCTGGTATTTCGGCAGGATTGCGGTCTGCGCGACGCGCGCCAGCAGCGCGGCGATTTCGGTATCAAGACTTTGACTCATGGCTGCCTCAAGTAAGCGGGATCATGACCTGGCTTGCATAGCCGGGCCGTTCGGTCAGGCCGGCGTACCAGTCTTCGAGGCTCGGCAACGACGGGCGTTCGAACGGCAATGTAAAGAACGTATGGGCATAGACCCCCATCGGTATGTCCGCGAGGCCAAAGCGGCTGCCCGACAGGAACGGGCTGCGCGCCAGTTCGGCGTCGAGAATCGGCGCGAGCGCCAGCGTCGCCGCGATCGAGGCGGCAACCGCCGGATTGTTCCCGTCCTGCCCGCGCCGGACAAAGCCCAGAAACGCATCGCGCTGGGCATCGGCAAAGTCGAAATGCCAATCCATCCACTTTTCTGCCTGCGCCCGCGCGCAAACATCGGCATGGCGGAAGGCCGGTGAATGGGCATCGGCAAGATAGCGCAGGATCGTATTCGATTCCCACAGCGCAAACCCGCCGGGTACGCTGTCATCCTCGATCATCGGCACCATCCGGTTGGGATTTTGTGCGAGGTAGGCATCGCTATAGCCGAACGCGCCGCCCATATCGATCCGCCGGTGCGGCAGGTCCATCTCGATCGCGGCCCAGGCGACCTTTTTGACATTGTGCGAGTTGAGCCGGCCCCAGATCGTGATCACGACCGGTAATCCGCGTTGATGGTGATATACCCGTGAGTCAGGTCGCAGGTCCAAACCGTCGCACGGCCATCGCCCAACCCGATATCGACCTCGATCGAAATTTCGCGGCCTTTCAGATGCGCCGCAACCGGCGCTTCGTCATAATCCGCCAGCGGTTGCCCTTCGCGCGCCGCCCATGTCCCGCCAAATCCGATCGACAGGCGATCGCGGTCGGCCGGTTGGCCCGCTTTGCCCACCGCCATGACCACGCGGCCCCAGTTTGCGTCTTCGCCGGCGATCGCGGTCTTTACCAGGGGTGAATTGGCAATCGACAGGCCGATCCGGCGGGCGCTGGCATCATCGACCGCGCCGCTGACCGCGACGGCGATGAATTTCTGCGCCCCTTCGCCATCGCGCACAACCAGATGCGCCAATTCGCGGCACACCGCTTCGAGCGCGGCGGCAAAGGCGTCTGCGCCGGGCGAATTTTCGTCCTCGATGCGCGGGTTGCCCGCCTTGCCCGTGGCAAAGGCCAGCACGGTGTCGCTGGTGGAAGTGTCGCTGTCGACGGTGATGCACGAAAACGTGCGCATGTTGGCGGCCGACAGGGCTGCTTGCAGAAAGGCCGGGCTGACGTCGGCGTCGGTGAACACATAGCCCAGCATCGTCGCCATGTCGGGCGCAATCATCCCCGATCCTTTGATGATTGCAGACAGCGTCACCGTGGTGTCGCCAACGATGGCGGTCGCGGTTGCGCCTTTGGCGAAGGTATCGGTGGTCCCGATGGTGCACGCCGCCTCTTCCCATGTCGCCGCTGGCGCGGTGAGTGCAGCCAGAACCCCGGCGCGGGCCTTGTCCTTGGGCAGCGGTACGCCGATCACCCCGGTGGACGAGACAAACACCTGTTCGCGCGGCGCGTGCAGGTGCGCCGCGACCTGGTCCATGATCGCCTCAACCGCCTCGCGCCCGCGATAGCCGGTAAAGGCATTCGAATTGCCGGCATTGACCACCAGCGCCCGCGCATGCCCTTGCGCCACATTCTGCCGCCCGAGTTCGACCTCGGACGAACAGCACAGATTGCGGGTAAACACCCCCGCCACCGTCGTGCCCTCGTCCAGTTCGACATAGGTCAGATCGCAACGCCCCCAATCCTTGTACCCGGCGCGCACGGTGTGCAGGCGAACGCCGGCGATCAGTGGCAGATCGGGGAAGGGCAGGGCGAGCGGGGAGACAGCGTCGGACATGGACAAGCCTCTAACCAATGGTCGCCGGCGCGTCCATGCCGCAACGCAATTGGCCGTGGTGGTTGACCTTCGTGTGTTTTGCTGTTTAGTTTTGGTCTTGCCGTGGGGAGGCGGAATGGTCAGCGGGTGGTCAAGGCACGCGGTGCACGCGATGGCGCTTATTATGGCAACTGTCGGTGCCGCATACGCAATGGATGCATCCGCGCACCCGTCTCCGGCTCGCCCTTCCAGTCGTCCGGGCGATTGGGCAAGCGATGATGATTACCCGCTGGCGGCGTTACGCGACCACATCGAAGGCATCGTCGGCTTTGTATTGATGGTCGGCCCAGATGGCGCACCAACGCAGTGCATTGTGCGTGTTTCGAGCGGAAACGCGGAGCTCGATGACGCCACTTGCCGCCTGATGATGCAACGTGCGCATTTCACGCCTGCAACAGATGCCGCAGGCATTGCCACAACCGGCACGTTTTCGACTTCGGTACGCTGGAAATTGCCCGACGACGGGAAATATTCGGTGCCGTTTCCAGAAGAAGTCCGACTTGAATACGATGTGGCGGCGGACGGAGCCGTCAGCAATTGCAGACTGACGAGCAGCGGCAAAGTGGCAGGCTATCTGGCGAAGGACGAAGCAGCCAATCGCTGTGCCCAGTTAGGCCCGTTTTCGCGTCAGACAGACGAGCAGGGCAAACCGGTCGCCCGGCATGTGGTCAGCATCGAAGCCAATATTATCACCAATCTGCCATGACCGAATGATCCGGCAAGAGCGCGCTTTGGCAATGGACGATTAAGCAAAATGCGCTTATCTGCGCCCGTGATGCGTTTCCTGCTCGTTCTTCTGGCCATGCTGTCGGGCCTTTCGCTCGCCGATGTTGCGGTTGCGGCATCGCCGGCCGAAGTGGTCGGGCGGGCAGAGCTTGCCGCGGCCGAAGTGGCCCCGGTGGCGGCCATATGTCCGGTGCGCGAACGCGTGGCGCAGGCTGCGGTGCGGATCGATCGCACACGGCCATTGGCCCCGGCTGAGGCCGGCCTGGCAATCTCTTGCGGCGTCACCATCGCCGATCGGCCGCACGAATAGCGCGCGCCCGGCGCGCCCTTTGACGCGCCCCCTGATCGTCCTTCCATCAGGGCTGCGCGCCAGGCGCGCGCCTGTTTCGCCAATTCAGAATTCGGGGAAATTCGCATGTTCGGCAAGCTCGCCAAGTCGCTGTTCGGATCGTCCAACGACCGCTATGTCAAATCGCTCGACAAGATCGTGCGCCAGATCAACGCTTTCGAGCCGGCAATGCAGGCGTTGTCGGACGACGAACTGAAGGCGCAGACGCAGAAATTCCGCGAGGCGCTGGCCGGGGGCCAGACGCTCGACGATATCCTGCCCGAAGCGTTTGCCACCTGCCGCGAGGCATCGCGCCGGGTGCTTGGCATGCGCCATTTCGATGTGCAGATGATCGGCGGGATCGTGCTCCATCGGGGTGAAATCGCCGAAATGCGCACCGGCGAGGGCAAGACGCTGGTGGCGACGCTGGCGACCTATCTCAACGCGATCGAAGGCAAGGGCGTCCATGTCGTCACCGTCAACGACTATCTTGCCCGGCGCGACGCCGACTGGATGGGGCAGATCTATCGCTTCCTCGGGCTGACGGTCGGCGTGATCGTGCCCAACCTCAATGAGGAAGAGCGGCGCACGGCCTACTGGTCCGACATTACTTATGCCACCAACAACGAACTCGGTTTCGACTATCTGCGCGACAACATGAAGCATGAACGCGGCTTGATGGTGCACCGCCCGTTCAATTACGGCATCGTCGATGAAGTCGATTCGATCCTGATCGACGAAGCGCGCACGCCGCTGATCATTTCCGGCCCGACCGAAGACAAGAGCGACCTTTATGTTTCGGTCGACGCGGTGGTGAAACGCATCGCGCCGGTGCATTACGACGCCGACGAAAAGCAGAAGACCGTCACCCTGACCGAGGACGGCGTCGAATGGGCCGAGCGCGAACTGGAAACCGCCGGGCTGCTCGAAGGGTCGAACCTGTATGACGTGGCCAACACCATGGTGGTCCATCACCTTGACCAGGCGCTCAAGGCCAATGTCATGTTCAAGCGCGACATCGACTATATCGTCAAGGACGGCAAGATCATCATCATCGATGAATTCACCGGCCGCATGATGGATGGCCGGCGCTGGTCCAACGGTTTGCACCAGGCGGTCGAGGCCAAGGAAGGCGTGCGGATCGAGCCCGAAAACCAGACGATGGCGTCGATCACGTTCCAGAACTATTTCCGCATGTATCCCAAACTGTCGGGGATGACCGGCACGGCGGCGACCGAAGCGCCCGAATTCTTCGACATCTACAAGATGAACGTCGTCACCATTCCGACCAATGTGCCGGTGCAGCGGATCGACGAAGAAGACGAATTCTACAAGAACACCGCCGACAAATTCGCTGCGATCGCCCGTCTGATCCGCGAAAAGAACGAGATCGGCCAGCCGGTGCTGGTCGGCACGGTGTCGATCGAAAAGTCCGAAATGCTGTCGGACTTCCTCAAGGCCGAGGGGGTCAAGCACGAGGTGCTGAACGCCCGGTTCCACGAGCGGGAAGCGCATATCGTCGCGCAGGCCGGCGGATTGGGTGCGGTGACCATCGCCACCAACATGGCCGGGCGCGGCACCGACATCAAACTGGGCGGCAACACCGAATTCCGCATCGAGGATGAACTGTCGGATGTGCCCGAGGGGCCCGAACGCGCCGCCGCAATCGACCGGATCGAGGCCGAAGTGGCCGAGGCCCGCGACAAGGTTCTTGCCGCCGGCGGACTGTGCGTGATCGGCACCGAGCGCCACGAAAGCCGCCGCATCGACAACCAGTTGCGTGGCCGTTCGGGCCGTCAGGGCGATCCCGGGCTGTCGAAATTCTATCTCTGCCTCGAAGACGATCTGCTGCGCATTTTTGGCCCGGACACGATGTTTTCGCGGATGATGAACGCCAACCTTGCCGATGGAGAGGCGATCGGTTCGCGCTATCTGTCAAAGGCAATCGAGATCGCGCAGAAAAAGGTCGAGGCGCGCAATTACGACATCCGCAAGCAGGTGGTCGAATACGACGACGTGATGAACGATCAGCGCAAGGTGATCTATGAACAACGCGCCGATATCATGGATGCCGATGCGGTCGGCGATGTGGTGGTCGACATGCGCGGCGACACGATCAACGCGATCGTCGGCGATGCCTGCCCGCCGGGATCGTACCCCGAACAGTGGAATATCGAAGGGCTGAAGGCGCGCACCGCCGACGTGCTGGGCATTGCCGTCCCGATCGAGGATTGGTTGCAGGAAGATCACCTGGAGCCTGCCGTGATCGACGAACGCATCTGCGCGCTGGCCGATGCCCATATGGAGGCCCGCACCGCCGGGTTCGACCCGGCGGCCTGGGCCAATCTGGAAAAGTCGATCCTGCTCGAACGGCTCGATCATCACTGGAAAGAACACCTCGCGACGCTCGATGCGCTGCGCCAGGTGGTGTTCCTGCGCGCCTATGCGCAAAAGACCCCGATCAACGAATACAAGCAGGAAGCGTTCAGCCTGTTCGAAAAGATGCTCGAAGCGATCCGCGAGGACGTCACCCGCATTCTGACCACCGCCGAATTCCGGATGACCGCGCCCGAAGCGATGACGTTGCCCGATCTGCCCGATTTCCTGACCCAGCCGGGCATGCTGTTCAGCCATCTCGACCCGCTGACCGGCGACGACGACGCGCGCCCGATCCCCAGCGCCGCCTCTGCGCTGGGCCTGATCGGCACGCAAGGGCCGGGGCAGGCGCCCGTCGCGGGTGATCCCTGGGCGGACGAAGGGATCAGCCGCAATGCCCCCTGTCCGTGCGGGTCGGGACAGAAGTACAAGCATTGCCATGGGGCGACCGTCTGATCGCCCCATCGTGGCCCTAGGGTCTTTCCGACTTAGATTGAGGCACCGTGACGGAGCCGATTTTGGCCCAGTGCAAGGAGAGAGGGCGCAGGAATATGTCAATATTTAGCTGCGCTGGCCTTCGGCTCAAGACCGATCGACGCCGCAATGGGCCAAAA
>Ga0116227_10002915_pt1 | contig 38473 bp, 24 predicted proteins | sample S1TSphgellanicum_FD_89693 | JGI IMG/M metagenome (GOLD analysis project Ga0116227, IMG submission 89693) | Host-associated microbial communities from peat moss isolated from Minnesota, USA - S1T2_Fb - Sphagnum magellanicum MG | ecosystem: Host-associated > Plants > Peat moss > Unclassified...
ATTGAACCACATATACAATCACAATAATGTGCTAAACTATATGTCAAATGTTATGCTAACAATAATGTTATAACATAATGTCATTGAATAATATTTTTAAAGATAAAAAAATGTCAACAAATTCAATTAATGTGAAAGAACTAGTTGCAAAATGTTATCAAAATATATATTTTTCAATCATGCCATAAATGAAGTTTGAATATTATCCTAAAGTCACACATAGTCCAACCCCTTTTTATACCCTTTTCATTTTGTCATCACTTTTTTTTCTTTTTTTTGTTATCCATAACATCTTTTTAAAAAATGATTAAAACTCAACATGAAATTGCTAAATTTTATTATGATGCAATTATGTTCATAGCCATCCTTTGACTAGTTATTTCAAGATTTATGTTAGGAATCGCATCCAAAACCAAATTCCTTTTAGCACTTGTGAAAGTGCAAAAAATAATTTGATTATGACTATGACACTCAATGCGAATTAATCAAACAATTTAGTGTTCACCTACTCATTTCAACTTGTTTTGGACCCATAATGAACAATTCCATCCTTGGTCTAAGATACTTCATGAATAAGTTTATTGTCAAGTTCTTTAAGTAAGTTGAAATTATTTTTTTCCAACAATTGATAAATAAGCTAAACTTTACAATTAATATAAATTTTAATTAATTGTTGAACTCCATACCCTTATTTTAATTTGTCATAAAACTTTGTACCTATTCAATCTCTAGCATTGGGGAATGTGTAACTAGTTTGTACATATGGAACCCAACTCAATTTTCAAATCAAGCTCAAAGGTTTTTGAATTTGCTCAAAATAAAACCAATGGGTTTTTTAATTGAAAAAACCCAACCTCAAGCCCTCACTTGAAGAACTTCTAAATAAATTTAAAATGTCAAAACCAGGACTACATAAAGTGCTGGTTCATGGAAGGCCTCTTGACCAAGGCAGGTTTGTTGGCCTTGCCTACCAAGGCAAGAAGGATATTGTGTTTAGATTCATTATAGAGTATATAGTAGCTTAAGGGATTTTGGCCCCTAAGTAATAATAGGTCTATTTTTATATGAGGATTTTTTGAAGATGATATTTTGGCCTAAAACTTGAGTTTAGTTATAGAGTTATAATATATCTTGAAGGATTTTGGTTTCATTTAGAGGATTTTTTGAAGATTATATTTTTGCATGGTGAAATATTTGAGTTTCCGTAATTCTTCTTCCCTAAGATATGTTTTAATGTAAATGGCAAGCCCATAGTGTGACACACCCCCTTGTTAAAATAGGAATTGTTCCATGAAGTTCCCAAAAACTGAAACTTACACTTAGTAATTCACAGTTTCATCTGGTGAACAAATGAATGAATGAGGGACCAAATGAATGAATGAGGTACCTAACTTACATCCATTCATCCATTGTCGGCCTCCACTCTCTCTCTTCTCTCTCCCAACAAGTGCTTCCAAGTGTTTGTTTTATTGGCAAATTTTCGACCTCAAAAATATGATTTGGACCTATTTAAAGGATTTTTCCATGGAAAAAATAGCTCAAATTCGCTATATTTCGTAAAAAAATAGATTCGTAATCGCCATATTTTTAATGATAATTGCCAGTTGGCAGCCACGAATTCTTTATAAGGATTTTGTATTTTTTCTTTCTTTCTTTCTTTCTCCTAATTTCATATCTAGTATGTAACCAAATTTGGCTAAATTATTTTCTGGATGATAGCCACTTTGACGACATCACAAAATCCTTAAAATAAACTCTGGTGCTTCCACCCCCATCCTTTGCTTGCATCACCAAAACGCCAGCCCTGCCTTTGTTTCTTCAGGCAGTCGATGGCGGATGCAAGCACGCCAGCAGCCCCATCCATCTTTCTTTCTTCTTCGTTTTTGGCCGGCCTTGATCAGCAGCACTTGCCTGACCTCACACTCTTTCTTTCCATTCTTTGCACTACTACCCACAACCCCATTTTCCTTTCTTCTTGCAAGGACCCACACGCCAAGGACCCTACATTCACGGAGCTCGGGGAACCGGACGATGAGGCGGAGGGAAGGGCGGCTGTTGTTCTTCCTTGTACGCGAATGTTGAGGTATTTTTTGCTGGCAATTCGTTTTTTTGTTTGGGGGGAGTTTTGGGTATTAAGTTTCCGGAAGGATGTGGAGTCGAGGTTGAGGAAGGTTGTTTTTTGCTTTCGATCTTTCTGGAAACAAATTTGTTGTGTGTGTGTGTGTGTGTGTGTCCAGCTCTTGTGGCTTGGGTTGTTAGGGTTTGCAGAAGAGAGAGAGAACTCATATCATCATGGGGTCAAGTGGCATGAAGAAATTTGAGTCTGTTGCTTTTGTTTGTTTGTTTGCCGTGGAAAATTTGTAGGTGGGAGAGATTGTCATTAGTGACATGTCTGTGGACAACGGCATGGAGAAGACTTTGGGTCCCCTTTGAGCTTTGGATTTTTTTCCTAGAGGTGGGTGAAATGACACCTCCTTTCTGCTGCATCTAAGACATGAAACTGGGTTCTGGAGTTGCATTTCATGGTGGAGGAATTTGTCTACTATAAAGTCTGTGATGACAGTCTTCTAATGTAATTCCTCCCTCACATAGGTCTCACAATGCTGATTTTAGGGTTATGATGAAATTGCAGATATAGCATGGTAGTACTCGATAACCTTATGATCTGGTAGTGTGATTTTTTCTGTTACACATATTGGATTTGTGTAGTGAAAAGTGTTGGCAGCTTGAAGATCATCTGAAGTATCTCCAGGGTTTAGAATAACACTCCATTTAGAAGCAAAAGTTAGTGGTGTCCACTGCCTCATCCCACTGTTTCTATTTGATGGGTTAGCTTGAGGACATGAGCTTTATGTCTCAAATGGTTGCAACATGGGAGGGGATGACTTTGAGGGTTCATCTTGCTGTGGTATGAAATATTTTAGAAAAAAACACTTTCGTATACTTCATGCCACTCCCAGATGTTGAACATGGAGGTGAGAAACTCAGCCATTCGGTTTAATCTGCTGCAGGTTTCTGGTTTGATGGGCAATAATGACTTCTGAATTGCTGATCAAGAGCTCAAAATAAGGATTCTCTCTCTTTGGTCTGCTGTGCATAATCAAGTGTTATCGTAACTGTTGTAAGTACCTCTTTTTCTTTCCAGTTGCAGGATATGGTTGTTGCGGTAAATACACTATGCAGTTTATGCTTGGAATGTCATCAACCTCAATTTGAAACTTTCATGTCCTCTATCAGGGTCTTCAAAGATCTCAATGTTCTTTTTCTTTTGTTGTACTTTTTGCAGGAGTTGATTATGGCTGGAGAGATAAGGCCACGGAGTCACCAGTTGTCTTCTTTCAGAAAAGATGACCATCAGTTTCAGATTCTTGTACCAAGTTCCAGACCAAGTGTACCTCAGATCTTTTCTGGATTGCTGCAAATGGTGACTGCAAATCTTTCATCTGCAATCCAACCAGCAAAAAGTTTGAAAACTGAAGTTCTCGAAACAGTAAGCTCGATGATGGCTCAAAGGCCCTTGGTGATTCCATTTCCCAACTTGACTATCAACACTCTTTCAGTATTGCCATCACCCCAAGTCACAGTCACTCCTCAGAATGTTTCATCCTCGAGTCCACAAGTTCCGTCTTCTCAACAAGATGAATCAATGAGTGAGGTAGGTGAAGTCTCAAGCACAGGACCTGCCTTCATTGGCCAGGTTTTCACTATGTGCGATTCTTCCCGGCGTGGCCTCATTGCAGTTAGACCTGCAGACTCTTTGAGAGCCTTGAAGTTCCCTCCCTACTGGCCACCTTTCCTTGCTAAATTTTCATCAAAATGGCTTGAGAAAGCCATGCACATGGTACTGAAGGAGGAGATGACAGATGGTCCTGTGTTTCGATTCTATTTTCGGAAAGATGATGCAGCTGCTTATGTCAAGAACTTAAACCTTGCGGGTGCGATGGTTGGATCATGTCCCCTTGATGTGGCTTACAAGTATTTCAAAGGTAAGCCTTCAATGTTCAAATTTGTGGCAGATGAAACACAGGTAAAAGTGGCAAAGAAGCTCCTGCATAAAGACCGGGGTGCTAGAGTGGCAAAGAAATTCAAAGGAGTTCCAGTTTTCACTGCCCGGAATCTTACCATAGCCATGAGTACATCAAATGGGGTTCGATGGTTCCGACCCTACTTCTTTGATAAGAAGCAACTGGATAGCCTGATTGGCCATTCAGTTGACCACTATTACCAAATGCTCATTCGCTCCCGAAGAATCCAACGCCATAGTCAGGTCATTGACAATGGTAGTGACTCTTTTTCAGGCGACCCTATAGAGGATGACCCAGACGGGCTTCTTGATCCACCAGAGGTACAGGAACTGATGGAAGAAATGGGTCAGGGAGGTGGGGCAATGGAATGGGTGGTACTCAAGGCAGTTGAGGTTCAGGTTCAGGATATGATAGACCAGGTTTTGTTAGGGCATCCATTGAGTCGCCGTTTGGCAGGTCTGCAACCAAAATTTCCTGTCCTTGTAGATTCCTTTGAGCGTCGAGTGGCTGCAGCTGAATCAGAAGTGATAGAGGAATCAAAAGTTAGGTTTTCAAAGTCAGAAATTCCTACATCAAGTGATGAAAGTTCACGTCCAGGAAGCTTGGGAGCAGGGGGAATTGGAGCAGGAGGAGAGGAGGATTCAAGCACTTCTGGCAGAGATGATGCAAATTCTGGTGAAGGTGAAGAACATTCCAGAGCACAGAATAATCCTCAATCAAAACGGCCATTCAATCTTTTTGGGCAGAAATGGGTTTCAAGGTTTAACCCATCTGTGGTCTTCAAGAGGAAGGACTCTGGGGATGCAAGGATACTGGAGGAAGATTCTGATTCAGATGTTGAGACAAGTACAAAGGAGGAAGAAGAGGGTTCTGAAAGGCCACAACCAAAGCTCACAATGATGGGCATTGCGATGAGTGGGCCAATGAAGGGGACAAATGATACAGTTCTCCAAGAAGCAATGGCAGCAGCCGCAAAAGACATTGAAGAACGTGTGCGGAAAGGCGAAGGATCTGGCCAGGACCATGGCCCTCTTTTTATTGCAGATCTAGGAGCACCTCAGGAGGTATGGGGCCGGGAAGCTTCTGATCCATCAGGTTGGGATGAGGATGAAACTGATTAGTTATTGCTCAGGTTATTCTGCTGTGATTCTGGTCCACGTTAATGTGGCACACGCTTGGAAGTTGGAAGTCCAGTTGTAGATAGTTGGGGATGCAATCAGAAAAACTGCATCTCCTGCATCAAAAGACAGTACTTTGTATATTACTGCTGGTACATCATTTGGCCTTTTTCCTTGTCAGGAAGAAAGAAATGAGGTTTCTTTGGGGATTCCAAATTCTCCTCTTCAATAGGGGAAGAGTAAATTTTCTTGGATCTTCAGTCTCAATCATGTGTTGCGTATGAGCATCATACTTGGGTACTGAAAAGTTTCCAATGTTGGATGCTAATCAATGTCCATAGCTGTTTTTTCTATTGCCTCCCCACTGCCCTGGAAGCAAAAGATGAATTGTTGGGGTGCAGCTATGTAATGTGTAGCATTGATCAAATGAATTCAAGGCCCTAGGCAAGTGACAAAAACTTACCAGTTCATGAGGCCATCATTGAAGAAAATCAGTTATCCTTCCAAGCAGATTCAAGGTGCTCAGGAGTGACTGAAGATATAAGAGGTGAAGAAGCGTTGGCAAATGGTTCAGTTTCACAGCAGCAGATATGGAGGCTTCGAAAGAAGCTTGCATAGGGGAATCAGTTCATGATCATGGAAGTGTGGACCTGAAGCAGGCGCACTTCTTTGCCCAGAGTAAAGCGGTCTTCTATCTTCTATTTCTTGACCCTTTGTATTGATTGCTATGCGATTACATTTCAAAGGGAAAATGATGCCTGTGAATGGCAAAGAAGCTTGATTTTCAGTGGACCCTTGACAAAACTCAGACTCGAATATCAGCTTCATAATGACCTGTCAGAGATTTCCCAGTGCAGTTGGAGGGTGCCTTAATCTGTAATGATCATTCCACATGTAGGGTGGCACCTTATTCTGTTCATGCCCCCATCTGAGAGCCTTACAGGGTTACGGGTGCAGTTAGGGTTGCTGTGCTGAGATAGAAAATGGATCATATTTCTTCTGTGCAGGTTATGGAAAGGACAATGTTGGATTTAAGCTCTTCCACCAGAGCTAAGCACCACCCTTTGCAAATCCCTGAACGTCCAAGGTGAAGAAAGTCTTGCCACCACAAGGGCAAAGCCAATCTCAAACATATCTTGTGCCAGATGAAATTCAGATACTCTTGCCCAAAGTGTGAATCAATTTGTTTTGCAATTCAGAATGTTTGCACTGATTTTCAGTTTGATTTAAATGGAATCAGGACTGCTTTTCAAATTTTCTTTTGTTGTGCATGTGAGTTGCAGGTGGGATGCAGACTCTGACTCTGTAGATGAGGCACAACACTCACAGTTTCTAAGAGATTAGCCAGTTTTTTGTTGACATGTGCAATCAAACAATCATATCACTTTGCATGTATTGTGCATTGAACGGTTATGATCGCAATTTCACTACCATACAAATATGCAGTGAAACAGTACACAGAAGCAACACTAAACAATTAATAAAATGCCAAGACAATTGGGAGCAGACAAGACGTACAGATGCTATGAGCAGGAACTTTCTCCACATATTCAATTGCCCATTTTCTCCCTTACAAACTCAAGTTGGGCACAAACAAGGGAGTTGTTCCACTTTTCATTAGATTGAAGAGAGAGTTGTAGTCCCATCAAGAATAAATTTGCAACAGTTTTGGAAATATCCAAACCTGGGATTGATGACAACAATCTGAAATTGTCTATGAACAAAAGACCTAAATTGAACCTTAAAAAATTTGTAGCAATTTTTATATGCACAACTTCTAACTTCATGCTTGAGCAGTGAAATTCAATCAAACACTGAAGCACCATTAAAGACAGAAAATCATAAGCTTTACTGCAAATCCCATACAAGGAAAATAGCTATGGGAACTACTGAACACCTCTGGTTGTGTCGCGGAAGGGTCTGGAGGGTTCACATCTTGTTGGTCACAACCACAGTGACCAACCTTCATTTGCAAACACTCAGAGAGAGTCTGTGTATAGGGAAATGATATTATAACTAGTATACAATACTGGTAAGAGTGGACCCTGCTGATATGTAACTACCTCATATTAATTCTTCTTTGAATGCTGCCAGTGATGGATTGACCAAAGTCATCTCGACTAAACTCATCCCGTGCCTGCTTCTGACTGAAGTGAGGAGAAACCGGCCTTGTAAGTTCTTTAGATGATCTGCAAAAATAAAAATATTGTAATTTTACCATCAACAAACATGTTCAACTCCAACATTAGCACTCCGCCCTTTTTGAGATTTCAGCAGAATACAGACTAACACAGGGAGAGTTAGTCGCAATTAACATCTAATTGCCCAAGTTCAGGTACAGTTGGTTTGTACCAGTTCAGTGTATTAAGATTTAGGGTTCAAGACTTCAAGAGTTATGGTCTAGTACCTTTGGGGAACAAATGGGGGTGGAAATTGAGGCATGGGTCGTGCAATTGGGACCATCTCCCTCCGCATTGCCTTTATGAATTTCTCTTCTTCTGCCTGCATAAAATGACTAGTGGCATGCTTAGCAAAGAGAATAGAATCAAGGGTGCTTGTAATGTATAGCTTGTCAATAGCTGTTGTTTCTCCTCAAATGTTTCAGCAGAAACTGACTACCATACCTTTCTTGCAGCTTCATATTCTTCACGATAGAGCTTGTACTGATTGTGTTTCTCTGTGACCTGTAACAATTGATATTCACAACTTCAGATCACCTTGTCAATAATTCAGATCACCAGGTCACTGCTGTTTTACCATTTTTCAAAAACAACACATTCATAGACAGTGAGAGTTGAACCATACCTTCTGATCAAACATTGCACGCTCAATGGCACGAGTGTCAACATTGAACTTGAATTCATAAATCTCTGTGAGTGGCTTTCTTGATCTCGTGGGGACGAAGACTGGGGTGATACTGCATTCACACCCCACCCATTTAGAACATGAAAGAAACCCACCCATCAAACATTCTTGCAATGTAGGAAACCCAAAAGTAAAACTTTTGTGACTTGTGAACACAGAAGGATCCCATAGTCTCTTACCTTGACAGATTTGGCTGGGCATGAAATTCTTTAAGGGATGCTTCCATTTGCTCTAATTTTGCACGCTCTTCGGCCATGCGTCGCTGCTCCTCTTCATGTCTCACAATGCTCTCTAGGTGGAATGGTTCTGGCTTTGTACACTCCTTTGGCTCTGGCTTGGGTGGGATCTGAATCATCCAAAGATCCAAATCACAACAGCAAAACACAATCTGTCAAGTTCCTCTATTTGTACGGATAGAGGGACTCGAACCCCCACGTATTCCCTCTAGTGTCAAGTTCTCTTCATCATAGCATATATATGTACATATCCTAAATCCTAAACCTACCCCTAATCCATACATATGACTGTTTTTCTGCAATTCAAAGCAAGGTACAAGGAGTCAATATTTTCTGCATCACACTTTTACTGGACCTGAGTGAAATACACAACACTTACAATGGGATAGTCAGTTGTGTAAGGCAAGAGCTGAGCCTTAGGAATCCTGGCCTTTGCTTCTCTTTGCTCCCTCTCAACCTGTTCTTGGATCATTTTCATCTTCTTTGCCAACCCCAGGACCTGCATTGAAAATACCAACCCTTTATCCAACAGTTATGACATTGCAAAACTAGAAACCAGAAGACAGATCCCATCTTATTACCATTGTTACCAGAAGATGAAAATCACGTAGATATGGATGAGGGAGTAACAATAAAGCTCACATCAGTTTGGAGATGGAATGGCACAGGTTTCCTTGACCGAGGACGAACCCCCTGCTTTATTGTCAACTGACAACGAATGCACGCACATATCCCAGTGTTACTTGAATAAATAAATGTGCAAAATACTGATTAATCAAGCTTTCCATAGATACATTTTAAAAACTAACATCTACTTTTGTTACGATACTGGAGAGTAAGGTTCAGCAATTCAGACAAATTACCTTGCCAAATTGTTCAATAGGTGGAGCTGGACAACGAACATGCGCACGTTCATCTGTCTTGAAATGGAACTCATGGGGCAGAGTCACTTCACGTTTCTGATTTCGGAAGATGCCCAGATCACCCCTGCTCTTGAATATCTGGATAACAAAACAGGCAGTCAGAAGGAAAAAAGGGTGGGGATAGAGAAGACATGAGCATTGAGAAAGCAAGCAACAGAGATTTTAAGTAAAATTGGACACTCTGCCCTATATCAAACTCTTTAGATTCACAACCATCGAGATGTTTCTCTGGACTCATCTGCTGTAATTTTAAGTATCAAATCCTTGGACTCACTAACAACCTGTTGATGTCAGGAATTCAAGGTTAGGTTTTTCAGGTTGGAGTTTAGATTTTGTACTCGTTTGTTAAGGGGACGAGCTTTGAATTTGGGCACCTTCGCAAGTTCCTCAGCTTCCATCTCATCTCTGCTCTTTACCCTGCCATGATGTGGGAGAGCAATTCTCAGCTGCTCAAGGATGGTCAAAATCCATCTGAAGGGAGGACTGACTGAGAGAAAGACACATCATGTGGGAAACAAGGGTTGTTGTCATGAAAGAGTGAGCACACATACGTGGTGGGTCGAGCACGGCTTGCAGTATGAAGGCGAGGAGGGCACACCTCCATGAGACCACTAGTTCGACCTGGAGCTGACCTGCGCCTCTCTTGAAGCTCCAATATCTGCTCAAATCAATAACATCAGAGCCCATCTATCAACTACAAAATCTACTTCAACAATAGCTCAAACATGACCAAAAGTGAGGTTTTCTGCAGAGCTTTGCATGTTATTGACTAATTCAGGGTTTTTATTAGGTCAAAGGATCATTTTACCAAATCAGATTGTTGTAGAGAGGTTGATGAAGTGGACACTGCTGACCCATTGCTGGGATGCAGCTGGGCACGCTCCATGGTCCGTAAATGAAACTCCTGCAAAGCACAGCAAAAAAAAGGCATCAGAAAATCTCTCTATTGTTTTTCAACTTACAAGAATTAGTGTGAAATTAATCTCTCCATTTTGATTTTCATGCATGTCTTTGATGTTGTTAACCACCTTGGTGAAAAGTCCAATTCATGGCTAAAAACCCATTTCACGTGCAGAAACAGAGCTACAAGGAAAGAAAGTGCCCTCTGAAATTCTCAGATGTAAGGGCAAGAATAACCTTAAACTCTGGAATCTGCGGGGTCGATTTTGTGAGCATAGGAAGTGAAGGTGCCTCCAATATCTGCCACAGAAACTTCAGGTGAGATTTTAGCATGCACAAGACAGTTCCAAGTGCACCTGAACTGAAAGAGAGAGGTGTTCAGAATCTGGACCTTCTTAGGAAGGGGGCGAGCCTTGAATTTGGGCATCTTTGCAAGCATCTCCTCCTCAATCTCATTTGCACTCTTCACCCTGCACTCAGATATTCACAGAACAAACAACCATCTAGCACATTCAGAAATACAGAATACTTGGAGAACAGAACCACAAACTATATTTGCAACTTACTTCAACAATCATTCAAGATTAGACACTGGGCTCAGACTCAGACTAATGTGAACCCCTTTGACAGCAGAAGTAATGAATTTCTCTGGAACCCATTATCTTGAATGATGTGAAGAGAGGAGCAAACCTTGGAGGCCTTGCTCTTTGCATAGTTTCTAGCTCTGGTGTCTTTGGCCTTGTTAATCTCATCTTTGGTTTCTCTGTGTGCACCTCCATCTGATAGCACAGGCCCCAAATATGTGAGAAAAGGATGCAAAACTAACTCGAGTTACCACAGAATCAACAATTCAGAATTAGTCATTTGTCCCAAGTGTTTTGAGACGAGATGTATTGAAGAAACATTGGGTGTACACAATATGATGCTACCTGAGTTCTTGAGGGCACCATGTGAAATCTTTCAGGTGTTTTGAGCTGAAATCTCCTCACTTTCTCTGCCATAGACATGAATGGGGAAGCCACTGCCCGCCCTACTTGAACTGATTCACTCCTTTGCAATGTCTGCTTCTCAATCCAACCTCTTCCTCAGAAGCTGCACTATCATAAGGTGTGCCAATCACAAGTAGCAAGAAGAAAGGAGGAGCCAACTCAAACATATCTAGAGGGGGATACATAATAATAATCACCTTCACAGTTGCGAGAGGAGTGACATGATCAGTGGCATGCACTCTTGAGCGGGTTTCAGTGCAAAAGTGAAACTCCAGAGTTTTTGTCAATGCTGGTGTTTTTGGCTTCTGCTCCTTCACTACTGGAATCTGCAAGATATCCAGCCCACATCTCCTCAGGTTTGACACTCATCAACTCCGCCATCTCAAAAGCAAACTTCTAAAAAATTGACCTCTGAAATCACAAGAAAACCATGGCTTCCTCTCAAAGTGAATGAACAGGAATTGTTGTAGAACAACGCACATGTCTGAGGCGGCCTCCATCAAGCTTTTGCTTCTTCCTTGGTTGCGTATCCTGCAAAGATTGTACATAACCATTTTGTGCAGCAGGCTTGCTCTTCTTTGCTGTAGTAGCATTCCGCAGCATATGCCTGCCCCAGAGAGAATCATTAGCATCAGAGCACATTGCTCTCCAATGAACCAAATCTTCTACCTTGTAATTGAACCAATTTGTTACACATAGACCACAATCCATAGAGCACCATCTTCAAAGTCGGAGCTACCAAAAAATGCAAGAATATGTCAACCTTGAGGGTGAGAATCTTGCACTCCGGGAAACAGCCTTGGAGACTTGCGTGTTGGAGGCACCCCATGCTTCAGAGTAGAGCCGCTTGGCAGGAAGAGGAGATACCAAAGGAGCTGCAACTGGGGTTGGGTTATGCATCACCAATCCTTTGCATAGCATTCGCTGACCAGCAGGTGTGCAGGGATCAGCTTGTGAGAGAGTCTCAGTAGGAACTGCAGCAAAATCCCATCACATCAATTTCAGGAAGGAGAATGAATGATCAGCAAGCTAACCTAAACTAAAGAATACAACATCCAAGAGAAGAGAACAGTACTTCTGGATAATTGGGTGCAAAAGTTTCTTCAGACAGGAAACATATATGGTTACCAAATACAGGGGGGCAGAAATTCGCAGGTGCAGCATCAGCATACTCCTCTTCAGAAGGCTTGATTGCTGGCTTCGGTGAGACATGTGCCAAGATCTGTAGTAACAAAATGAACGAAAAAACAATTCACATAGGTGCAAAAGAGATGTAGAAGAATTGCAGACAAGTCCTTCTAGCTTGCAATGTAGAACTGACAAACATGATGAGTCATGGTCATCTTTGGGATGACAGGACCATAGCAAGAGGATTTGAACCTTTATTGCCTCATCATGATTTATTCCATTCAGGTTGGTTTCTGCAGCTGCTGTGAAAAGCTCTGCCATTGATTTTGTCTTGGAAACATGAGCTGCACATGCACACCATTGCAACCCAAAGTCAGACAGACAGAAATATCTCAGTCTACATCATTGTTGCAAAAAAAAAATTAGAAGGCAGCAGCAGTGTTCTCTCTTGTAGGCTTTGCAATGAGGATAAATGAGCAACAAAGATGATAATACGCACGTGAAGCTTCATAAGTTATTGCAGTGCAGAACCATCTCTCTGCTGCCTCCACATCTGCCTGTGTTTCCTCATACTCAAAATCATAGTACTGTGGAGCCGAAAACTCATACTTTGGGTCAATCACACCAAATACGACCACATCACACTCGTCCTCCATTGCTCCTCTACCCTGACCACACCCATCACAAGCTCAGACTTATTCAGCAATTTCTACTCAAACATGGGTCTGCTATACCATTGCAACCCAAACTTTGAATGGTTTGTCACACTCCAAACCCCCCTTGCAAAACCCTTCTCATAGATAGATTATCCTTCTGACGTGCAGAATCTGGGATTCCTCTGAATGGGATACTCATCTAAGACCATATATCCACTCCTGCAGGATTCTCGACATCGTCCACACCCATGCATTCCTTAAACCTTCTACAGAATTTCCAACATGTTGCAATGCACAATCCATTAACATGCTCAATATTTCTTGTCTCAAATGGATTTGAATGCAATGCAGTGGACTATTTCAAGAAAACAACAAATCTTGAGATGGGTAATTTGCACTTAGTCCAAGAACAGCTGGCAAGACAAGATATTCAGAGTGGAATCAAACTACTAAACAAAGAAAAGCCTTGAATTCGTACGCAAAAAAAAAAAAAAAGACCGGAAGTTCACCTTTGTTTTGAGAGAGTCTTTCAGTCTACACAAAACTCTGGAGCAATTCCGCCGAATTCCTGCCCGATCCAATTCGACTCACGGTTGGTTCTTGAATGCGAGATCGCAGCTAAGCAAGATCCACCCAAAAAACAAAACAAGAAAAAAAAACCCACCAAATGCACACGCTCGCGTATTGGGTTTCTCCCAAACGCCTCCAAGAACAACACTCCGAAAGAATTAACAGAAAACCCAAAAACACACTCCCGACCACGACAACAACAAACTGCAGCAGACTTCTTCAAGAAACAGAGCTGAAAATTAGTGGAGAGAAAAACAAGAGAAAGGAAAGCAAAAGTAAAAACAACTCATATCACAAGAAAAGAAAGAAAGAAAGAGAGGATCAAGAAGAAGAAGACTGAAGCTAAAAGAGAGCCTAAACCAACAGCAACACAAAAAAAACACAACAACGAGATCACATAAAATTATGAATCCACGTACGAAAGAAAGAAAGAAAGAGGTAGTGAAATTGATCAAGCAAGCAAGCAAGAAAATGGGTATTGCTATTAAAATTGTTATTAAAATGCCACAACAACAACAACAACAACCAACAAGTTCATCATCATCATCATCCCCATGGCGTTTTTTGCCATTCAAATGAGCGATTTGGGAAAGCTCAAGTTCCAATAATAGGTTAGATCGCAAAACCCCCCACCAGACCCCACCATCTCCTTTGTAACGGATAGCTCCCAACGGCTCCTTTTGCCGGCGGGCGTGCTGCCTCGCTTTTCTTCCTTTCTTTTGCCCATTTCCGAATCAATCTTCTTCGCACTTATCAACGGATGGATGGATGGATGGATATCCGATGGAGGGGTTGGATGGATTGATGAATTGATTGTGGATGGTTTGAATGGGTGGAATCATGGGTGGGTTGAATGGATGGATGGATGGATGGACTGGATAGATTGTGGATGGATTCATGGGTGGGTTGAATGGATGGACTGATGGATTGTAGATGGATTCATGGATGGGTTGAATGGATGGACTGATGGATTGTAGATGCATTCATGGGTGGGTTGATGGATGGATGGATTGGATAGACTGTGGATGGATTCATGCATTAATCATTCTTCATCATCCCATTAATTGGCTGGATTAATGGATGGGAAGTGGCTTTTTCAATCTTTTCCTTGTTACCCGGCAGGATATAACTGCTGGGTATAACAGGGAAAAATTGCCTGCTTATTTCACTAATTCCTGGCCTTTGCTGAGGGTTTAGGGTTTAGGGTTTGCTGAGGAGAAATTCCACTGCATAAGGTGCCCTCCAGATACTGTGAAATACCTTGACACCTTCTACACATGTTTGATGAATAATTTAATTAATTTTGAAACTTTCATTTCAACAGATAAACTATTCTTGAAGAGTCCATATGTTCCTCTTTTTTTTAATTATCTCTAAAAGAATTTTTTTTCTGAAATTTTCAAAATTAATTAAATAATTTAATTAGTGTCAAAGCTGCCAAGGTAGTAGGGTACAACTAGAAATTTTCTGCTGATGCATTACACAATGAAAAATTAAATTAACTTCACCTTAGAAACCAGCATGATGATTCCCAAAAAACAAAGAGACACCAACAAAAACTTATGACTTGATCCACCCATTCACTCACATTGTGTCTAGTAACTGGTTTAGGGTTTAGGATTTAGGGTTCAAGGTTTAAGATTTTGAGTATAGGATTTAGAGTTCAAGGTTTAAGGTTTTGAGTCTAAGGTTTAGGGTTTAGGATTTAAGGTTCAAGGTTTAAGGTTTTGAGTCTACGGTTTAGGGTTTAGGATTTAGGGTTCAAGGTTTAAGGTTTTGAGTCTACGGTTTAGGATTTAGGGTTCAAGGTTTAAGGTTTTGAGTCTATGCTTTAGGGTTCAAGGTTTAAGGTTTTGAATCTAAGGTTTAGAGTTTAAGCTTTAAAATTGATTATTAACATTTAAGGTTTAGAGTTTACTTTCAATTTCTACCATGTTGTGTTCATAATGAATGTAATCACACCAAGATGTACCATTACTAATCATAATCATTACTTACTTTTTGTGTTTTAAAATGGTAAATTAAATTTGCATTGAAGTTTTGGGATATACTTAATGAAATAAAATCCATGAATATAACATGAAAAAATATGAATTAAAAAAAGTAAATTTAATGAATAAAAATTGCCAAAAATATTTTTAAAACAATGCAAACTATGTTATTTGTAATGTAAAAATATTTCACAAAGACTTGTTCCTCCATTTTATTAGTAAATTTTACTATCTACCTACATATTTATTTTGACAAAATTTTGAATACAAACCTTAACATAATAGTATTTAAATTTTTTTCATGGTTTATAAATGATATTATACCATGCATATATATCTCAATTCAAATTGAATGAATATTTTTGTTTAAACATAATCCAAATGATGATTTGAAGTAGATTGTATATTAATGCCCATCAAACATCTTTTAATTTTTTTTCTTAAAATATGAAGTTGTATATGATTTTTTTATCAATTTCTTCCAAACTTTTGACTAGTTAGCTACAATTACTACATGTGATATTTTAAAATTTAATTCTTCATAACATCCAATAGGTACTTTTAACTGAACATAAAAAGTTAAAATCATTTCAATCATTTGTGGAATTTTTTTGTTTATTTAATATATTATGATCCATATTACAATTGAAAAAACTTAAGATAACTATTTAAAGGTTTAGGGTTTAATGTTTATTATTATTTTTAAAAATCTAGGCAACAATTTTTATTTTATTTTATTTTATTCTAGAAATATTTGAAAGATGAAAGGGATGAAACTAATGCCACAACATGGATGAAAAGAATCATTAAATAGTTGGTACCATAAAAATTTAGGGTTTAGGGTTTATGTTGATTCATATCTCCAAGTCTTGTGTCCTTGTCTATGTGCTTCTTTTTTCATTTTCAACTCTTCCTTCTCACATTTCTCCTTTGCATTATAATTGTTTCCACTTTCACTTCAAGGAATCACACTTAAAGTTTTGTGCACATCTTATCCCATTACATTCATTCTATTTTTAGTCCAATCCTTTCTCATTCCACAAGTCCTTTAGATGCTCCACTTGAAGTTTCCTTCTCATCATTGTAATGCAAAGCTTCTCTATCTCGGCACAAAGCTTCAAACAACTTTTGCATCCTTTCATCGGAATGCACAACTCCCAACAAGAGCCTTCCAACTTGCAACTTTAAGTAATCAAATTATTTTCTTTTCTTCTTCCATTTATAAAATTATTGCATAACCATCTTCTATGCATTTTCAAGTGTTCTATGCATTTTTTGTTCACCTATTCTTAGGTTCCAGAGTCTATATTCTAATGTAATCTATTGTCAATCACTCATTGTTTTTCTTGCCATGCATGATTCCTTGTTTCTGCTTGTGCATTTTTTTTTTCACTTTTCCACCTTCATTATATTTCTGTGATCTTATTTCTCTTCTTTATTAAGGTCATGATTTGAATTTTTATTAGTATGTGCTTGCGAATCTACAAGATTCAGATTTTGTATCTACTTCTATCTACTTCTATGTTTTTTTCAGTTACATTTTTGTCTCTGTTTTTACCTCCTTTCAAACACCTTTTCTATTTTCGTCTATTTATTTCTCCATTTCTCTCCTTGTCTTTATGTACTTCATTTTCTTCAACACACTATGAGAAAAAAAGGTGTTTTGTAATTAACCTTGCAATTCAACTTTTGAGTTGCATCAGACATTTGCAACACACCATATTTATATGTTATGAGTGTTATTAAACAAGTTGCAAGAGTTGTAATTCATCGTATATACGGTGGAATTCATTATAACTCAATTACAATTTTGTCACAACAACTCCTTTTCAACTATTATGTAATTCCCCTATGACTATAATTATAATGTCATGTTAACATCATTTTTCATCCATCCATCAAAATTTAACACTTGGCATATTAATTAAATTTATATATATATATATACACCTAGGTAGGTCGATACATAGCTATAGGTAGGTAAGTTGATATAATTCCAACCTACCTATTTACTTACCTACTTATCTAACTACTTACTTACTATCTAGGTAGGTAAAAAAGTAGGACCTACTTATTTAGGTAGGCAAGTAGGTAGGTAGGAAGGTAAAATACTAGAAAAGTAAGTGAACTAAAGAGTACCCACATAAGTTTTTTCATTTGTTATGTGTTTTGCCTTTAGGGTTAAACTTTTATGAACTCATCCCAACATGACACATGTATTTTAATGTGAAAATGCAAGAGGAGACACCTCCTTTATGTAATTTGTGAAATGAGATATTGAAAACAAAGCATATGGGTTAAATCTTTTAGTGGCACCTTAGTTGCAATTGAATTGTAACTATAAAAAAACAATTCCCACATGTTTTTTGTTTGATTTTAATTTTGAAATTTATAATTAATTATCTAACATAGTTATTTGAATTAAATATATGATAATTAATTATCTAGATTGATTCTATGAATTAATTAATATACTTTAGATAATTAGTTAGTCAATTGATTCAAATAATTAATTATCAAAATAAGTATCAGATAATTAATTATCAAAATAAATATTAGATGATTAATTATTCAAATAACTATTAGATAATTAATTATGTTGACAATTGATGATCTGAATTAAAATAAAATTCAATAATTATTCACCTACATTAACAAAGTTTATTATCTAAAATTATTTGAATTAATTAATTAAATTTATATAATTAGCTAATGAGTTTAATTAATTATTTTTTAGATAATTAATTAATTGATATCTTAATTAACTAAATAAAAATAAATTAAACTTGATTAATGAATTCATATAAATATTTTAATATTTATTTTACTTAATTATTTCATGTTAATTAAGTATATTGCATATCAATTAATAATTTTAAAATGAGTAACAAATAATTCATTTTAAAATATTAAATAATAAACATGAATTTGAGTAGAAGACATTGAAATATATAGAAACATATTCATATGTATGCCCTTATTGAGTGTTCAATAAAATATACACATTGCTTTCAATTTTCAATTCAAAAATAGACTTTCACCTTTCATGAAATTCTATGGTTTGATATGTATGTATACCAACATAATATTATGAATTCCAATGTAGTGAAATGTTATTAACACAATAATTGAACATCAATCACAAAATATAGGATTATAATATTTATTACATACTTAAATTTTAGTTATTTAGATCATTATGAAACCATTTAGAGGCAACATAGTGGCCAACTACTTGCACAAATAGATTTCATAATTAAAAACCAATTAGAAAGCTTGTACCTTATGGATGGTGAGAATGTAAACACATGGCATAATCACACATATGAAAGTTGTACACTAGTTGCAAAAACATTTTTCAATGTGTAGTCCATTTTTAACAACTATAATTTAGTTACACGTTACAACCACAATGCAATTCTTCAAAAAGTTAAACATAGTTAACTACATGTGTAAATACAATGCATATAAATTATTGTATATGAAACACATTTAAAACTATGATGCAACTACCAAACAACTAACTTATTTTCTGATGTGAATTTTTTTATTAAATCACTGTATTTATAGAGTGTAGTTGCATAGGAGTTACACTTTGGAGGACCTAGTTGCAACACACTTATATTTGAGTGGTTTTTTAATTCTAGTTGCAAGGTAGTGTGGTCTCTGTGGACACGATTTTTCATAGTCACTCTATCTCCATCAATATCTATTTTTGTCCCTATGTTTGTCTATCACTTTCTATCTCTTTATTTTTATCTCCTCCTATCTCTATCTCCTTATGTGACTTTATCTGTCAAAGTCTCTTCAATTCTTATTCATTCTTTGTCTCTATGTGTCTCATTGACTTCAATTGACTCTACATCTCCATCTATTTTTGTCTATATAACCTTTTTGTTTCAATCTCATGTTCATAGTCCTTCAATGTTTGTCTTTTCCTTTAGTTTTTCCTTTTCCCTTTCTATCAGTTTTTGGTTTTTTTTTTCTTGTCCTTGTTGTTGTGGTTTATTGCTAGCCAATAGTATGTCTAAGTCTTCCCTTTTCATCCGAAATTGCAGCAGAAACTCAATTTACAAGCTGGTGTTCATCACTAGTTTTTACCCACTATAAGGAATTGATCACGTTAATAGGGAAGTTATAGTAGTTAAGTCACTATCATACATATTGTTGTTGATGGTCCCTAAACAAATGTGAGATTAACATTTTTGTTCATAATGGGGTGTTTTTTTTTTTTTTTTTTGTTCCGCCTTGCTTGGTTCTTTCTATGGCTTCTTGAGGAGGTGTTAACCTTGTTATTTTTTCCTTTATCATGAGAATGGAGATTTCTCTATTCTTACCAAAAATAATCTTTTTGTCTATACCTTTCTTTGTGTTTTTTTGTTAGTCCTTAGCTTCTTTTGTTTTTTGTCCTTGTTTTGGTCTTTGTTTTCTTCTACATTATTTTTCTTTCTTTGGATTTTTTGTGACTTGGTGAATGATTGTTAACCATTTTAATCATTAGAATGGATATCTTTCAATTCTTATGAAAAATATATCTATAATCCATTAGCAATCATTAAAGGCATATCGTTTAATGAAATCATTCTATTTTTCCATTTTTCTATCTCTCTCTAGAATGTATTAACGTCATTGTACATTGATTTGAGTGAGTGAATGAACCTCAACTAATTTGTTGGATCTATGTTTCTCTTTTTTGCTATATTTGTCAACAAATTGAAATGGTATATTTGTCTTTTCTGTAACCTTATGTTTCTCCAGGTCTATTTGACAATATTTCTCAAACCAACTTCACATCTACATAGATTTTCTTTTCCTTCAAAATCATTGATAATTTCCTCCAATTTTTTTTCATTCTTTGTCTCTTCTATTGACCATTGAACTGCATTCAATTTAATGGATTTTTTTGTCAAATGGTTCAAATATCTTTTGAACCACATCATATTTTCCTCTTCAGCAAATTCAAGTTAAAAAATAATTTTCAATAGAAACGAAAAGGCTTGCACACGAAACTCTTGATTGCCTCATCGTTTTCGCCAATAACAAATTTGTACATCATGAATTCATGGCTACAGAAATATCATAAACTCTCAAACACCTCACCAAACATTATTTCATTCTTGTAAATCTTTGTCCTTGTTTCAATTGCAAAAGGGGATTCCTTCTTGTTTAAGCGAAAAAAAAAAATTATTTGGCGGTTGCCAGGTGATTAACCTTCTCCTTTCATTGGAATGGGAAATTGCTTGGTGGCCATTAGGGGATGTCCCTCTTGTTGTAAAATAAACATGGAATTGCTTGGTGGCCACTAGGCGATTAAAAATTCATCCTTGATTAGATTGGGAAATTGCCTCATGACCACCAAAGGATTTCCCTTTCGCTGTAAAATAGACCTAGAATCTCCTAGTGGCTACCAAGCGATTTCCCATACCAAGGGATCTCCTTCTAGCTTAAAAGAAGAAAGGAAATATGTTAGCGGTCATTAGGCGATTTCATCTATAAAAAACCAACGCAATATCACCTAATGGCCATTAGGTGATTTCTCAACCAAAAAAAAACATCGTGATATTGCTTAACGGCCGCCATGTGATTTCATGCCAAAAAAAAAAAAAAACACAAAATCACCTAGCGAAATTAGACAATTTCTCATAAAAGCAAAACAACACAATATCACCTAACAACTATTAAGCGATTTCATGCATAAAAAAGTAGCATGATATCACTTAGTGGCTACAAAGCAATTTCTTGTAAAAACAAAACACACAATATCGCATACAAGTTAGGCGATTTCACACAAAAAAGACTAACACTATATCACCTTACAATCACTAAGCAATTTCTCGCAAAAACAAAAGAACATAATATCACCTAACGGCCGCTATGTGATTTCACGTAGAAAAAAACAAACACAATATCACTTCACGGTCGCTAAGCAATTTCTTGAAAATAAAACGAAATATTTAATAGGAAAAAATATTGATTACAAATATATCCCTCCTCTATTCGTTAAGGTGGTGGGAAAAAATCTCGAGTTTCACATTCACCATTCAAAAAAAACAATTGCATTTGGGAGCTTTCGAAAAAAAATTCAACGTGGGCAATCAAGTTGGTAGAACATCAAGATCCTACATTTAATTTTTTTGCAATATCCGATCCATTGTTGATTGTGTTTTTTTTTTTAATTTAGGAGATGGTGGAGGACCCCAACACTACATAAGATGTTTTGGACAAGTAGTACATTTGAAATTGTCATTGTGTGGGAGTTGGATTTTGTAAAAATTGTTAAGATGTCAAAAAATTTGAACAAGGATTACAACTTATCAATGAAATCATCGTACCACGAAAGCCTGTCACATGTGCATTGAATTTGGATTTCATACAACATGCCTACCCCAGATCTGGATGGTTCCATGTGTCACAATGAAAAATATAAAGTAAGTTCTCGCTTTCCATTTCAAAAAGTAATTTTAATGTTAAAGATTTATTTGTGATCATTCCTTATTGTTTTTTTTTGTTCTTGTATAGCAATTTGAAGAGACCCTAAAACCTATGTTCAACGTCAAATCTACCAAGGAATGCATGAGTATTCTCCTTCTTTCAAGTTCGATTTTCCACATGTGAGAGATGATTCTTGTTGAATGGGATAATTGCAACATTTTGGACGAGACTAGAGATGTGCCAACTCGTCTTTTAGCGTTGATTGAAAAATTAGTGTTTGGTTGTTTTTCGAATTTGAAAGAAAAACAATTGGAGAAGTTGGTTCGAAGTTGTCTCACGAAGATAATCACTATCCATGATTGACCATTGAAAGGCAGAGGATGACTTGATTTGAAATCAATGTATGAATATACTAAGCAGTTAAAAGGAAAGGTGGTCATTCGAAATGAAATTATGATCCATTTCGATTTTCCAAAACCGACTACCAATAATCAAAAACCATATTCTAATGATGTGTGGATTGAAAAGAAGCTAAAACACAAGTTTAACAAAATTTTCTTCTCAATTTTGAACTTCGAGCTCAATGATAAATTTTATACAAAAGAAATGAAGTTGAACCCCTCCAACGAAACACCGCCTACAAGTTTCAAAATTGCATTGAAAAGGTGGATAGAAAGCATTATTCTAGAAGGAATTGCAATAGAGTTCATTCTTTCGGACACCCATTATATGTATGACATGGTCAATGACATGGTGGAACTTCTCGATGTTATTGACAAAATGAACTCAGCTTCCTTTTTGTAGGATGACAGTACAAGCACTTTCACTATTGTCTCCACAACACACACTAAAAGAGGTTCTTGTAGTGTGGAAAGGGCCAAACTAGGAGTTGTTTCTAAACACCCTACTGAATGCAAAGGTCACTCCAAAGGTTGTCATTTGCCTATGTGACAAGGAGTCTTTCAAATTTCTTTTCACCACTGCCATGATGTCAACATTTATTATGAAGATGTAGTTCAAGTTTGGACAATACATGGTAGGAGTAGGAAAGGTTCCAGTTTCTCTCCCAAGCCTTATGAGGGAGCTTGTGCTTTACTATGTCTACTTTTTTTTTGAAGCCCTTTTTCAAAAAAAATTAAGAAATCAATGTTATTTGTTTTCACAACTTGGTGGCCACTAGATTGAATTTGTATCTACAATTTCTTTTAATAAAGTTTGTTTTATTGGTTAAAATTTTAGTGTGATCTATGTAAACTTTTCTTTAATATGAACATGCCATGGTGTTGCTAAAGTTTAATTTATAAACATATTTGTAAATGTTCTTTTTTTTTAGCTTTTCCTTCTAGTCTTGGTGTCCATTGGGTGATTTATAATGAAAGTTTGAATAAATATAACATTGTCAAGTTATTGTTTAGATTTTTGGACTTTTGTAAAGTCTTAAATTAATTAAATATGTGTTATAATTAGTCATTAAAAATTTAAATGGTCACCATGGTAACTCCTAATTAGTTACATGTGTAACCTTCATAGAGTACATGGATGGATGAAGTTTGAATCCATACAATATATATTATCCACATACATATTGTCGCATGTAATTGCATGTTGTGTGCACTTATTTTGTGCAATTATGGGGTTGAGTAATTGTATGTGTCATGTGCAATTGAAAATCAATTACAAACGATAGTTGCAAATGATAGGGTTTCTAGTAATGTAGTAATAAAAAATAAAGTAAAGTAAAATAACCAAAATAACTTAGAATAACCTAAGGTAAAACAACCAAATTAAGCTAAGGTAAAAGAGCTAAAAATGACCCATAATATTTTAAGGTAGAATAGTCAATAATAATTTAGAATAACATAAGGTATAATAACTTATAATAGTCTTAAGGTAGATTATTTTATAATATCCTAAAATAAATTTAAATATCCTAAAATAGCCTTGGGTAGGATAACCAAAAGTAGCTTAAGATAAATTAGGATAAATAAAATATTAGAATAGTTTTAAATAATTTAAAATAAAATAATCAAAATAACTTGGGTTATAATAGCTTAAAATAGCCCAAGGTAGATAACCTAAAATAACATAAGGTATAAAAGTTTTAAATACCCAAATATAAGATAGCCTATAGTAACCTAAAATATGTAATGAACTAAAATAATTTAAGGTTAAATGACTAAGAATAGCCTTAGGTAGAAAATTTTATAATAACATAAGGTAACATAACTTTAAATAGTTTAAAGTAGTTTAGGGTAACTAGTTAGCTAGGGTAGGTATGTTAAATCACATAGGTAGGATAAGAAGAAATGTTCATAATGATGCAATTAGAAAAATTATCACTTGTTGAAAACACAATGTAATATATGGCTAGGGCTTGAATTCTTAATGTGGATGTGAAGGATTCAAATCCTCACGTTTGTAACTAATTGAATGTGCTTAGCTAAACTATTTAATTTAAGCTAGGTTCAACTAAATTGTTTAGGCCTTAAGCTACCAATTAGGTTAGGCTAGCTTAGGTCACCTAGGTAGGCCACATGATGCCACTTTTTTCAATTTGGAACTTGGCACATGTCAACTTTTCAATGGTCAAAAACTTGAAGCACCCCACATTTTAATCATAAAAATAATTGCAAATGACTATGCCACATATGCATATGCAACTACAAACTTTAGTTGTAAAAACTAATTATTAATGACCATGGCATGTTGGTTGGATGAAAAATTGATATTAGTCGCACCTTGATGTGACTATCAATTCAACTAGGTGCCACATCATGTTTTTGTAATTAAAATTTTATGTGACTTGTCTAAGGCAACTAGACATTTTAATAATGGCATGTGGCATTTACAACTGAAAATAGTCATTTATGACTAAAAAAATCAATTGTTAAGATGCAAATTCCTTGTAGTGATTAGAACAATCATGTTGATGGCAAGTAGGTGGTCATGATTGTTAACACTTGAATAACCTTCCCCCTCATCCATGCATTTAATTTTTTCACTTTAATATCAAATGCCAATGAAGGTAAGAAAAATAATTTCAAGTTTTAATTTTTCTTTGAAATTGCACAACCACCTTAATCTCTAATTGTAATGCATATATAAGTAACTAATATATTCTATGTTAGTTCAAAACATAAGTAAAACTAAAAACCATGTGAGATAATGTTGAAACAACTATTTCATTAATTACCCATGTGGTGAAAATAGGAATGTGGCACAAGAAAAACTATTATCCTTTTCCACGCCCACACATTATGATGACCATCCAATTTTATTACATTTAAGCCACATTTGGCCATCTTAAATTTGCAAATGGCTTGTTGCATTAGTTAATGGTCGATATTATTTATAGTTGTAGCATTCACTACATTGTTCACTCATGAATATAATTTAAACCCTATTTTTTTATAATAATTTCAAATTGGTGATGTGAAAATTGAGGTAACTTTTAATTTTATTGACATAATGCACTATAATGGGTTAGTGATTTTTTTGCCATCTTTTCAACTATCAACATGGTACATGAGTTGAACCATTCATTTTTAACACATTGAAATCATTGTTCATGGGTTGCATTTTACACTTACCATAATTTATTAAAACATATGTAACAACTTAAAACCTTCCATTTATACTAGAATGAGTTAATGATTTTGTCCACATCTCTTCAACTGCAAACATGTGTGCATGAATTGAACCATTCAAGTTTAATATGTTAAAATTATTATTCACGAGTTGCATTTTACACTTATTAGTATATATAGAAACACATGTAACTTGATGTTTATAATTATACTTGAATGGTTTAATGAATTTTCTCACATCTTTTGAACTATCAACATGTATATATGAATTGAATCACATTTTGAACCTATTGAAACCATTATTCAAATGTTACATATTTTATTTATTAGTATACATTGAAACACACACAACAATTTAATGCTTCACATTTATACTTCAATGGGTTAGTGAATTTTTCCACATATCTTGAACTATGAGCATTTTCACATGAGTTAAATCATTCACTTTGAATGTGTTAAATCCATTACTCAATTTAGAGTTTTATCAAAAAGCCAGAAAACCATCTTATTACAAACCAAGGAAATTTATAACTACATTATCATTTCCACAAAAGATAAAGAAGATGATGAAGAATCACCTACCATGGATGGGAATTGGGCTGTGGAAAAAGAGGAAATAATCATGCACAAACTAGTTCCAATTTTGAATATATAACCTTCCATTATTATTGTTACAAAAAAAAAAAAACATTTATAGTGCACTACACTTCCTAAAAAAACCTATAGGAGTCTTAATATGCTAAGTCCTTATGAAAGATTGAATAGGGCATGTTTAGGAGATTGATTCACTATGAACAACAAATTACAACCAAATTACATGCATGTAATGGAGCTTCGTAGTGCAATGAAACCCAACAAAGAAAATGTACATGCATTGTCCAAGGAACACCCAACAATTCATGATTCTTTTATTGACATGTTACAAAAAATGAAATAAGTCAAACAATCATTTTCAATTAACATAATGCAACTTATCCTCAACAATATGACAAAATCTTAAGTATTTCAAATTTTGTGAAATGAATACTAAAAAGTGGAAAACATAATTCATGAATCAATTCATGACCTAGTCCTAAAGAAAATATAACAACAAGTGAATATGACTATGAGTAAAGACACATATCTTGGTCAATGGAAATTACAATATTCTAACAACTCTTATTTTTAATTATGACTATACATTTATATTCATTTCATCCCAACAATACAAGAAAATACCTAATATGAAAAGAAAAGAACAAAACACACTTAAGATTTAGGGGCAAATATTAAGTTATATGTGGTTGTATCTTTAATAGCAATTTGTTTTTTATCCTCCTTGGATTGTGTTCACAAGTACTATTCATAAGTGTTTGGCACCCATTTAATGAATGAAAAGACAAATGCATGAATTCAAATTGGGGCCTTTAGTGAAAACCATTGGTCAACATTGGAAACAACAAAGTAGTGTGTGAACACAATGTCTTGTTGCCAAATTTGCATATTCAATTGGCCAATTAGTATTATAACAAAATCAAAAGACGGTGTGATTGTTTGATTGTTAGTCTATGCATAAAAGCCATGATTTCTTAAACTAGATGAAATTAAACACACCCAAAGACCTTGGTATATTCATTCCAACTAATTGCATTAATGTCATACATTTAAATGATGTCATTGCACAACACCCAATAAAACATGCACTCAAAGTGTAATTTAACTCATAAACTATTAGATTAATTAGGCAACAACATGAAACAGACGTGAAGATCCACAAAATGACTTCAAGATGAGTAAACTAAAACCCCATGTATTTGTGAGTGGTTGCAATGTGCATGGAAATAAATGCAAGGCATGGAGGAGATGATTGTGAAAGGTTGTGGATATATAAGATAAAAATTATCATAACATTCAATTGATTGAATTTGAACTTATTACAATGGAAGCATATGTGGTTATTTTGATATTCAAAGTCTTATTAAACATTAAGGAACATAATAAAGTAGACATTGAGGCCTCCTATATAAGCAACTTTGATAGTAATGGGATAATGTTTGCAATCAAGTGCAAGTGCATCCTATATAACTATTGTTAGCACAATAAAACTCATGAAACAACTAGTTGAGAAACAAAAGATAATCACATGAAAGTTTATAATGACTTTCAAGTCATATCATGATATTGTTTATGTTGGATAAAGTTTTTTTATTAGCCTTAATTACATTTATTGATCTTCACATAATACTCACTCATGTATTTTTGACATGACAATCATGATGTCATTCATTGTTAAATTTTAGGATAAGTCAAGGGTGCCTTTTGTTGAAAGGGTACAAAATTATTAGTTCCATGAAAGACTAATGGAATGGAAAATGAAACATCTTTTACCACCAAGAAAAAGTTTAGTGCCATTTGACAAGCAACACCATGATCTTGGTTTGAAAGAAACCCGTTGCAATGCACCTTTTATCAAACATTTCATTCTTGTAACTACTCATGTCCATAGTTTCTTGAACATTTTAGCATCAACTCCATTACACACCACATTACCAAGTACTATTTAAAAAATAATTCCATCTATTATGTATTTATAATAATATATTTCCAAAAAGAAGGAAAAAATAAGTTTTAAAAATAAAAAAATATATTTCTATTTATTCGAGGTAAGTTTGTGTTTGGCAAGCCTTTAACACAATTAATTAAATATATTTATACTAGGTTGGGATATAAAAACCATTTTATTCTTTAGTGGACCATCAAATACATATTTTGCTTTCTATTTGTTAGAACATTTTAACATATGCATGTACTTTACGAAAGTCCATGTTATAAAAAAATAGAACTTTATTGAATAAAAAATTCTATTGAATAGCTATTTTTACAATGCAAGAATTCAAAATTAATGCACAATATCTGAAGAAGTATCTTGTTTTTAAACATTCAATTAAAAACATTCAATGTATAATAGTTTTATGATGGGCTTTGTCGTTACTTTATGGCTATTTTTCAAGCAAACAAATAAGATGATGTTTTGGTTTACTTTATTGTATTTACACCCCGAACAAAAATACATTATGAACTTACATGCATATCCATAGGAAAGAAGATTTGTTAAACAAATATTAATTTGAAAAGAAGCACACAACTTTTACTTCATAGATTTTCCTTACAATTAAATTGTCCCCATGAGCCTAAGGTAACCTTCTCTCTTGCATTAAAATAAAAAAAATTGTTAAGATGAAAAAAAATCTCCTCTATTTACAAAATTACAACATACAGCAAGTTCAAAGCTATGATCATTACTTTACAAAGAGACAAATGAATACTTGCACAACAAAAAATTAATAACATGCTCAAATCAAGCTTTCAAAACATGATTTTAATAATCTCATGTGTTGATATAACATCTTAATGTATTGTGCGATCCTATGTCAATGCCTACAACCCTCATTGTCAACACATATAAACCAAACAACATAATATCATCCTAATCTAATGCTTAGCATCCAAACCAAAATAAGTTCACTTGCAACAAGTAGGAATTGAAGCCCAAAACATAAAATACAAAAACATAAAAATCATGTGCAAAACAAAGTTATATGAACATAAGGAAAAATTGCAAACACAAAACACTATGTTCTAAAATCTCAAATCACCAAAAGTGATTTGAGATCCTAAATTTTGGGATTAAATCCCAAACACGAAATATTTGGAATCATGTCCACATTAGAGTTGATTCCAAAGTAATTTATCCTAATTTACCGATGGTAACTACGATGTAAACACGTAGCTAAAATAAAACTCTTGATAAACCCTTGCATCATGTTTTACTTTGGAGTTTTTGTTAAGCTTTTACAATAATGCCCCACTCTTGCTACATCACATTTCATTTCTTCATGCAATATTAATATTTCAAGCAATAGAATTAAAAGAGAATGCTTACAATTGAATATTGTTTCCCTTCCCACAAGAACCCATGATAGATCAACAAATGGTGATCTGTGTGACAATTTTTGCCATGGTTGTATTCAATCAATGTAAGTCACAAAAGCTTTATGTTTGCCCTTTTTCACTTTTAAGTTTCCAAAACATTTGGCAATAGTCAATTTGAAAATTTAAAATTATCATGAATTATTATGAATTTATCAAAAGTTGAGAACATAAAAAATAATTTAGTTAATGTAGAATCCAATCATGTACTATGATATGTATTCTCATTATTTGATGCGATCTATACGAATGATTATAAAATCTAATATTAGTAAGACCTTTTTGAAAAACTTTACATATCTTCTTCTTCTTCTTGTCTATTGTGACAAGTTTAAAATAATTTAGAAACTATTGTAGCCATGTGTGAAGACTTGAATATAATAGTGGCACCAAGTTTTCCATTATATAAAGGTATATGTTTAATCCCATGAAAAGTGTCACATGAAATCATGGGTCAACCCAAGTATATTCACCACCATTCAAACCTTGAGAAGGTCAATAAGATGGTTGCAAATGCATATCATGAAACATGTCATTAACTTCTACAAAGCTACAATCTTCTATATCAAATATGAACGAACTAACACTACTCTACTAAACACCTACAACTTAGAAGACACATTATTGACACTTTGTTTTTCCACACCATAATCCACAAATATGAAACATGGGGAGACATGATTCTAAATGTTTGACAATATGTTTTCATGTCACAACACAACTTGTTTGTATGTGATCAATTTAGAGCTAATATTACTTCATTGAACTATTCTTTGTAATTATGTGTTGATCATCAAGGTTTGTATTCCAAGGCCAACTTTTTGACTCTCTTTTGGCATGAGGCTTCATATTTCTTGATTCGTTGATTCTTTCTCACCCAAATGCTTTTGCAATGCCATAAATGTTGGGTTTAATCAAAGTCACCCAAACTTGAATACAACTCCCACACAAGATTGACTTGCATTCATGAATGCACAATTGCCTGAAAATTGTTCAAGGAGTTCATTTACATCTTTTTGCCACATTTAATTTAATACCACTTGTTTGTTTATGCAAATTACATTAAAAATGACCATGGCTTGTCTCTGTAGTACACAATGATAGTGGTTTTAGAACTACATACTTTTTTGAAAAAAATATCAAGTTTCTCAAAATGATGATGAACCTCCGTATTTTTAATTGCATGAATATACATGGAAGAGATTTTGGATGATACTATATATGGTTGTCCATTTATGGACAATGAAAAAACCTACCGGAAAAAGTAAATTACCACTTAACACTTTATATTAGAGATAGTTAGTCTAAAACTTGCCAAGTATTAATTAAAATTCCTTGGTTGCTTAATTATCCTAAAAAATTGAAATCCATTTGGTGATCAACATATTAGAGGATTTGAACAATGTCTTACAGTTCTAGACAACCAATGAACATTGAATAATAAGGTCTTAGAGACAAATAAACTTCATCTTTGCCAATTTTTATCCCCTTGTTTCCAATGGTTGCTCTTGTGAACAGGTTAAGTTCAATTGGAAATAAACATCAAAATTGGCTTATTATAAAAGATTCTTCAACATTCAACATTCATTCACCCTTTTATTGGAAATCCAACTTTTTGGAAAATGGCCAAAAACCAATACCAACATGAAAATAAAATTAGCCATATAAACTTTCAAGTTTAAAGTAGCTAGATGTGATTTGGCCAAATGGGGTAGCTGCTCTCAGCTAACAGAACCACTCTTCTGATGTTGGATTAAATCTGCAATACATTTCTAGTGTATTTAAAACCTGAAAGACCAGCAAACCATGAGGTGTAATTTCTTTTGCAATTACGTTTGTAGATTCAGAACTGAAGAACAAATTAAAACTAATAATTGGGTCAATTTGCTCTTCCTGGTTTGATAAGAGGAGTCCACAAACTTGCAAAGGAGACTTATAAAATTATCAGAAAAATTTGAAAGTGTCTGCAGTCCAAAGGTCGCTGCAATTTTGATTTTATGTACACATCCCTCTTGGTCTCAAATCTAGAGTCCTCAAATTCTCGGGAAAAAGAAAGGGTTTTGTTAATCAACAATTCAGCAAGTAAGCATTTTTTTCGATAATTGACATCATGAGACAAAATTAAGATCAATTAAGGAAAAGAAAACAAAAAAACAAAAAACAAAAAACAAAAAACAAAAAACAAAAAACAAAAAACAAAAAACAGAGAGAAAAATCCAATGTCCCAACTTTGGGTAGCAACCGATTTTCTTTCTTTCTTCAACACTTGCTAAAAGTTTTGTAGTTTACATACAATTGGGTTTTAAACTAGTGAGCAGATTGAGATTTACAGTTTGGATCCTTCTCCTCTTCCTCCTCCTCCTCCTCATCATCATTGGTTTCAGAAATTTACTACTAATGGTAGTGAGCTCCTTGTTGGAGGTGGAGGTTTGGATTCCATTGATTCTTGGAGACAGAAAAGAGGTCATATATAAGCTCATCAATCATCAGCTTGAAGAGCATGTGCTCAATATCATTACCTAATTCTGCAATTTCTCGATTTAATTGGAACCATGATCTATTTGAGCCATGCAGCATCAGATCTCTGTCCACTAAACTGTGCCATGCATCGGTAGCAAAATTGCAGGTTTCACGAATCTTGCCATAAATTTCAATCACCAGTTTCTCAGTGCCAGTGTTTGTCAGCTCCAGTGTATTTCTTGAAGGCACAAAGTAGTAGTGTAACTCAGACGACCGGCTGCAAGAGAAATATTGGACATCACAATAGACACCCATCATCATCTCATTCACGCTATCAAAAAGTAGATGTCTTTGGTCACCTTGCCAGATTCTATCTGAGCCTTCAACAAGCTTTTGCTTGTTTACAAGATTCCTGTTGCTGTTGTTGTTGTTGCCCTGGTTCAGAATTTCTCTGATGTAAGTCTTCATCTCTTCTTCCCATTCCTCATCAACTGATGAATTTAATGTAATATCTGCATCGTTGTTGTTGTTCCTGAAATTGGGTATCTCTACAAGCCTGGATTGTCCAACTCTATTGCTCTCAATGTCTACTGTAGTCGCATCAGACCCTCTGGTGTCAACAACTCCTGGACTCGCCTGTTTGCTTGAAAGTAAAGAAGGCTCTGTACTCTCAGTGCACCCATCCTCCAGTATCCCATCAAGACTGTGCTCAGATTCTGGGAAAAAAAAACCCACAATGTTGTCACCCATGAGCCCAAAAAAAAAAAGCAAAGAGAACCAAAGTTCTTGATCTAGAATCCTTGAAAGTCAGCAAAAGAAAACAATTGTGAATTCCACATGTTTGATTCATCAGTACTGTAGAGACCCTGCTATTGTTGCAACACCATTTCAAAGTGGATCTGAAAATTTTGTTTCATTTCTCATCAAGAATTTATGGGTTTGTTTGGCTGACAATTTTTTACCAGAAATGCTTTCCTCTGAAGTAGTGGTTGGGCTTTCATCAAGGAATGGGGATTCAAGAATCGATACTGGACTGGGTTGTCCACATTCTTCCACTGAAGCAGCTGCACTGGCCTGGAGGAGCTTTGCATCGTCTTCCTTCTTGTCCAACCGCCTCGACATACTGCCGGGGACTTTGGTCTCAATGTCCATCAAAAGCTTCTTCTCAAAAATTGGGGTCACAGCATCCTCACTCCAGCTTGCATCATCCACTGACATCCTGAACTTCTGTGGGTTCCCATGATCACAAAGAAAAATTTAGATACCAGAAGAATTAACTGTACAATGGACAGACAGACACCCTGAGAATAAGTCTTCAAGCTTTTTCTACTAACAATCAACAAATCACACTTGTGTTGACCACACATACAAACCATGAATGAAGTTCAATCGGCCTTACTTCATCACTATCAGGAGAAGACTTGCTGCAAGCAGTGCTCGAACTGTTAGTATCCAGATGATCACACTCAACAATGACGACTTCTTCGTCCTTTTTCGGGGATGAACTGGATTTAACCTTTGATCCCCATGCTGAACATGATCTGATTGGATTGAAGCTACTACTACTTGACTCTGAATCTGACATGAATAACTGGTGTAAACTGGAATGGTCTTGCTGAAATGCTTGGGATGATGATGAATCCTTGTCATGGTCAACCTGCAATAATGGGCTTCTAGCAGGTAAGCAGTGCCCTGAGGTGGCTGGTGCCAAGTCTGTCAAAACTGATGTTTCATGAATCCAGTTGTTGGGTATCTGGGGTCCAGGTGTTGAAGGCCAATTTTCAGATGTTGTGGTCCTCATCATACAGTTATCACCTTTATATGACCTTTGGCTTAGGTTCAAACTACTTGTCATCGTCTCTGGCTCCATTGGGAGCTCTGGAAAAACCTCATTGATGCTCCTTGGTTTGGTATGGGACTTTGGACACTTTTTCTTCTTCCCCAGGTGAGCAAAATTGGGCTTCAATGATTGATCTGAAAACAGCTCCCTTGCAACGACAGAAGTAGCTGTTGATGTAAATTCACTTAGACCTGAATCTGATGCTGTCTTTGTCAAGTTAAGTCCTGCAAAGTTATGATCACCTGGAAGCAATAATAGCTCCTTGAAATCTGAACAAGACTTTGTCTTCATCATCATGTTTACTGTAGTCCCATGATCCAGGACTCTGCTGCTGATTTCACTTTGGTTGCTTTTGGCTGAAGAAGAAGAAGATTCATTGAACCTTGGTTGATTTTTGTTACTACAATGCTTGCCACATGGTTTCAGTTGGCAGGAGCCATGGATCACCTTGTTTGTCTCAGCTGCTGTTGCATCTGAACCTGAGCTCCAGAGGGGACTCTTGGGACTTTGATGGGAATGTCCATCCAAAGGACTCTCCTTTTCTTCCCTGCGAGTTCTGTAATCCAACTGCTGTGTAGACTTGACAAGTTTGAAGCCCCATCCATCATTGAGTTCAAGCTCAGACTTGTTGCATTCAGAAGAAGCTTCATCCCACTTCATATCGACTTTGACTCGTGATGACAACCCCTCCTGCTGCTGCTGCTTCTGATCCATGCTGATCTCCATTGATCTTGTCTCATTCTCCTTCTTCATGTTTGTAAAAGATTTCTCATTCTGCAAGTTTGAAACCTGTGAGAAAATGCCATCATCTCTGATTTGTTGCAGATCACTGCTATGTTTGCATTGTTCATCAGCAAATCGACTGCAGTGATTACTTTGCACTGGTGTTCTCTCCTGGTAGACAGATTGACTCCTCTGAGGCAGCTCAAAATTGGTGAAGACATTGTTGTGGGTCTTCTGCTTTTGCAAGTTTGATTCTCCATGAGCTTCTTCTGTTGCAGAATCATGGCTTGAAAATGTTGATTCTTCTTCCCAAAGACTTGAAGTTTCACTTGCACTTGACTTCAAATTGGAAGTCAAATCTGTGAGGCCATAGCCAGAGCTTGGCATCTTCCTCCTCCTCCTCTTCACCTTCAACTGAATCTCCTCATGAGGTGTAACTCCTGAGAACTGTATTGCCTGACTTCTTTCACTTTGTATAATTCTTTCTGAATGATCATCTCTTGAGCCCTTCAGGGAGGTTTGATTTCTCTCTGGAGTACTGTTCTTCTTCAAACATTTGGGCTCCAAAACTGGGCCCCAAAATGATCCTGAGATTGGCTCTAAAACTGGACCTAAGAGCTTCACATCCAGATCTGCTTCTAGACATGATTCGGGAGTCAAGAACACTCCTTTCCTGTTCTTCAGGATTCCAGTGTAATGGAGTTGAAACAGAGAAGGTTGTTTCTTTTCTCCAGCTTGATGATGATGATGATGAAGATGATGTGTTGTTGTTGCCTTTGTTGTCATTGTCGCCTCCTTTGCTGTGGTTCTGTTTCCAAAAGATGCTTCTTCTTCTTCCTCTAGATCAAGAAGCAGCTGCTTTGGAGCTTGATTCCCAGCAAGCAGCAAGTCTTTTTCTGTCAGTTCAGATTGTTTGGTCAATGTGCTACTTAGATTCCCATGAAGCATTTCAGAATCTGTGTGAGGAGTTTCTCCAAGATGCGGAATTCCAGGAGCTTTCTTGATGGGCAATGAATCAAGACCCATCAATCGTGCAACCACTCCTCCTGGCACTTGCTTCTTGCAGTAGTTTGGTTCATGATCATCAACACATAAGCCAGTGGATGTGGATGTGCTTCTTCTTCTTGCAAAGTTTTGCTTCTCTGACCATTTGTGACTCATAACAGCAGCTCCTGTATACCACAAATTCAAATCCTCTTCTTCCTCTTCGTCATCCTGCCAGGCACCATGAAGAAGAACGACTCTTTAGAGATTTATAGAAACCCACAAGAGTCTAACTGCAGATATAGCCATGATGGCAAGCCCACATTGCAGCTCTTCATTCTTGTTCTTCATGATACTAGTAAGTGTGGAGGAGGAAGAGGAGGAGCTGCTTACCAACAAAAGCTTGGCTCCCAGAGAATCTGTGCAATGTTCCTTGAAGCCACCATGATGAGCAACTGCACTCTGACAACTACTTCTTCTCCTTCTGTGAAGTTTGTCTGCAGCTTCCACCCATCATCCACAATGATCTACAATCAGAAAACCATGGTACCCAACATTGGAGAAACAAAAATAAAAATGACAGTAACTTGCATTTGGAGGACAGAATCCAAATTTGCACTCCAGACTGCCTATGGGAGCTCCAATTCTACTACAGTGCACTGTTAATGGGAGGGAGGGAGCTGAGGTTCAGGGGGAAACCTGAAGCTGATGAGATTCTTTTGCAGCCCGGATACCATTCAAAGAGTTGCAAGAAGGTAGCAACACAGCCTTGTACTAATCGCGGGGATTGAACATGGGGGAAAGAAGAAGAAGAAGAAGCAGTAGCAGCAGCAGGAGCCAGGTCCGAGAAGCTGAACTCCTCATCGACAGCAGCTGCCATCACGAATGACCGGAATGTATCGCTCAGAGTCCCCAGATTTATGAGCTTGACAGGCTTGGGAGCAACTAGCTAGCTAGCTATTCTTGGAAAATAATGGTGGACTGTAAGTTGGATCCTGAAGTTGATGAAGCTGCTGGCCACTCGAGAAAGTCTTGCAACAGGTTCCAAGACGACAATGGTGAGGGGTTCATGGCAATCAGTTTTGCACAGAAAGAAGAAGAAGAAGAAGATGATGCCAGTACATTGCATTTGTAGCTCAAGATCGGTAATTTCCTCTGTGTCTTATAGGCTCTGACCACCACTGTGTGATGAACTTGCAAGAGATTGCTGCCGTCTGTGTGACAGCCAGAAGACGGCAATGAGGAAGGAGGGAGGCACTGGGGTGGGGCAAAAACAGACACAGCTACATAGACACAGAGAGAGAGAGAACAGAAGCAGAAGAGGAAAACACACTGGGATAGAAGAACCTCCTCAGCTTGGCACCTTTGGAAGCTCCAATACCAAACACACACATATACACAAAGTCTGATTCCTTGAACTTCAACAACAACAAAAACCATCCAAGTAGTAGTAGTAGTAGAAGAAGAAGAAGAAGAAGAAGAATTCCAAGCAACTGCAGCAAGAATGTCAGCAGAAGAAACAAACAAACAAACAAACAAACCACAAAAGACTGCAACTGAGATTTTCAGTTCAAGCTCTACTTGCTGCTGTTACTGGACAGACAAATAAGGGGACAGACAATCTGGCAAAGAAGAATTTAGCTCCAGACCAGCCAAGAAGAAGCAGTTGAGCTGTAAAATAGTAGCAACAACACACCACACTCACTCCTTGCTACTGCTGCTACTGCTCCATCTGCCATGATGAAACAAGATTCACATTGAGTTCACAAAAAACCCAAAAAAAAAAACACAAAAAAATTCACACAAACTTGCACAAATCAAAAGACTCCACAATCACAAATCTCTTCCTTCTCCTCCTCTTCTTCTTCTTCTTCTTCTTCTTAGACTTGTTCTTTTTTTACATCATCATAACAGCAACACAATGTAAAATTTAATTATTAGCATCATGAAAGCAGATCGATTGCAGCTGAGAAATCACAGACACGGAGAGAGAGAGAGAGAGAGAGAGAGAGAGAGAGAGATCCCATAGTACCTTGTAGCCTTTTTTTTTTCTTTTTTTTCCCAGGCGAAATTTAGCCAAAAAGAGGAATTAAAAATTAAATTTTTGAAAAAGAAGTGACTGCAGAGGTTTTCAGTGGCCAAAAGTGAAAAAAACACACACATACACACACACACACACAAGAGTAAAACTCGTCAAATTTGTATTTTTTGTTTTCATTGTTTAGCCAAAAATATAGAAGGAGGATTAAAGATTTTTTTTTTCACTTTATTTCTTTCTGGTTTATATAGCCAGATCTGACTAAATGATCACCACTTTTTCTACATATTTATGTGAATGATTGCCACTTTGGCTACAAACAAAAATTCCTCCAAAATAAAATAAAAATGCTGGTACCTTAGCAGCCGAGACACTAATTATATTATTTTCAGAAATGTTGACAAAAAATTTAATATTGAAAATACCTATAGAAAATTTCAGGAACATTCAGTCTGTTTGTAGAAATGAACATTTAAAATTTTAATTAAATAATTAAATAATTATTCGACAAACATGTGTTGAAGTTGCTAAGGTACTAATAAGTGTGGTATGCTTTGATCATGGGATTAAGAAGATTCTTGGGTTTCATCAGAAATATGAAAAGCAAAGAGAGAGAGAGAGAGAGAAATAACATTGTGGATGCATACTAGAGTCCTTCATGATGGGTATTAACTTATTATTTAATTAATTAAGTGATTTAGTGATTGCATTAATTGATTGATTGATTGAAGTTGAGTAGAGTACTAGGTACTTATTAGAAGTGTTTTCTTTTTTTTAAAGGATTTTTTTTGATGTGGCCCAAGTGGCAATCATCATAGGTTAGTACCTATCCAATGGTGAAAAAATTAGCTTTTTTTATTTATTAAATTTCAATTTTAAGTTTGACAAATTTAATTTTTTTTTTTTATATTAAAAAAAAAAAAAAAAAAAAAATATTTTTTCTTTTTTTCCATAAAAAAGTGTTTTATTAAAGAACAATAAAAAGAAAAAAAAAAAAATAAGTGAAAAAACCCAACAAATAATTTTTTTAAACAAGAAA
>Ga0116227_10002916_pt1 | contig 38470 bp, 20 predicted proteins | sample S1TSphgellanicum_FD_89693 | JGI IMG/M metagenome (GOLD analysis project Ga0116227, IMG submission 89693) | Host-associated microbial communities from peat moss isolated from Minnesota, USA - S1T2_Fb - Sphagnum magellanicum MG | ecosystem: Host-associated > Plants > Peat moss > Unclassified...
GGGGGGGGGGGGGGGGGGTAGATTTTTTGGGTTTTGTCTGTTCCCAATGTGTTCCTATCAGGTTCATACCAGGTTCTTCAAGTTCTCCAAGTGTTCCCTAAGATGTCCCCAATAGCACCTCGATTTCCTCCCATAATAGAGTTATCCTTAAAGTCACCCTCTGCTTTTGCCCCCTATGAGACTCTGCTTTTGCCTCCTATCCCCTCCTTGAGTGGTATCCGCAAAGTAATGAAATTTTATTAAATCTAGGTATAGCTTGATATTTACAAAGTAAGGAAATTTTATTAAATCTGGGTATGAAATGCTGAAACTCAGCATTTAATGCACACGGTTCGAGAGTAATTATAGTCGTCGTACATGTAGGAGCAGTGAAAATATATGTAGCAGCAGCGCCGGCGCTCGATAAAAAGGAAACACAGGACCAAACTCAATTTACCACCAAAATTGGTGGAAAAACTAGTTTGGGTCCCAGTTATTTCCTTTTGTAAAATTTTCATTCCCAGTTACGCGTTTGATAGCCGTTCTCGCCCCCTAATCGCCAAACTTTACAAATAACTCTATTAACTATTTGGCCACACTTCAACTTCCATGTATGTAAAGTGTAAAGGAGATGCCAAAGAGAAGAATATATAAGCTTCTAACTTTGTTGGGGGAGTGCCAAGTGTTTCAGAAAAATTGTTGATGGACCAATTAATGTCCCTCCTCTATGAAAAAATACTGTGGATGCAGCCCCAATCTCATGATCTAATACAAAGACAAATAAGTACGCTCACTTTATAATTTAAAGAATCCTGCAATATTTTTGCAATGCAACTTTGTCCCATTTTTTTCCCAAAAAAATTCCTTTGGATAAGTTGCACTTTTTCTTTTCTTTTTTGGTTTTGTCATAAAGTGGCAAAAATTCATACAAAAGATAATTCTGCTCTCTCTCTCTCTCTTTCTTTTCTTCAAAGAAAAGTCAACAAAAGCAAGCCCAAAAAAAAAGCAAAAAGCTTTGAATGAACTCAAACTAGTCATAGAACCAGTGTTTTTTTTTTGGGGGGCGAAATTTCGCCAAATTTTGACCTGAAAAATATGATTTTGACCAATACAAAGGATTTTCCATGGAAAAAATGGCCCAAAAGCGCAAGATTTCGAAAAAAAAAAGTTTTCAAATCACCAGATTTTTATGATGAGTTCCACTAGGTAGCCAAGAATATAGAATAGCCAAATGTGGCTAAAGAATGATCTCCACTTCAGCTACATCACAAAAATTGAAAAAGAAAAACCCTGCCTAGAACATTCTAAGTCTGAAAAGTTCCTCTGCCCAGAGGAGGAACTGTTTTCTGGGCAGAGGAACTTTGATGGCTACTAGTGTGGCCTGTGCCGTTGGTCCAAGTGTTATCACGTCCTCAACTGATATTTCCTTCCAAAAACCTGGTTTTTTGGAAATTTATTTGAATTTTCAGTGGTAGAAATCACTTTAAAAATAAAAATCTCTCACATTTTGGAAGCCAAATCTTACCAAATAAATTCCATTAAATCCTGCTCATCAAGATCTTTCTAACAACACCAAGGGCACATTCCAATTCCTCCGAAAATTTCAGCTACAATTTAACTTAATTTTCAGTGAAAATATCATTCAAAATTCAGGAACTTTTGCACCGTTTAATTTTCAGTGAAAAAATCATTCAATATTCAGGAACTTTTGCACCGTACAATTTTCAGTGAAAAAATCATTCAATATTCAGGAACTTTTGCACCGTTTAATTTTCAGTGAAAAAATCATTCAATATTCAAGAACTTTTGCACGGCAAATCCAAGCTGCACGGAACCAAGCCCATCATGCACCACTCCTGGTCCAAAGCTTTCCAAAGACACCAAGCAAACAGGACCTGAAACATCCGGGTTCAGTGGATCTCATAAGTACAAAACAAAACAAAACAAAACAAACTATGTTCCTTCATAGATAGATAAAGATAAAATGGCAACAAGCGCTTTCTGGCTGTGAAGTGGTATGATGAGCTCAGCGGCAGTAACAGTTTTTTGTCCCCATCCGTCCAAGAATCAGTCTTTTCCTCTCCGGATGTACTGGGCCGTCTTTCCCACGTACTGGACCGCACCGATATAGTACAGCCCAACCTTTGTCCCAATTTCAAGACTGGATTCCAGGAAAAGTTAAAATTAGCATACATTACCAACTACAGATGCTCTGCACCTTTTTTTTGTTTTTTAAATAAAAATAATAATAATTTTCAGATTTATAATTTAAATATAATTTTCAATAATTTATTTAAAATTTTCAATATTTTTAGTGTGGCTTAATATTTATTTATTTTAGAAAATGAGGTGAGGGTGTTTCAGAATTTAGTTTTCCAGAATTTCAAGACTTGAAATACAACAATGTAAAGCACAATGTATTTCATAATAGTAACCCAGTGGTTCGTTGGTTGGGACACAATTAAAAAAAAAAATTCACAATAAAAATTGACTTTTTTATATTATACAAATTGCCAATAAAATTATCACCACTGCCTACAATATGAAAGGGTGCTTAAGATTTTCTGCTTTTGTAAAAAAATCTTGGCTGACATGCTTTTTGAAAAGTATAACACCCATGAAGGCAGATGTTTCATTTTACTAAAAACCCAAATGCTTTTTTCTTTTTTTTCCTCTCTCGTAATACCCAATATGTATCCAGTGGGTAACCGTTGAGTATCATGGGAGGTTTTTTATTAAAAAAATCAATAGCCATTTTATGTCATGTAAAGCCCTTGTCCTAGGGGTTTACCTCCACACATATTTTGAATATCACCATATTTGGGTAAATATGCTTCTGAATGATCATCACTTGAACAACATCACAAAATTGAAGTTAAAAACACTAAACCATGGTGATTATTAGCTCAATATTTGTTTTCACTACACTACCCACTAACAGCTTGATAGCCCTGACCAGAACTCAAATCAGAGATAATTTTTATTTTTTGGAAAAAGAATCCCATTCACAGATTCTATAATAAACCCCCTTTATAATCATGCCCATTTTAGTCACATTTCTGTTTATGTCACACATTTTTTGATACCCATTCATTTTAATAAGAAACATTGAATTTTTAGAGTAATTATCACACTCATTAATAGTACAAAATATTTGCAAAGTTTTTTTTATAAAAATCTGATTATAATGGGGAAATCTATGGCAAATAGTAGAGTTTTGTAAATTATAGTTCTGTTTGACATTGTTAGAGTTATTTTGTGTTCAAGTTGTGCAAACTTAACAAACAAGCAAAAAAAATTAATTAACAAAATCTAGTTAACAAGATACACGAGCTAATAGTTAAGAACCTCAAATTCAATGTAAATCATCACATTAAAAAAAGGTAAAAATCACAACCTTCTTCAAGATTAATAATTTATAATAGAGCTTAGAATAACCTATGGAGAAAATTTAAACAATTGGCACCTTTATTCTAGCATAGAAGAGTTGTTTTGTAAAGTTTTATTTGTCTATACTCACAATATTGTAAAAATTTATATGGAGTGTGATTATACACATTTAAATCACAATGCATTAGTGTCACCCAAAAAGTGGTCGCCGAGGGTGTGATTATAAAAGGGGTTTATTGTATTTAAGTATGGAATTAGAATCAAGTCAATTTCAATTTATTTTTCAAAACCAGAATTGGGGGTTCTTCATAAAAGTAAATGACTACCCAACACTAATACAAACCAATATTGGGCGGTTCTTGCATATACAATAACAATTGATATTCAAATCTAGTTTTCACAACCCAGTTATTGAAATTTTCACAAATTAAAAATCAATTAATTACTTAATTCTTATATTAATTATTACTTAATAAAAAAATTCACTTCAAAAATTACTGAAAATATATGAAAATTTGTAAAAAACATTTTAATTCAAAATTTACAAGTCCTTAATTTCATCCTTTTGAATCAAAAGCTCCTTCAAACTCCTCAAGCTCCTTTTCTAAATTAGAATCACTCTTTATTTAATCTGTCAAACTATAAGGGGGTTTACAACCTATCTTAAGATCATTGGGCCAATTTTGTTGAAAAAGATCAATTTCTCCAAATTTTAAAATTGTAAATGATGTCTCCTATGACTAGTAAGGATTCCAACTAATGAAAAGATTCTTTTTATCTCCATTTTAAATCCAACTATTTTAAAAATTTGTTTAGTACAGAAGCCAACTATAAAAAACATGCTTTCATGTTTTTCCCACCAATATAATGGACACTTGATGTCTTTAACATCCACTTAAGAAATCAAAACCTATGATCAATTTCGTTGTTAATTCATTTGTGTTAGCTGTCGTATGAAGGATATCCAAATTTTTGTCCACTTCAACCCTTTGATCAACAACACCCCTTTCAAATTCGGCTAAAGGATGCAAATGATGGTGACATTTTAAAAACATAAAAACAAAGATTTTTTGTTATATTTTTCAACAATCGTTTTACCTTGTTCATGACCAATAAATGAGGACACAAAATGAGGGGTCTTAAATCTATGGTCTAACATTGAAGAAAACATACTATGGGATTTTTTTTTTCATATACTTTTAAGAACAAAAAAAAGAATCCAAAACCCCAACAACTTGTTTTTTTATGTTGGAAACCAAACACAATAACTCATAAATAACATTTGCATCTTCTTCCATTAAATTGTCAAAGGTTGCAAAATCAATTTTATCCTTGAATTTTTGACTCATGAATATGATAGAGTTTAATGCATCATTTAACAACCAATAATGCCTAGACTAGTTCAACATACAAGCTGACACAATAGAGCCAAAAAAATCGATAATAATTTGATACATGTGCCATGTCAACGAAGGTGGTATTTTTGCATTCATTCTCACAAAATTCTACTTGTTGTAACATAATATAATTGCTTCTTTAAACTACGAAGCTTTATGGCAAAAGAAAAATTTACTAGCAAATCTACAAAAGCAAAATTGAAACAAAATGTAAATGCAAAAAAATCGAGAAATTTTTTTTACCTTGTTTTCATTAAAATATTTAGTTTCCTTGGGGGAAGACTTGAATTGACACATGTCTTCTCCCATTCTTGCCCACCTTTTCTTGATTTTTTTGGCCAAGTTATGCACTTCTACAAATCTCTTTAGGTAGTTTTGATTAACACATATCGTAAACCTTTGCAAAAAAAATTGTCTATTGTTGCATATTGGCACACCTTAGAAAATGCATGATCTTACAACTGATTTTAGGGTTGCAATCATAGTATTCATGTTAGATGCTTCATCCTTGACATAAACAACAATTTTCTTCCTCAATGCATAATTATCCAATATTTTTGCCAAGGTTTGTTGATTAGTATATGTCGCTTCAAAAAGGGAAGGGTAATATGCTTTGGCTACCAATTAAATCCTAAAAACTTGGTCACCAATGCAAAAATATCATGTCCACCTTTTGAGATCCATAAATCAAAACTTGCAGTTGTAGAATGGCATTATGTTAAAGTTAGTTAAACATACAATTGTTTAGTTTTTCCATGAAATCGAACAACAATTCATGAAAAAATTGTTTTCTAAGAGGGAAAAATAAGCCTTAGACACAAATGCATACTAAATCATTTCAAGGAAATAATTTCCATAAAATGTAAAAGAAGATGATTTTTGACAATTAAAAGGCTTAAATCCCACAAAAACTACTTTTTCTACAAATCATCTTTCTTGAAAAGTTACTTTGCAACAAAAAAATTGGATATGGAACTAAAAGAGATATTTGGTCTCTTTTTTGAAAGTTTTTTTCATATTTTCTCCAAGGACTATTCACTTCTTTTTTAATTGAAAAAAAAATATTAGAACAATTTGAATTCATGTTTTCTCAATGCAATTTTACCATTAGTTGTGTTTTATATAATTAATTCTCTTCTAGCTTGAGTTTTTGGATTTAAATTCAAAACTTAACTATTGTAACAAAGAATACAATAGATCACTTGAGGAGTTGTTAAGTCAATTTTTTTGTTATCATTAACACAATAAAACACCCAACACAATGCAGTTCTACTATTTGGTTTCCAAAATATTTTTTTTGTGCATGTATTTTTTTCAAATTCTCTTTCATTTTTTCTTCATTATTTTTTGAATTTCTACTTCCCTCTATTTGGACACTTGCATTTTTTTCAAGTTTTTGCAAAGGCTCATCTTCCACGCTTACTTCATTCATGAATACATCATAAGTATTTTCATTTTCAAAGGATTCTTCCATGTTTAATAAAAGGTACTTGAGAATAACACCAATGTGTGAAACAACAACACCAATGCATGAAGCAATAGCAAAACATGAAGATGCAACACCAATGCAAAGTGGTAGCACCAACATGCAAAGTGGCAACACCAATAGAAAACAATAACATCAATGTGAAGACATAACACCAACATGAAGCAACAACACCAATGTGAAACAACAATAGCACCATTGCAAAAGAATGGCACCTTTATGAAACAACAACCAAAGCAAAGTAGCAACACCCACATGAAGTAGTAGCATTAACACCAAGCAATAAACAACAACACGAATCAACAGCACCAACACCAAGCAGCAAAAGCCAAAACAACAAGACCAAAAAGTGAAAAAAACATCAAGCAAAAACAAAACAAAAGGTGGAGATAAGAAAGAGCTCATGCTCTTTTAATAACAATTTTCCTAAACTTAACCCTAAGCAACACCTCCACCTCCCTAGCTTGCGGCTATTGTTTATGAACCCTAATGCACTCTATGACCTTGAGAATTGGATGTAGGTTCTATGAGAGAACCTGTCCGGTTCTCAAATTTAAAAAAAAAGAAGAATCAATTTTCATTCATGTGAGAACCTGAGATGGTTCTCACTCCAGTTCTCAAATGTAATGATGCCAGCTGGTTCTCATTGTGAGAACCGGTCTGAGAACCAGGTAGGCATTCAAGAACCGCCCAACAGTGGTACAAACCAGTGTTGGGCAGTTATTGAAAACTAGGAACAGACCCCCAATGATAATCAAGGAGTGTTTTGGATTCAAAACCATGGTTCTCAAAAAAAATAAATCAAAGACCCAGGCTTGGGATATCACCATGGTTCTAAAGTTTTTGAAAACAATCCAAATGATTGGCGTAAGAAGGCTAAGTCATTGTTGATTCTTTAACAAAAATTTGCCAATTCTTTAAGGATTTTTTTGGAATAGCCAGGGCCTGGCATCATGGGTTCATTAATTCTGTTTTCTCAAAGATTCAGAACTGACATTTTTATAATTGCACAACATTGATACAAACTATACTAACCATTTGCATGCATCTATCCACTTAGAAAGCTCTTCGTGTCTTGCCTACCTACCTATGGATGGTTTTATCAATCAATTGTGGGGGTGGGTGCATCCCAAAGTTCAATTCTTATTTAGTTATTTAGTTGCAATGAGTCACATTGATGGCACAAAAAAGTTCTGAAACTTTGAACAGACCAGAAAGGGTCAGTAAGGACAGCTGCACACTGCACAACATGCACAAAGCTTTATCCTACTGTAGTAACTTGCTAGTGTGACATGTGTGTGCCCCCTTAGCACAAGTGTGAACTCATTACCCAACTAATTGAGTTTTAAATTTGTTGTAAGGCTCGCTTTACATGAGGAGTCAAGGCCAATCAATGTTCAACTCAAGCATTCCTATTGGTACAAATCAGCCCCAATGGTTTTACACTATGAATCAAGGCTGAAATAGAAAAAGTTATTTTCAATCTGCCCCAAGTTACTAATAAATGCTGAACTTTATGGCCTTATATTGGCCCCAAGGCTGTAAAAAGGATACCATCAAATTTGGGAAGCCAATTTGCACCCCTGGGGGCCAATTGTTCCAGCATTTTTCTAATATCCTGACATCAATGTTCTAGCACTTATTAGTAACTTGGGGCCAAACAACAAGCCCAAAATGCTCAAAGTTGGCTCCAAGTTTTTTTCAGCCCAAACTTGTAGTGTAAAGCAGGCCTAAGATCCGAATCCAGGTATTACATCCTAAGATGCCAAGGATTAGAGAGTAAGATGACATTGGGTCTTCTTCTGGAGCAAGGCATTGTCCTTGTTTGCTACATCAGGGGAGGGACATTATCCCCTGGGAACAGAGGGCGAAACTGAGGTCCAGATCATAAAGTGCTAATGGGAGTGCCTCCCCTTATACCAAACCTGAAATGAATTTTATGACACTAAAATAAATGAACCTAATTAACCTAATTAAAAAATGCTCACCTCACAAAACTGAAAAATAAAAGTTTTATGTAAATAATTCCCTTTTTATTTCTCTGCATATTGTGAGGGATCTCTTCTCCCCCAGCAGAAGAACCCTAGGGCATTCTGCTGGGGGGAGCTCCCTCAATTTTATACGTTCCCATATTCCCATGGAAAATATATTTCTTTCTTACAAAACAGGAAAGAAGCAAGGAAATCAAAAGAGAGTTGTTTTTCCGTAAGGGGAGGAGGTTCCAGTACTCGTGCATTCTCCTAAGGTTTGGGAACACCCTTAGGAGGAGAACACACTCATATAGGAACCTCCCCTACAACAAAATATGGGCAGTAGAGCACTTGGCTAGATATTTTTTAGTGTCAATGGAGAACACCATAAATCTAGGAATATAGCTTCCCTGCAAAGAGGAGGCAGCTTAATACACCTACTTAATAGTTGTAAGCTGCCTCCTGCAACTGCAAAAGTAGGTGTAAAGTTGAAACTCTGCATTTCTTGCCTTGTGCTTTACACTGGGGAAGGCCCTGCTGTCAGGTCATTGCAGCCTGAACCTTGGGCTCCACCCTCAGCTCGTGGGGCACAATGCACTTATGCGAGGGCCACCTCACCGTACACAGATACATACTCTCATCATAAGGGAGTTGATAGTTGATACGGTTGATACATGAGCTTCCCAACCCAATACCAATTTACCAGCCAATGGATGCACAATCCAAAGTAGATCGAAAAGACATAATTGACTACCAATATATGACATGTTGGCAGTTACTTAGTGGAAGCTTAAGTGATGAGAAACTGTCACAAAAAGTATATGTGTGTTTTAATTTCAGGAGAATAGCTGAAGGTTAGAGCTGAAGTTCATGGGCAGTGTGATTCCTCTGTTGAGAACTTCAGCTGTAACCTTCAATAAGTTGGAATCGCTGCCCATCTGGATTTCTGCAAGTCCAGATGGACAACGAATTCCTGTCTGCGCCTTTGCTGGCACCTCTTAGCAGTTTAGTTAGTTAGTTGGTTGTTGAATCAATCGTCTGCCATGCTGCAAATGGGTTCCTGTAGTTGACCATAGACTCTGCAATATTGAGTACATTCATGGTCAGCTTTAACACACAAGTCTGTTGAAAGAATTAATTAAATATTCTAAAGATGATTCTTTATCCAAAGCAATCTTTCACAGAAGTTTTTTTTTTTTTTAATTTAACATTTCTACAAATAGTGTATTCTGATGATGAGAGAGATGAATTTCCCAGTCTGCGAAGTTCCTGCCAAACGTTACACTTGTTGCCTGTTGCTGCTTCCAGTATGGGTCTGGTAGGTATCGGTCACAGTGAACCGGCACCCATCAGTGCATCGTCAGGGATGGATGATATGTGAGAAGGAAACAATTTTCTGTTGGGTTCCAGTTCCCTAGCTAACCATGGTGGTTAGCTCAGTTGGTTTATTTACTACCTACCAACTAGGTAGGTAGTGAAAACAGCCCCCCCTACTATGTATAAACTATCTACATACCTAGTAGTCCCCTATTTTGTTGCCTACCTGCCTATATGTTAGACCTACCTCTTATAGAACAGGTTACCAAGATGAAATCGGGTAGTAACTCAGTTGAGGATCATCCATAACTGAGTCATAACAGGCATCCAGTGGATGGTGCACTGGTGGGTGCTGGTTCACTGTGGCCGTAGGTATCCACTTTCAAACATACCAGTTGGTCCTCATATTGGGTACTTTTTGAATTTCCTTACCAGTCTGGTCCAGTATTCATACCATTGTTGATACCACCAGTCACAGGCTTATAAGTATACCAGCCTAACACTAGTTGCTTCCTTCCTGCAGCTCATTTTGGGTTTTACAAATGTGTAAGATTCAAATGTGATAGTTACTGTGCCAGTTGCCCACATATGTAAATCAGTGGGTTTTTTTCAACAAAATTTGTCATTTTTCAATCAAACATTGGGAACTTTTTTGGAGAAACGTGTTTTTCAAGTGTGAATTTGATTAATTTTTTTAGTTTTTGAAAAAAAATGCAAAAATTTCTACATCAAAAAATTGAAAAAAAAAAATTCTTTTGTAAATTCTTCATCATCATTCATGCCAAACATAAGTGGCACCCTTGCACACACGTAATACAAGATTGAGGCCACAGTGAACCAGCACCCACCCATGCACCATCAAGGATGGATGATGATATGTGAGATCAGGAAACAGTTTTCTGTTGGGTTCCAGTTCCCTAGCTAACCATGGTGGTTAGCTCAGTTGCTTTAGTTACTACCTACCAACTAGGTAGGTAGTAAAAACAGCCCCTACCTACTATGCATAAACCATTTACTAATAGTAGGCTAGTAGTCCCCTATTTGTTTACCTACCTGTCTATATGTTAAACCTACTTCTTATTGAATGGGTTGCTGAGATGAAACCAGATAGTAACTCAGTTGAGGATCATCATCCACAACTGAGTTATAAGGGGCATCCAGTGGACGGTGCACTGGTGGGTGGTGGTTCACTGTGGCCCAAGATTCATATATAGACGTATTAGAATTATTGTAAAGTGGGGCTGAGTTTGGGCCTGAGTTTTCCATCTCATCCTCAGTTATTACAAATGTCATACAACTTTTTATTATGCAAATCACTTTTTGAAAAATCCAAACCACTAGTTCTCATGTAAACTATTTGAGCTGTTTTGCAAGCCAGTTAAGAGCAGGTCCACCAACACACCTCTGTACACAGCTGTTTATCACATCCAACATACAGGGTTAATTACAGGGTTAATTGCTTCCCAACTCTCACCCATGAACACGAAATATTGGACAGTGCCATAGTAGTAGAGGGGTGGCTTCAGCACATGTCTGTCGAATAATTAATTAATTATGAATATTTCAATTTTAAAGTTAGATTATTCTCAAATATTTCAAAATATTCTTTTCCAAAAATTTTTTTTTGAGAAAAATAAAAATTGAAAATTTCAGCATTTCTTCAAATACTATAATTTGTGCCAAAGTTGCCAAGGTATTACCGTATGGTAAGAGGTTATTCAATTGCCACCATTTGGGTCAATCATTAGGCCCTGGCAATCAGAAGCGGTCATTTTTTTGAAATAGGGGCCCTCTGGAGACAACTGTATGGTATGCACATGTACAGATCCAAACCCTTTTTCTTGCTATTTGAAGGTTGTAGTTCATCCACAGTACCAAGGTGAACCCTAAATCCTTAAACCCTAACAATTTTATTGGTGCTGGTGGACTGTGGTAAAAGACGTCAGAAGTTGAGAGTTCAGAGTAGGCCAGTCCAAGAATCATTCATGTGTTTGTCAATTGATGTAGCTCTTTGTCTCCCACCTTTTGGGCAGGTATATAATGTACTATGGAATGGCCAAGAGGCTGCCCATCCAGGTTTCTTTTAAGGATTTTGTGATGTAGCCAAAGTGGCCATCATCCAGAAAATAATTTAGCCAAATTTGGCTACTTACTAGATATGAAGTAGAATAAGAACAGAATCCTTCTATATTCTTGGCTATCTACTGGAACTTATCATTAAAATCAGCAGTGATTTGGATTTTTCTTTTCCTTTGAAATCTGGCGAATTTGGGTCCTTTTGTTTTTCCATGAAAAATCCTTTGTGCAGGTAGAAATCATTTATATCAGCTTGAAATTTGGCAAAATTTTGCCAGTAAAAGAATCACTGCTGCCCACAATTTAAGGGAACATGAGCCCCATTTCATTACATTAGCATCTCTAGTGAATGATTGTGATGTGCCAGGAAATTACTCTGGGAACAAGGAACATTATGGGAATGTCGTGTGAACAGAGAGAATGTTTAGCAAATGTTTTGGGTAGATCATGGGAACAACATCATAACATCATTAGAACATGGGAACATCATTGGAATCTTTTTTTAAAATTCATAATCGTTTAGTTTGAAAGATTATGTAGCATAATTGTCTGTCCTGGAAGATTATGAACTATCATCTGAGTGACATGTGGTGGGTTGAAGAGAACCAGTGTTACCCAACATATTATGCTTTCAAACCTGAACAACAAAGTGGCATAATCATTAATCACAAATGTTAATGGCTACCAAGTAGTTATCCAATATCTATCTAGACACCATGGCACAATTTACCAAGCCATAGGAATGTTAAGGATGTGATTGAAAGTTGTTTAAACTGATGTTCAATTGGTATGAGGCTTTCGACATGCAAAATTGGTCACCTTATGTCCCATCTTTGGAAGGGGGAACAATTATGGTCCAATGTTGAATAGATATCAAAAATTGCACTAGAATTGCACTAGTGTTAGAGGGTAATTTTTTAGACTAGTTAGTTTCATAGGCCTCTTAGTGATTAATAGTTACTAGTGGTAGACTTACCGTCTCTTATACAAGGTATGAAAATAGTGGGATTAAATAATCCGGGTTAATGAGTGGTTAGGGGTAATTCATCCAATAATTTAAGAGATTTTTAAGAAGTGATTAGGATAAGGGCCTTATTTTTTAGAGTCAATGTGTGCCTTGTGTGGTTTTGTGGAAAAGGAAGCTTAGTGGAAGTGTTGGGGGACTTCGATGGCATTCAATACTTTTATAGGAAGTTGTGGGGAATGGAGAGCTCATGGAAGAATGTGTTTGTATTTTGTGTGTGATTTTAATGGAAGATGGTTGAAGGACTTGAGTCTTTTTTGTTGTTTTTATTCTAATAGCAAGTGTGGAAGGTAGGTTAGTTGGAGATTGTACAAATAAGTTTGTTCCCTTAAAAATGGTAGTTTTGCATTGCTTCTAGACTAGAGAATAAAAGGCATACCATTTAGTAGCCTTTGGAAGGGTAAGTAAATGGTTGCCACAGGGAGGTGGTAGCTTGTATTTGGGGTAAAAATTAGAGTGAAAAAACTAGCAGATAGTTGCATGCAGACTAAAAGGTTCTGTTGTAAGTAGTAAACATTTGCTATGAAGAGATACAATAGCTACAAACAATAGAGAGAAATGGAGGAGGTTTCCACAACAATTCCAAGTAGCAAGCAAAGTCATTAGAGGGCATGCAGGCGTGGTGGAGATGGGATGGTGGTTGTAGAAGGTCTACATATCCCAACATAACAATATCAAGGGGCGTCGAAGGTATCATAGAACCTTGGAAAGTCGCTACTATCAATTTTTATTTTTTTCATACTATTTTTTTTAATTTTTTTCTTCTCCTACCTCATTAAATTAGCCTATTTGCATGCCGGTAGGTATGTTATTGGATAGCAAACCCTTATTTTCCCTTATTTTTCTCTTTGTATAATTCCTTAATTACTATGTGAATAATCATAGTAAAGTAAGTTAACAAAGGGTAGTTGTGTTATGTGGAGTAATGAGGCATTAACCTTGCCCCTTAGGTCTTACCTCCTAGGAAATGGTAATGATTAGGGGCCACAATTTCACCCCTTATCAAAGGCATCCTCTAAAAAAAAAAGTTATTAATGGTAGATAAATAGACATATTGTCTTCTATTTCCTAGAGGGTGAACATTGTATAATACTTAGGTTCTAGCAATTTGATTACCACTTATTTAAGAGATTATTGAGACAATTTGGAATGTCACCATGTTTATAAGAAGGGATGAGGGAGTCTAGGGGCATATGGGAGATGGGGAACCATTTTGGTTCATCATCCATTCTTAACAAATTTGATTAAAATACAACTATTGGGACAAGGCAAGCCTAACTTTTTCACATATTTTTTGTTTTTTGTTTAGGCCTATAGTTTGAGTAGTATTTGTTAGAGACATAGATTGCTTAGCAATTATTTTTTAGCCTAGTAATGTAATTGTTGGGTTTTTCATGTGTGTAATATGAATAATTAGGTATCAAGATGAATATAAAAGATGATAAATGCAATTATCAAAAAACTCAAATGTTCAATTTTGATATATAATCACAGTTTTAAAAAGATCAAATAATTGGTTATTATATATAAATATGGTATTCAATTATTTTAATAAGTCAAATATTCATTCGAAAATTTGTTGATTCTTTCATAAAACCAAAATCAATGATTTTTTTATTCTTATTGTTTCAAATATCCAAGCCCAGATAATTGTTTTACAAATAGGAGGAAGGATGATGAAAAGTTGATAAATTTAAATTACAAGGCTTCACTATAAGTTTTATTATATGATTTGACTACTAGGTTTTATTACAAGGTTTGACTACCAATTTTTACCACATGATTTGACTCCTAATTTTCAATATTGGATTTTTATTACATGAATTGACTATTGGTTTTAGACTACTACTAGACTTTGCTTTTACTTTATTTAGATTTTTAGTTAGGAATCTTTAACTAGTAGATTTAGACATTTAGTATTGATAGTTTCTTTCAATCTTTTGCACAATCATTTAGGTTTAATAGGAGGCATTCTTAGTTATTTTTGACAATACCACCTTCTTCTCAGGTATTTATGCTTGTGTTTGGGTGCCCAAGGAGAGAAAAGAACCATTGATTGATTCATGAATTCTACAATAACATTCTTCATTTTTTTAGTGCTTTGATTTGTTTAAAATGTTGATCACCAATATCATTTTTTTTATTAAATTTTATTTTTTGTTATGTCCAATATTTCAATTGTTTTGTTGATTGTTGAGAAGTTGAAGTGTTTTTGTTTTCATGAAGGAAAGAAAAAATAAATCTTAGGATAAAATTGGTACTCTATAACTATCAATTTTTTACTATGATTATTTTTCAAAGGCTTTGCATAGGGTTTATTTCACTCTTTGCATATGTTTCGCCTTTTTCAAACTTGATGAATTATTGGGTGGCCTTAACAATATGCAAAGTTTGGTAAGTAGGCTAGGTAGCTAAGTTGGTAGGTTAATTAGTTAGTTAAGTTATACTACCTAGGTAGGTTAAAAAAAAAATGTTCATAATCATATGATGACAAAACATTTTATTTATTGAATGTGTGGTGCATTGGTGAACAATTTGGTCCTTTAATGTGAAGGTGAAAAATTCAAATCCTCATGCTTGTAACCTAAATGTTTATGCCTAGTTAAACTAGGTTGCCTCAACTATTCAACCTAGATTATATTTCTTTTGGCAAGGTTACTACAATATATAACTTAGGCCAAATTTTTAAGCTAGGTTTAAAAGTGGGTGGCTAAGTAGGTAGGTACATAGGGTAAGCTAATAGGTAGGTATAAGTACCTAAGCTAGGTTAGGTAGTTAGTTAAGTATGTCTTCCATAATTATGTGTGTAATGAATACAATTTTTAAAAAAATCATTAATGGCATTTGCAATTATGACCAAGAAATGATTAATGGTAAAAAAACATAATTTGTATTGAGTAATAATTATGTAATCCAACATGTTCTAAATTACAAATGTAATTGTAAAAACTAAGTTTTGGCATAGTGAAATGGGCAATAGTCACAATGTCAATTTTAAACCTTTCAAGTGGTCATTATTTAATGTTACATATCTTTGTTTTGGGAATGGGGTCCAAATTAAATAATAAGAACCAACTATGTTAAGATTGTGTCCTTATTAGTAGGATATTCATTTTTTATTAAAATCACAAATCATAAATTGACATATTAAGCATATGACCTCAAAAAAATGATGCATTATACTATCATGTAAAGGTGTAGTTTAAAAACTTTTCATAAAAATGTGATTTTCTATACATTTCAATTCCTTTAAACGTTAAAAATAAATTATTACAATGTCTTGAAAATGTTTTTGGGTACTCATATTCATCAAAGTAAATTCAAACTTATTTAAATGTTTCCATAATATGTCAAGAATATTGTTGTGCAAGCACAACAATATTTCAATTTCAACTTAAGTTTCATTATCACAATGAAAAAATAAATAGTTGTTATGTCCCAAAGTGGTTCATAATGCCTCATTTGAGCCCAATGTGATACATTTTATTGTATTAATTTGCAAGAATTTCTCAATGGTTTAAAGTAAGCCCAATTTGGATAAAGTTTGGTCCCCCAAACTATTGTTCCAAAATTTTGTAACACTTTAATTCCCAAAGTGAGAATCCATCAAAGAATGTTGGGACTTTTTCCTTTGCACTTTAACACATATGTGTGAGTGTGTTTGAATCAAAGGATATCCTTATTAACCTCATTTATGGGTCATTTCCAATGTTGGTTTAGTATATAGGTCACACCTTAATATATGCATTAATATCAACATTTGTATTACAAACCTAATCAATCTGGTATTGATCCACCTGGTACCAGTTGAATGCCAACATACACCCATATGTATTTCGCCAAAAAATGGCCAGAGATCCAAACAATTTGGTTTTAAGGGTTAAATACCAAAGTGCATACTAGTGTTGTGCGTTGTGGGTTGTATTCTCCCTTGGTATCAATCTTGTTATGTTTATGTTCAGTTGTGCCCATTTTCTTATTTTGAATGTGCACTTAACCTTTTCATGAGTGAAGTTGGATGTTATCTTGTTGAACCTCGAAACATGTCTTTTGTTTCTTTTTATTGTTCAATGGCTACAATATGGTTTTCATGTTTCAACCCTAATTGCCTTGGTTATGCATAACATGGAATGGATGAAACCCTACAAATTCAACCCTAGTGAAACACTAAATTTATACCAAAGTTAAAATTTTATACTAGTTGGTATCATATTAATCATATTGATAGTGATACCATTGCATCATGAAGTTGGGTACCTTGAATTGTTGATATTAAATGGTATATGAATTTGACAAATATTATGGTACCTCATTTTAGGTCAAACCTATATACTAGGACTAAGTTGGTATACCAAAAGGGGATTACCAAACCAACATTGGTTATTTCCTTTGTTTTACTTAAGGAAGGTTCCATTCAATGGAACCTTCCTCCTTTGTATTTTATGGATATCGATTAGTAAAAAGGTTCCATCTCCCTTTCTTTGCCTAGAATTTCTCCCCTTATTTTGCTCAAGCTTTGGATTTAGCAAAGGCTAGTCATTAAACTCAAGTTGTAAATAGCAATCTTAGTCACAAAACCCAAATGTGTTTTTTAACCCTTGATCATTAGATGTCAAAAACTAAATAAAAATATAAAGAGAATATAATATGGATTTGAAAAATAATGAACTTGACAATGAACAAAAACTAAAAAAAATTAATGTTTAAACAATACATGTCACAAGTTAACCATGATATTAAATAAGAATACAAAAATCACAAATTGTGTTGATGATATTGAAAGGTGATGGGTTTGAAACCTTTGCGCATGCTATCCCATGGTACTTTTTAAAGGTTTATCAATCTTTTAAAAAAATTCATCAACTAAGCTTTTTATTAACTTTTATTAAATAACCTTTTAAAAGTTTATGCAAATTTACATATTTTATAAGTTTTTATCAATTATCCTTTTATATGTTTTCATTTATTGCATCTTTTAAAAGCTTTTATCAAGTATTATTTTGAAGGTTTCTTCTATAATTTTTCACCAACTAAGTTTTCTAAAAGCTTCTAAACATATTTTTAATTTTTTGAAAACTTCATTTAATTTTTTAATGTCTATGAAAATAGATAAAATAAGAAAAAATGATTTCAAATGTTTTATCAATGGTTTCCAAAACCCTAGTTATTGAATTCTAGTATATTGTTACCAATATAATTAACATTACAAGTATAGATGGAACAAAACAACCTACAAATAACAAAAGATTAATGTTGAAATTTTGAAATGTTATGCAATGGTTGTACTTGCATGTGACAATGTGTAAATGGTTGCATTCATTTAATCCCATTAGCAATGACTAATGATGTATTACCGTTTGCATAATAGGTGGGTATCATGAAGTTTTCATGTTAAATATTCGAAATTTTAATCCTTGTGTATAATTGAAAATGCACAAATCATAATATGAAGACAAATTGGTAACTAGGAATATTGTTTAAAGATGCAACCTAATTCCAAGCTGTTCAATAACTTCCATTAATCTTTCAAAATCTAATTATTTGATACCATGTGTGCCATAAAAAGATAATTCCAACAACCCTAGACTTAGTCAAGTACATTCCAAATTCTTTATAGTTTTCCAACATTGGTGTGGACACCTTTTTGTCAATATCAACTTTTTAGATGACATCATTGGGCCACTTTGCATTTTATTAAATGTTGGGCTCATTGCAATGAATGAAACAATTGGGCATTGCATGGTTGTAGAATTCAAATCATTTCTTGAAAAATGTGATTTGATTTGTTGAATAAAAGTTGAAAGTAATTAACTTGACAATTGTGACAACATAATAATCCATAATATGTCATAATTGATGAAAGAAAGGATGATGATGATGATGAATGGATTTCATTTTTCACAAATAAAAATGATGATTATGGACTACCTTTTGAATAAATGCATGAAAATTTATGTCAATGGATGAAATAAATTCATAAATATATGGATGCATTTTGTTCATTATGCATGAATGGTAGATGCTCATGTACATAATTCATCCATGAACAAGCTAAATTACATACATGTCATGTAGCTTAACTTGTTCATGTGAAAAATCTTATAATTTTGTTAATTTTGTATAAGTTATAAAGTTTTTCATACATATTATACAATCTATATTGGGGTCAATCCATGTCATGGATGAGTGTTTTAAGTCGCAATTTTTGGTTGGGTTCCAAGGAGCTTAAGTAAATGTTTTATATGTAAAGGATTGTAAATGGAACCAACCAAGTTCACTATAACCAAACTCAAAACCTATTCTACGTATTTTTGTGTATACTAGTTTTTATAAAGGTAGGTTGTACATTTTAATGATGTAATTGTTTAACAACATTTGTACCTACACAATTTCCAATCTTGAGTACTGAACTTGTAAACAAGAGTGATGTTATTCCAAAGTAAAACTTATTTGGATTCTTTTGGGTGGAACCAAAATGGAAGTCAAGAATATGAAGATTTGGGCTCATAACTTCATTAGAAGTTTTGTTAAGATTAGAAAAGTTAACTAGAAGTAGAATAAGAGGTAGTTTTGAAAATGTAAAATCAAACATTTGCTTGAACATATAATTTTCAACACACAATCCAAGTGCATAGTGGCAAATTTTTTAATGTACATCTTTCTAGGTGAGTTTAATTTGCATATTCAAAAATGGAGGGGTTTGGGTGAAGATAGTTATATTTCCAAATCTTTCCCTAACAAATAAGGGTGCAAATACACTCAAAGGAGTTAACAATATTACTTTATAAAAGGGCTAAGATTTTGTTTTTAGTCTTTTTCACTTTTTCATTTGAATTTTTTTTTAATGAAATCTTTGCAACTTGTTTTTAAAAATACATAGAATTGCCCCAATATATCACATTTTTGTGTTAGTCATTGTTGAACAAACATGAATTTTTCAAAATGTGCAAATTTTGCTAGATTTTGGGTTTTGTCTTGAAAAATTATAATAATATCAAATCATATCAAAATATGTTAACTATCTTAGTTTCTTGTATAATAAGTTATTATATATATGTCATGTTCTTTACACTCCATTTATGTAAAGGATTTTTGAAATTTTAAAACATAGTTTGAATTTCTAAATTTTTTGCAATTCATAAATTTTAAATTGTGAGTGTTTTTTGAATTTGGGTAGTAAGTTATTATCATATAATTTTTATTATTATCAAAAAAATTAATATTTATTAAAAAATATTTTATTTTAGTCCTTTGTAAAATTAACTATTTTTAACACAAATATTGTTCAAGTTCAAAAGTCCTTTATTAAAATAAAAATTCAAATTTTAATTTAATAAAATTTGAATTTCAAATTCTGAACACTCGTACTAGTTATTTTAACACATTTTGAATTGACTAACATAATTTTAAAATGTCAAAACAAGAACAAATGTAAAAAAAATTCAAAATTTCACCACCATCTAACATGATTTTAGAGTGCTTTGAACATATTTGCATCCATATGTGATGCAAACACAATTGAAAATGATGTGAATTAGCTTAAGAATGCACCTTGGGAATGAGTCTAATAGAAGGGAACACGCCAAAAACATCCATCTATCTTGCGACATTGCAAAAAAGAACAAATATTTCTTTTAAACTTAAAACTTCAAAACGTTAGATTTCCAAATTTTTCAAGAAGTCATCAATGCCAAAAGTTGCTAATGTGCCTCTTCAAAGTCGTAGCATCATTGATGTTTTTTCACATCCAAAGATTTTTTAAACCCACATTAAGTATGCATGCCTTGCCCAACCTCTTAGGGCAAAGAACTGGTAAGCTTAGCATTTTTCTAACATATGTGGAGGATGCTTTACCCTTAGTAATTTTTTTGCAAAGTAACAAAGGACAACACCTTGTCCGTAAGGTTGACAATGACGCAAAGAACCTGACTTGTAAGAAGTGGGAACATTACAAAGCATATAAGAACCCTCTTTGAAACGAGGTACCATAGTACCTTAGCCTGGTGAGGCACCAATTAATTATTTTTGGATTTACCAAAAATCCAAAAATCTGAAAGAAACTCTAAAGCACACGACTTTCATTATTTAGTAGAATACCTAATAGTAAAACATTATTTTTACTGCCAAGAGTGAATGAAGAAAAAATAAAATAAAATTACTACACACTTTGCTCCAGATAGATGTGCCTCTATTTTACACTAATTTTTTTTTTTTCAAATGCTTTAGGAATCATGAAAACTTATTGATACTACATTTCTCAACTGAACTCCATGATGATATGGAATGATGTTAACTGCAAACACTTGAACATGGAGATTGTCCCAACCCCTCTTTGAAAGATTTCAAGTTGTTTTGAGGCTTTGTTGTTGAGGTCACTAAAAAAGATGGCATATCAAATTGGGTCGATCAATTTGTTTGGGAGTTTGGACACTTGACCTTAGCACAAACGAATCTTCCATGTTGTTAATCCAATGCCCTCGTCACCATAGCACACCCCATTTGTGCCAATAATTCTACCTTCACAAACTTTGTGTGATGGCTTTGCTGGGACTTGGGGATTGGGGGGATAATTGATGGGCACTTATTCGAAGACATCTACATGCGTGTGCAATATTACTAAACACACCATATGGTGCGGCCTATTAAGTGAACATCATCAGCATAAGTGAGCATCATCAGCATGACGCATTGATGAGTGAACCGAATCTTACCCACATAACATTTTCCAGCATTGGTGGGGTTGGGTACGGGGACAATATATTCTGCAAAATTTGTCACTAAATGGGTTTTCTCATCGTGTTTTTGGGGCTGGGGTCCAGGGAAATTGTGTTGGCAAATTCGTTGCTCTTATATATTCACTTTCTTTTACACCATAGGGGACGGGCCCAGCTTGACTTCAGTTCCCCGGAGCAAAGGTTTTGATTCCATTTCCTTGCAAAAGGATCAATTTTTTTTGTCATTGCATGAAACATGCTGTCTTCCTTACTTGCCCATCACCCAACACACCTACCCACCCTTCATTTCCCAAGATTTACGAGAAGTGTTGAAATGAGATTCATAATTGTAGGGAGTGTCTCACTAACATGGCAACATGTCATTCGACAACAGCTCCTTGCATCTTTCTGCTGTGCGACATTTTCATACATCCCTAATTCCGTTTTGCACATTCTTGGTCGCTGGTTGGTTAAATCTCATAACTTCACTCTTTTGCGTCCCATAATCTGTAATCTCGGGACTTCCACGCAATCAATTATATTCTATAATGACTCCATAATGGGCTAGTTACCAAGAATAGTCCCAACACTCACACACCTTGACTATATTCATAGTAACCCATGAATAGGGCGCATGCTCAAGATAAGGGCGGGAGGGTTTACTTGAAGATTTTTTGGGGTGGGGTTTGAGGGTTTTCCTATGGCTTGGTTATTCATAAAAAAACGTGTTTGCAAAAAAATTTGCATGTGTGCTGAGTTCAATTTTTTTTTTGTCACATATGCTCTTATCACATGTTGAAAAGAAATTAAAAACTAAAAAAAAGCATGTTTCTTGTCATTGTTTCAACAATTCCCATGTGTCTTTCACATGAGTTGATTCTATCTACTAACGAGACAGACATACTCTCCCAAATCTTTCCTTATGTTGTTGTTCCCAGTTGCTCACGTTTTATCCCATACCCTCTTGTTTGTTCCTCACACAAATATCTAATCTTTTGACCTGGATACATGGGCCAGATGGGATACTTAAACCAAATCAATCTTGGGAGAGTCCAAAATTTGAAGACTTTTCTCATGGGAAGCTCCAAAGCAGGCTTTTTTTCTTTTCACTTTTGTGAGGTATGTGGGTCGGCTATCATTTACAATAGTGCCTATCCAAAGTTGATTTTAAAGATTGTTGTGTGTTTTTATGTTGATAGTTATAATTCTCATTATCAACACACATGAACCAAACAACATGATTTTTTTTTAACATAATGCTTACCATCTAAACATTATGAAATTCTCTGAAAAGAAAATAATTTCACTTGCAACAAGCAAGAATTCAAGCCCAAAATATTAAAAACATAAACATCACATGTAAATTTTTTTACACAAACATAAAATAAACATATAAACACAAAAGATTATGCTTTGAAATCTCAAATCATCAAAAGAGATTTAAAATCATAAAACTTGAAATTATATCTCACACACAAAATATCTGAAATTTTATTCCCACTAGGATTAGTTCCAAAATAACTTACTTAGTTTATGTACAATAACGAAGATATAAACACAGAACTAAAGTGAAACTCCTAACAAGGTTCATAAGTCTAAACATTACCAAATCATCTCAAAACACCTTACCCATTGAAGGCTTTCCAACAATACAAATGGATGACAAGAAATACACCGATTTACAAGATCTCAACATGACAAGGAAACAAAACAAACAACCCACATTCATTAATAGATATATAAGCACCCCAAATCATATGGGGGTACTCATTTTGTTTCATATTAATTAGTTGGGGGTGCCTCACAAGCCCAATTTAAATTTTTTTTGGGCAATGAACCAATTTCATGAGCCCATCACAAAAAAGCAGTTGAAACTATAGAAGCTCCCTAAAATAGAAGATCCTATGGAAAGATGGAGAGCCTCTCCCTTAGGCCCATCTACATAGGTGAGAAGGGGAGGACTTTGGGCAAAACATATGGGATTCAAGTGAGGTGCTATTGGGAACACATTGGGAACCCAATGGGAACAAAGAAAGAACAAAAATAAATCTCTACTTGAAAAATATGATTTCAACCTATAGGAAGGATTTCCCATGAAAAAATAAATCCCAAATATGCCAGATTTTGAGAAAAAAATTCTACAAATCACCAGATTTTTATTATTACTTCCAGTAAGTAGTCACAAATATTTTAAAATTTTGATTTTTTCCTACTTCCATATTAGTACATCTGGCCAAATTTGGCTAAATCACTTTTGAATTGATGGTCGCCACCTTGGCTACATCACAAAATTGGAAAAAAGAAACCTCGATTAAAAGTTAACACTATGTACAAAGCCGTACAATGGCCTGGTACAGGATACAAGGTCGTGCATCGTCTTATGTCCTTTGTGTGAGCTCCACTCTTCATGTGGAAGTTGGAATCCAGCTCTAAACACACACCTAGCATACCTTTGTAAGTACTAGGGCCAGATTCTCAATTATTCATTTCTTTGAGAAAAAGCCTTTTTCCATGTCTATCCAGCTGAATATTCAAGTGAACGCACTCATATGATCAATCCAAACACAAAACATTCTCAAAACATTCACTTCTAATAAGGGTGGACCTTTGTGTAAGCTCCACTCTTCATGTGGATTCTGCAAGTTGGCATAGAACCCAGCTCCAAACTCGAAACACATATCCTTTCCAAGCAACACTTTTTTTCTATTGGCAAAATATCACCAAAAGTAGAAATTCAAAATTCAAGTTTCAAAAATGAAGTGATTTTGAAGGTAATTATTTAATCGCCATAAGCGATTGGGGAAAAAGAAAATAGTAAAAATGAGCAGATTTCTATATTTGGTTAAAAGTGTATAGCCAAAAATATAAGAATATATGATTAAAGATTTGTATATCATATCTGCTTTATACCGATATTTGGCAAAATCTTTCTAAGGATGATCATCACTTGTTTTAACATATTCCTATTTACAATTGCAATTTTGGCTATAGACATCTTTCAATTAAATTTCACTCTCTCAAAGTTTCAGGAATTTTGGTTTTCAAATTTGTGGAAAAGTTGGTGACACAAGCCCTGAAAAATAGCAAATCTAGTCAAAATTGCACTGAAATCTCATAAACTTCTTAAAAAATTTAGAATTTTTTTTGGTTGGAAAAACGACAAAATTTGTCCCAAAAAAATCATTGTGAGGATCAACCCTCTGTTTCATCTTCAATAGTTGGCTCTTTAAAGTGACTAAATATTGATGAAAGTGAATACAAAATATTCATTTCCAAAAAAACACTGTTTGCAGGTACTAGGGTCGGGTTCCCAATAATTCTTTTCTTTAAGAAAATCCTTTCCCGTGTCTATGGGCCATGTATTCAAGTTATGGTACTCACATGATCAGAGCATTTACGTATAATAAGGGCCACTTTAGACAAGGGTACAGGGACCAAAAGCCCAGGGACCAATTTGAAGCAAACCTTGAATTGGACCCTTCTTCACATTTTAAAAAGCACTTAGTTCTTGAGGTACAATGAGTGTGTCTGAAGGCTTGGGGTTCAATTCAAGGGTCCAATATCAAAAATGTGTGATTGGCAAGTGAGAGGATTAGGTTAACCTTTGATTTGATTTTATTTTAATGATATTTTCATTCTATGTGTTTATTTTATTTTTAATCTTATTACACACAATGGATGAGCATAGGCACAAGACATCATGATTGTCTTTTTTTTTTTTTTAATGCTCTTTTTTTTAGAATGGGAACCGGTTTAGACATTTTTTTAAAATCTAAATTTCTTTCCATTGTGAAATTGATGCTTAGACATTTCATTTTCTGCCCCACCTTTTGATTCACCTTAATTTTGTGCATTTAGAAATATTATAAATCCACTCCTTCTAACAATCACCTTGTGAGACAGGTCCCAGGCAGGTTATTTATTTGAATTTTTTTCAATTTTGTGATGTAGCCACACTGGTAGTGATCATCCACAAGAGGAGTTAGCCAAATTTGGCTACAAGTCACAGAGAAAAGTGGAGGACTTCAAGAATCCCACCTGCTATATTTTGGGAACCTCCTGGAACCTATTTTCTAAATTTGGGCAATTTCAGAATTTTTTTTCCTGGAAATATGGCAAACTTGGCTCATGTTTTTATTCAGAAAAATCTTTTGTATGAGTCACACTGGAATTTTATTTGACACAAAAGTGGTGAAAATTTGTCACCGAGTCGGAGGTGGCCCATAGGCGTGTAGTGAATAGTGGGGAGTCCGTCCATGGTGGAGAGATTCTTATAAAGCATATAATTAACGTTTTTTCCTTGCCATGCACGTGAAATATTGGAGGCACAAAGGCGGCTAAACTCGACTCTTTGGCTTCTACATACATAAGGTAGATTGGTCACTCGCAGAACACTTAAGCGCTCAGGGCAGACACGATCCAAGGGGAGGGCTCTGTTGTTTTTGTTGTCCAAACAAACTTGCACCCCACAGCTCTTGGCACATCCGACACACTAACAATCGTCAAAAACAAATTAGAAATGAAAAGTTATAACCCCCCCAAGTAAAAGGGGTCAAGAACTCAAAAATAACAAACCATCAAACATTACAAAGACCAATTCCTGAACACCCAAACAATTACTTGTATGTTGCTCTCTTGTTATTTGTGTTCAAAGATGATTTTTAAAACTTCCAAGTGGCACTTGTATAGCACTTTAAAATTGTTGTAAGTGAATAAGAAATAAGAAAGTTGTGAGATTTGAAATCCAAAGAGGAAGAAAAAAAAAAGAAAAACATGATTTGTAAGTTGAATTTTTATTTTTTTCCTTGTTATTTTTTCATTACTCCTTTTTTTATGCACTTCAAAGATTAGAGCTTGAGGAAGCACTCCCATAACATTTTAAATCACTCAAAATGAAACACATATGATAAAAATATAAATAAGTGTTTGATCATAGGCAGGCGATTAATGATAGGTCGGTGTACCCTAGGCTCTATCGGACTTTACTTTTTGATCAAACACCTCTCATCGGTGCCTTCTCCTATTGAAAAAGAAAAGTCACCCGATCACAAGCTAAGCATGACCACGTTCTTCTAAATTTCCTTCAATTGTGGCGTGTCCCAGGGACATGTTACAAACCGCAATGTTTTGGATTTCCATGAAAGGTTCCCATCTTGTAAACTGCCAAAAACATGACCAGCAATGTATCGATTTTACATCATAAAGGTTGTAGTCTGTTTTAACTACCATGGCACCTTGTATGGTAGGGGTGCACATTGTTATCAATTAATGAGGTGAAGTGCAAGAGAAGAGCTGCCCACACTTTGTAGGTTGCTAACTGTATATTGTGTGTATGTGTCTGACTGGTGTTCCATGTTAATAATTCTCAAAAGGGTTGATCAAAACAAATTGTTTTTGGAGCTATGTTGCCCTCAATTCAAAAGAACTATACTCTATGAGTCTTAACAAAAACAAATTATTTTTGGAGCTATGTTGTCCACAACTCTAGTGAATTATAATCTTTCTTTCTTAATGAAAACAAATTATTTTTGGAGCTATGTTGCCCACAATTCTAGAGAATCATATACTCTTTGAGTCTTAACACGATACCTATACAGCCAAATGACGGTCCCTCCCACTAAATTATCAATATAGTCACAAAAGATTAGCTGTACCTTTGATAATTATTCCCAACTTCCAACATTTTATAGTATTCAAATTGGGGCTGCCAGATTTCATTTTTTAAATAGTTAAATATTTTGACAAAAATTGTCAATTGTAAGCAATGGGTACCGGTATGTAGGTCTATTGGTTGAAGTTGTGATGTGAACCACATGTGACTTAAGAAGGTGTTACGGAGTTGTGATGTGAATCACATGTAACACCGGGTGATAATGGTCTATTGATATTCTTTTACCTCATAGATTAGGGCAGATTTGGTCCATAGACATTAAAGTTATCTGTAAAGTCAGGCAATCAGCAGGCAAGAACGGTCAGTTTCGGCATAATAGGCCGTCAAATGTGTAACTGGAAATGAAATTTTACAAAACTAAATAACTGGGACCCAAACTAGTTTTTCCACCAATTTTGGTGGTAAACTGAGTTTCATGCCCTCTTTCCTTTTTTCTGAGCGCCCTTCACTGCTGCTACATATGTTTTCACTATTCCTACCTGTAGGACTACTGTAATTAGTTCGAACCTTGTGCATTAAATGCATTTCATACTAAGATTTAATAAAATTTCCTTACTTTGTGGACACCACTGAAAGAGAGGATAGGGGGTGAAAGCAGAGGCGACAGGGGTTGAAAAAGAGGATGACTTTACGGATAACTTTATTACCCATTACCATAAAGTTATGGTTACTTGGGCCTGACTCTGGTCCTCACTGCACGCACTTATCGTCTCTTTTGAGATATCAATAAAGTTCATCCAACGGAGAATCATCTTCAAAATCAAGGATGAACTCTCACAAGTGATCGCCATAGTTTTTTAAAATCAAATTACGGTCTACTTAAGTCATGGTCATATAGATTAGGAGTCTCCTATTAGGTAGAGGGCTAAACTAGGTTATGGCCTATTTAACTATGGGTTACCTGTCTACTTGCCCATGAGGTACCTACTAACCTACTCACTCATGGGCTACCTACCTATCTATGGGCAAGTTACCTACTTATCCACCTAACTATGTAGGACATGGATGATGAAAAGTTTACATGGGGTTACATAAGGTTTACCTAGGGGTTACCAACAGGCCTATCTAGGTTAGGGGATATTTAGGAGCTTAGGAAGCTACATAAGGCCTACTTAAGGACAATAAAAATATTTCCTAGGTTAGGTTAGAGGATACCTCAAAGTTGTTAGGTCGGACTACTTAAGTAACCTAAAGGGCTAATTAAGGACTAAATAAAGGTCACCTAAGAACCTACCTCAGTTATGGGCTACTTAAGATAATGGCATTATTTCTTTTTTGCATTATGAATCAACCTCATGTAACGTCTTAAATAACTCCTAGGTATCCCCTAACCTAAGAAATCTCTAGTTAGATTCACAAATAGGTTTTATGTAGTTTTTAAAGTAGCCTTTAGATATCCTATAACCTAGGTAAGCTCCTAGATGTTTCCTTAAGTAGCCTCCTAGGTAGGCCCTTGTTATGAGGTGGTTTTGATTTGTGGTAACATCTATAGTAATAAAATATGTAGTTTATCAAAAAATAGTTATTTGAATAGAGTTCAAATTAAAACTTATTTTAATAAATTTTACTAGTCACAATTTTGATTTGTATTAGTCAATTTTATTAGTCATTATTTTTGAACTTTTAAACAAGAAATTTCAATAGGATTTGTTGTAGAATTTTGGGTATAATTCGCATTTCAAACTTGAACATCAACAAGTTATTTTGTTCTAAAACTTTGGAAAGAAAAACATATTCATTTGAGTTTGATTTACATATATAAATTTGTGTTTTGTTCAATTCTATTGTAAACTTGTTAAAATTTATGTTGGTGCACCTAAAGAAATGTACAAATTAAAAATGTTCACATGATAAGTTGTAGAAATTTGGATGTATGTATAAATAAGGTCAATAAAAAAAATAGAAAAAAATAATCCTTTTTCCATTTGATGACCATCCCAAGGAACAATTTTGTTTCAATTTCTAGTTGTAACTATTGATTGAATTTTTGTTAACTATTTTTATTTTTTATTTTTAAAATATATATTTAGAAGTTTTTTTTTTAACCTTAAATATTTGAAATTTGAATAATTTGTTGATACAAATTTGGTCTAACTTGTAAAAGAATTTAATTGTGAATACTTAGAGGTTTGTATTCTAAAAACATATTATTTTAATTTTTATAATTTTGTCGTAAGGTTTTAAATGTTTAGATTTGTAACAACACATGTACATAAACAAATAGATTAAAAAACACATCAAGATGTAAAAGGTTGGAAATATAGTGTACTAAAAATGATATTTATCAAAAGGTTTGTTAGAGAAGTGAATGTTAATCAACCATAGCAAGAATTAATGTTAGATTGAATGGACAAATTGAAAATGCAAGTGCAATTGCATGTTAAAGGATGTTGGTCAATCCAAAAAATCAATCTACATGTGTTGACAATTCACCAAACCAATGTGAAAATCCTTTTAGAAGGCGAAAGCATAATTAAAAATGACTATTTGGACTATCACAATCACAATTTTTTTGGATTGAAAATGAATTTAAAATGGAAAAAAATTCAACATTTAAATTATCAACATTTAAACTATTCATGTCACAATGGAATTTAATGGGAAATGTATTAAAAAAATATAGATGAATTTTAAGAAAATAGTGGATTTAGAACAAACTTTTGAATTGGTGACATTAAGTTTGTTGTGGATATAGAATGAAAAATGTGGACTCAAAAAGTATGTTAGAATAATGTCAAAATAAAAATTGAAAAATAAACCACCATCAAATGACAATTGAAGAATAAGATGCAATGAAACTTTTCCCATACAAGAATTTTTTATTTTTTTATTTTTTAAAATGTTGTGATTTTTGTCATTTCTTATCATTCATACTCCATTTCATATCCAAATATTTAAACTTTCATGTCAACTTTTGGACTACTCACCTATCTAATGATATCTTAAAGGTGGTTAATCAATAGTTTTGATCAAAAGCATAATTATAAATTTATATTTTGATCATTATTATAATTCTAAAAAATTAGTGTAAGATCACTAGTAAGATTAATTTTTTAAACGACTATGTTTACAATCAAATTTATAGTCATATTATGTTGGACAAGTTGCTTAAATAACTCAACATGACATGGTGTCATGTCATGTCCAAACCAACCATGTGTAATGTCCACATGGATTTACACTTAAAATATAAAATAAATAGGTTATTCATTTATTTAATTTTTGTAAATGTATTTATCTATTTATTTGTTTAAAATTCCATCACATTATTGGTCATGTCATTAGTCACATCATTGAAGTATGTAATCATGTTATACCATAGTATTTAAATGATTTCGGCAACAAGCTGCCAAATAAGTAATCAAATTTTAAATTTTAACTTCGGCAATTGGTTTTTAATTTTGAAGTTTTCAACAAGTAATGGGTATAAAAAATAAAAAATAGTCCTTTTTCAGGGTTGTGGAACAATTTAATGTGTCCAAACTATTTCAGTTTTAAGACTCAATACTTGAAGGTTTGCGGTTCAAACTTGACGATTGAGCTTTTGATTTTATAATTTTTTTGACATGAATATTAAATAAAATTTCAAAAATTTGACCAAAAAAAAAAATCTTATTTATGTTGAATCCGTTTAAGTAGTATGGCAATCATTTAGGGCACATGTTTCATAAAAATGAATTAAACCTTCATATCCATGACTAAAATCCAACTCCTTAACCATCCAACCAATACTTCAACTTGTGATATATTATGTTATCACATAAATATAAACATGTATATTTCAAATCTTACACATTATTATATCATTATTTAATAAGTTCATAATGCAATTAATTTCAAATTTTAATTTTAAACTCAGATTTAATATTTTAAAATTCTGATTTCAGTTTAAATTAAATAAAATTTATAATTTGTGACTTTACTTAATATTTAATATTTAAAATAAATTATTTATTTTCAAAAATTCAAATTTAAAATTTAAAAAAATCGTCAATACATTCAGGTAATTTTTAATAATGAAATTAAAGTGTTTTTAAAAATATATTTTGTGTCCATAAATTAAATTTATAATTCAAATTAAGATTATGAAATCAAATCAAAATTTCAGAGGTAAATCAATTCCATCAATTGAAAATATTTATTTCACAAATTTCATTTAAAAATTTTCAATTATAAACATACACATAAATATCACATTACTTAAATTTTAAACTAAATTTAATTATCATTGACTAAACCTTCATACATGTGTGCATGCCATTTGTAGAAATAATGAGCTAAAATATTTAAAAATTATACATCCCAAAAAAATGATTTCATTTGAACTTCATACACACATGTTTTGAATTTTCATGTAATGCATATGTGACTATTGCCATTATAGAACAACCTATGAATTTTTTTATGAATGTAAGTTATTAAATTTTATGATGCATGATGCCAAATATTATCTACATTTTTTATATAACTCACAATGTAGAACTAGGTTATAACTATAATTATGATAATTTGATTACATATTCACACCATGTGGCAAAATTACACATGTTAAATATAAAGTGATGGAGATTATTTTTCCATATCATATCTTAAATACAAGTTGTTTTATAAGTGGTTGCATAAGATGCCAACCCTTCTAATATCAAATGTCATATCATAATGTCATATGTTACATCATGTCATAGGTGTTGTTGTTGACTAGTCATTTAAAAAACTTTACATCTTTAACTTGAGTGCATATAAAATTGAATACATTCCCCCTTTAAGTTAAACATCCATTCCATTTATCCGTTAGTTGTAAAAATCATTAGATGTGAAGTTACACATATTGTGAAATAAGCATATATGGTTCAAAGTTTTTTTTTTTCGTTGTTTAGGACCACTAGTTGTTTAAAAAATGATTACATAGGACATGAATTCTTCTAGTGGATGTAAAGCTTCAAAACATTAAAAGTGAGTTGCCTAACCATGTTTTTACTACAACAAAAGGTGCAATTAATACAAGATTGAAAATTCAAGTCATAGATGATGAGGCTAGATTGTCAATAGATCTTGAACAAATGGTTCAAATGTAGAGCAAAGGAATTTCAACTTTTCACCATGATGCCAAATATTAACCTTTTCAAGGGGGTATTGGTGCACAACCTATAAATCAACAAGAAACAAAGGAGGGATGAATTGTACAAGAAGTTGTACAAGTTGATAAGGATAAAAAATATCCATAAAATATTGTTACAAATTATACTCGATGTTGATTGCAAAAATTTGGATCAATTTGTTGCTTATCCAAATCAAGGATTGATTGGTGCAATAATTGCACCTAATTTGATTTGGAATTATAACATTGAATAGTTCACATTTAAAATTTGTTGTCCAAATGAACATATTATCAAAGATTGGCTGGCCATACATTACAGAAGAATTCAGATAATCGTTCACTGAAGTATGGGAATGTGTCATATGGAAAACCAATTCACAAGAAAATTTAAATTTTGATTGTAGTTGCAAAGTCCATTATGACCCATGATTAATTTACCCATTACTATTCTAACTTTCACAAGTTGAATAGAGAAGTGTCAATGATTGGTGAATCCAACAAAAGAACGACTAGCTTTAATTATGACAACACCATATTAGTATGGGTTAAATCCATATAGATTTCCAATGGAAAACCGATGATGCCAATCGGTACAAATCTTGTACCAACACAACCAATGTGTAACTGCAGAATAAACCACAATATCTTGTTGGACAATCATCAGGGTACCTTGAATCACTTCCACCTAAAGTAAAGAGATGGGTGGTGGTTCTTCAAGAGCTTCAGGTTTCTTCATTTGACCAAAGACAATACTTGAGTATCTTTCTGAAATGTGTCTTTTTGTATAGAAAATGAGGTTTTTGGTTCCAAGTCTTAGTTTGGGACATTCAGTAATTCCTTGTTGATGAACTGATTCTCTTTGAATTTACCTCTATGTGGGAGTGTAGCAGATTTGTGGTGTACACCACCATATTGATGAGAGTTTATGATTTGAATTCACTGGGTTTTTGTTTTTGTGTGGTGTTTCTGTATGTCTTCTATCCACTAATGTAGCATATACCCGTTTCTGCCTACTACAAAGCCCCTGAGTCAAATGCTACATCAGCAGAATCGGGTGAGGAAGGTCAGTTTGCTAACTTATCCAATTCCCTTGCTTGGCATGTCATTTAGATATTTTGCAATATACAGAGCAAGAGCCACAGTGATGGCCCATGGCATTTATCCTGTGACCTAAAATGCTGATCTTGTGATACATGGAGATGAGAGAGAAGGGTGTCCTGCAGTTCTAGCTCACAGCAATGAAAACAAACAAAATCTTGGCCATGCAGGTAAAGAGGAATCGATATTCAGATGTTACATATCAGACTCAAATCTTCCCACTTGATGATTTTCTTTTGATTCTGTCCAATTTGCATGTGATTATATATCTGATGGGAGTTGTAATGAGAGTGGATCACCATGATTATTCCTGTTTATCATGTGTCCATCTTTGTAAATGGCAGATCACAGAGCATGATGAGGCCCCCCCTGAAATATTTGAGGGACTTCAAGTGGATGATAATAAGGGTTTCCTACTTGAGTTTTACTTCAACTCTAATCCATATAACTTCAAGAACCCAATGGTTTTCCCCTATCTTTTTAATGTCAAAACAATTGAAGTTCAGACAGATTCTCTTCATAGAGTAACATATAAGTGTGTTTTCAGTATTTGAGTCAATGGATTTTCTCCAGCTGGTTCTTTTTCCCTGACTCTTGATCTGAATCAGGAATGTTCTGTTATAGTTTGGTTGTTATTTTCCAGGTCTTAGGCACCTAAAGCTTGTGCGTGTGTCGACAGTGTCATTTTTCTCCTTTCTCTTTGTAAATTTTTCTCACTATAACCTCTATGAAAAACCATGTCACACATTGTTGTGGAAATTCAGTAGATCCATTTGTATGGACTTCAAGAACTTGGTTTCTGGACTGGCAGTTGATTAAGACATATCACATGATTGAGGATGGTGAGCCCATCTTGGAGTGCACTATTGGGTACATTTGATGAACTCCATTTCCGTTCTTGTTATTTTGTCTTGCTTGGTTTATAAAAGCTACAGCTGTCTATGATACAACATGGATTTCAGAAACCAGTCATGAATTGAGCAAAGAGGTGCTGACCTCTCCAACTCTTGCCAGCACCTCTGTTTGCCAGCCGATTAGAACCATATTCAACAATCGAACCATTGAAAATACTTTTTGCCACCACTTATCTGGCTTGTTGTCAAGTCTCTAATTTCACATGCACATGAACATGCAAAGTGGCTTGTGTAATGGGCTCTGTGATTATTTGTCAAACTACCACTGACTTTGCAGGACAGAGGCTAACCACTTCCAGGCTAATCTTTTTGTTGAAAGATTGATTATTATTCTAGTTCTTGTCATGTCAAAAGTTTGGAAGAGATGTGTACCCGAAACCATCTAACTGACATAAGCATGAATGAAACAAAGAAATGGAGATGTTTCTTCCAAATAATGTGGTTCAAATCTGGTTGGTTCAAAAGTCATCAGGAGTAGCTAACAGTTTTGAAATCAGCACCAAGGAGGGATGGGCAAAGTTTGGGAAACAATCATGTTCATCCATCTGACAAGTTGCTGAACTTTGGCTGTGTTTGACTGATGGCCACTACTAAACTTCCATTTTGAAGGAGGTAATCTTTGAAGTATTGTCAAGAGAATTCTCTGCAATCTCATAGTTACATATCAACTTGCTGTTCAATGGGAGTTGGGAGTGCCAGCCCAGTACTTCCAAGTGGGGGAGTTAAAGTGAACAATTTTCTATGTTTGAAGTGAATACTTCTATATGGTATAGTCCCCAATGTTGCAGAACTTTTGTTGTCATGGGCCAATCAAAGTCACCCCAAACTAATTAATATGGATCACATTACATTTTAGTTCATGACATAATATCTGGGTGGTCCCATGTATTAAACAACTAAATATAATGGGTGGGTTGATAAGTCTAGTTCTCTCCCTTGACTCCCTTTCTTTCCATGTGATCTTGTGACTTGTTCAGCTTTCAATCCTTTTTTTTGGGACCAGGACAAGGATTTGCAGGTGTAGCCCTTTTTGTTTAGTTGGGTTGTTCTGAGTTCTAAGAGAAAATTGGTTGTCTTTGGATCTCAACCTCATAAACACCACCAGTGCTCTTGTGATCAATTTCTGTCTGAGGTTAATCTATATATCTTCAGGATGATCTGGTACTGAGGTATTTGTAGTGGCTTTGAGTGTCTCCCCTAGGCATAAACCCAGGGTAGATGTGTTCTGCATTCATCTTGTTTTTGCTTGATCTGGTACCAAGTTGTTTGTAGTGGCTTTGAGTGTCTCGCCAGGGCATAAACCCAGGGTAGATGTATTCTACGTTCATCTTGTTTTGTTTCAACTGTTGGTTTTTCCTTCATGTAATCCGTCTTTGTTCATATCACCTTGCAGCGACACCTTCTTGTTCTTCCGTCTGCTACAGCAGCTGATCTTATCTGTCACCTTGCAGCAAAATGCATGTGAGAGTGGTCTGTAGTATGTATGTACCAGGGAGGGCCCAAGGCTCACATTAATTGTTGAGGTTGACTTCGGCTATGCCATGTCCCCAGAAGTTGCTGCTGTTGTGCACTTTCTTAGCTCACCACCTCATCCTTGGGGCGACTTAAGGTATCTTTGCTCCCTGTGCTCATTATGGTAAAAAGCTTCATGTGGTCATAAGCCTCAGAGTATCACTCACCTAGCATCAGAGTGTACATTTTTGAGAGCTATCAATGATGAGAGGGACCTACAGCAACTTATCAGATTCTGATGAGCTGCAATACTTTTCTGCTACGAGCTTTTCTAGTCTTGAAGTGAAAAAGCCCCTTTTCCTAGAACCCAGTAAAGCTATAGACATGGCAGTAGCTCTACTGGGAAGTAGACATTTGGAAAGAAATCTCAACAAACGAGATGAAGAAGTAATTTAATGGCTACAGATCTAAATTGAGGGTGTAGTAATATGGCTGCAGCAATATGACTGCAGTATTATTGCTACAGGAGTGTTATGAATCAATTAACTAAACTAATGTTGTAGCAAGAAAACTTGAGGAAACAATCAAATTACTCAAGTCTACTGCAGCAGTACAACACAAGAAACATATTAGAATGTTACACACAAGCTACAGTAGTGGCAGACCATGTTTTTACACCCAAAGGTCACCTTTGTAACTTAATTCCAAAATCTCAACACACAAGTACAATGAAGGCCCATTATTGGTACCTTATCATCTCTACTATCCGTATGAAGGTTCATTATTGGTACCTTGATCATCTTTACAACTGGTACTGCAGCATTGCCTTTCTCACACTCCCCAAAACTACACACATGCACACCAAGCTTCACACCTCACACAAAAATACCACCTCTTTCGAATCCAAACCCCGATGTTATTTCAGCGACATGTCATAAATTCATTGTTGATTTTGAGGCGGCCTAGCATGGGTTTCGATGCATGGGCAACATGAGCCCCAAAACATAGCACCCACTGAAACATGGCAAGTCTCAAGGCTATGTTTTGAACCCATAACCCCATGGTCCATGTGCCCCCATCCAAACCCCATCCATGCCCAAATTGACTTATAACATTGGGGCATCCCGCTTTATACCTTTTTCCCATGTTCACATCATCATGATGGATTTTTTGCTAGATTTGAATCTGTCATTGTTGTCTTCATTGTCACATCCCTGTCATAGATTTTCACTTAGGGTTTTGATAGTGCTTCAAGCTCATGGCAACGCCCAATAACCTTCCTCTTCACTCTTTACTTTCTTTCTTTTTCCTGTCTAAAATTGTACTCTCTTTCATTTTCCTCTTTGAAGCTATTCATATATCAATAGTCTCATAAACATGTATGTAATATGTCTTGTTGTTTTACCGATGGGGGCTTTTTTTTGTTTGCCAATTCACAATGGTTTTTACTATTGTTTTTGGTGATTGACACTTGTGCCAAAGGTTGTGAAATTGCACATTGAATATCTGCTTGCAAAATGGTCACGTTGTCTCTTTTTATCATGTTCTTCTCCCACATTGTTTGTTTGGGTTTGAATTGTTTGGTTATTGTTTGTAAGAAAACTTGTGCAAGGCCTATAATAGGTTCATATATGAACTTGATTTTTTATACACTATTATATGTTTTGCTTTAAGTTACCATTGTGCATTTATTTTAATTTTAAAAAATCAACATAAACATTGTTACATAGCCAAGGTCCACAATCCCATTTGGGTTCACAATATTTCGAATACCATGTTTACAGTTTCAATGTAAGGTTTTGACATAATAGTTTAAGAGGTCATGGTTCGAATAAAACATTTAATTTTTTTATAATTTTTGAAAAATAATCATGTCTAGATAAAACATTACAAATTGCTTATTTCAATTTATATGCACCTGCATGTTTCAACATTATATGTTACAATATTTGAATCTAATTATGTAACATGATTAAATATTATATGTTACATTATAATGTAGACCCATTTGCGCTTTTATTGAAGGCACATGTTTATGTTGGGTTCATAAGTTGTCAAGTTACATGTTTTTGAAAAAAAATAAAACTACACATGTTTCAAATGTAATGTACATTCTATTTATGGGTTGCATGATGTTTTGGAATTAATCTTTTAAAAATCATTTGGTCAATGTCTTTAGTATGCATGTTTTTAAGTAGTTTTTTATATTTGTTTATATTTTAAATTTTAGATATTTGAAGTGAATTTAATTGTAATGACCTTAAAGTGTTCCTTTGAAGCTAAATGGATGTTTGAAGAAAATGTTTCGGGTAACCTATACTTTTCCTTCAAACATCCATGTGCAATTGACTAAACCTTTTTTCCAATGTGTTTTTGGCAAAGGATGAAATGTTATGTTCTTGCAGTGTCATTCCCATAGCACATGAGTATCATTAATAGCTAATCAAGTTCACAAATAGTTAATTCAATAGATTAGTTTCTTGGTTCATAGTTATGTTAGCCTAGGAGGTTAACAACTAAATGAAGTGGTTAGGCTAAGCACTTAACCACCTAAACTAAACATTTCACTACTAGAAAACATGTGGTTAAACCATTGTGCAAACCACTCATTTTGTAATGGTACCATTATAGTGGGTTTCTAATAGGCTTAATGGTTTGAGGGTAATGGTTGGTCCCAAGTGGGATAAGGAAAAAACTAAATTGGCGATTGGGTGGTTTGGTTCCAAAAAACAATTTGATGGTTTTCTTCAAGGTGCATGGGCAACCATAGTTATGACATTCTTCATTTTGCACATTAAAATTCTTTAAAATTCTTCATTTAGCACCTTGTCATAACATTCTTTACCCGCGAATGTTTACCAAATTACACTGGTTGATCTATAAA
>Ga0116227_10002917_pt1 | contig 38461 bp, 37 predicted proteins | sample S1TSphgellanicum_FD_89693 | JGI IMG/M metagenome (GOLD analysis project Ga0116227, IMG submission 89693) | Host-associated microbial communities from peat moss isolated from Minnesota, USA - S1T2_Fb - Sphagnum magellanicum MG | ecosystem: Host-associated > Plants > Peat moss > Unclassified...
GAATTAACATTCACTTAACATTAAGCTATCTCCCATTTAACATTGGGTGCCACCTAGGATGCCACCTAGATTTTTATTTACCACTGACTTAACATCAAGTGTGAATGCACCATTGACTTCCTCATAACTGGCCCCCCAGGTGAGAGAGAGAGCCGAGGGTGGTTATTTCCGGGACTCCTGCCACTCCAAGGGAGTTAGCCCAGTGAATAGCCCAGGTTACCCACACATAGTAAAATTATGTTTTGTAAATCCCATTTTGTCCTGGTGTAACTGTCATAAAGGTAACTCCCGCCACTCCAAGGGAGTTAGCTTAGTGAACAGCCCAGGTTACCCACATATAGTAAAATTATGCTTTGTAAATCCCATTTTGTCTTGGTGTAACTGTCATAAAGGTAATCGTCACAGACAGACACACTGACAGACGTAGTGAATTAATATATGTTTAAATTAGGAATGGAAAACAAATAATAGAGGATAATTTTGAAGTTGCAACTTCCTCACAAACTAAATTGCAATTTCAAAACTTTCCTCATGCCTTTTTTTCTTAGTTTTAAAATTTCTAAACAATTCAAGTACATGGCTCATTAAATAATCATTTAATTAATAATGACTAAATGTAACATATATTTAAAATATAATTTATACAATACAAATATTATGTATTTAATATCAACTATTTAAATAACTGATAATTTCTTAATATTTAACTAACTAATTATTTAGTTACTCATCATTTGTCAATACATAATTCATAGATAAAAAAATAACTAAAATATTTTAAAATATTTATTTACTTTTAAAAATCTGGTCAAATTATAGAAAATATAATTAATGTAGAAATAATTTATTTTTAATACTTAAAAATATTTATTTTCAAATTAAAAACAATGTAATAATAATTGTTATTAGAAAATAAATTCCTAAATGAATTATTTATTTAAAAGTGAAATTAAATTAATTAATGTAATTACTATATAATTACATTTATTATTGTAAAAAAATTTATCCATCAATTTATTTTTTCTATCGGTAATTAATAACTATAAATATAATAATCTATTGAACATACGTTTATAGTTTCTAATTACAGTAATATTACTATAAATATATTTATCATAGATAAGTAATTACATATTTTAAAAAGAATTATTATATAATCATCCTTGCAATTATAATCATAACAATAATTATTTTAGCTACATTATAAATTTTCCAAAATTTTAAGTCAGATTTAAATTTATAAATAACAGATTACAAATAATTATGTTCAATTGGAAACTAATTATGAAATTATTATAATTCATTCTTATCTGAAGTAATTGCAATGATTTAAAAATAATGTAACATTAATTACAATAATTGATTTATTTTACTACAAGAATATAATTATATAATATAAAAATCTATGTTGTAACAATAATTATTTAGTGTAACTTATAATTAATAAATATAATCATTTATAATTATTTATAAAAGTGATATTATGGACAAGTAATTACAAATAAATATTCTAATTTACTAATTAGAACCCATGTAGTTATGGTCATAAGATTATTATTTAAATTTAATATGATTATTCTGGAAAGTTAAATTAGAATTAGAATTAGAAATTATAATATTAAATTTTAATTATAAAATAATTATGCAAGTATTGTCATTCTAACTTACAAATAAATTAAATAATTACAATGATTTTATGTTACTATTTAATAATAATTGATAATATAAAATTTTATGTTTCTATGTTAACAAGTTATTGTAAATAAGTAAATAATGAGTAATACATACAATTATTTAGTACATTTTTGTTTTTAAATACAATAATTACATAAACTTTGCTCACTATTTAAAGATTACTATAAAATTCAAAAAGAAAAATCTTAATTATAGGAGATAACTTCTTAATTAAGATACAAATTATTATTATTATTATTAAAGCATAAGTGTTCTAAATACAATAATTATTTTTTATGATTGGGAACTATCATTTTAATTAATGTGAAAATTTATGTTGTAATATTATTTATTCATTATAAATAAGAAATAATAATTAAAATAATTTATAATAATAATTTCTAATTATTAGTAAATTTATTCTTAAATTCTATGATGCAATAACAATTATGTATTATATGAACATAATTAAATATTCTAGAATTCTGGAATGCAATTCTTACAATTATAAAAATTAAATAAATAAATTAAAATATAGTGGAAATATAATTAAACTAAATTATAAATTATGTGTTTATTATATTAATGTATAAGTAAATAAATTATTATGATTTTATAATGATTATACATTAATTACAATAGTTTTATTGTTTTTAAAAAATATAAAAAAAAAGTATAATAGTCTATGTTGGAATATATTTAAATTATTTTCAATTATAAATAATTGAATGTAATGAAATAATATAATTACAATAATCCTATCAATGATTTTAGTTACAATAAAAATACTATGAATATTTTGAATGCTAATTTGAAATATAAGTTAAAAGTTTATGAATATGAAGTATAATCATAAATCAAATAATTATTATAATTGATGTATAAAAACATATGTCGATTGCAATTAAGCATCAATTCACTTGTGACTAATGGGATTTTAAATGGTTACTATTGGATGATAAATCCAACCCATATATAAATGTAAACCAATTTAATCGTAGACTAGTTGCAAGCTAGTCGGAGGTGATTTGGTTGATGTTAGCATGATGTCACAGTAGTTGCAAAGGGCAAAAATTTAGTTCCAAAAACCAAATAGTTGTAGGTAATTGTAAATGCGTTGGCCACATATTGACCATTTTATTCTAGTGTATTGAGAAATATGTAATTTTTTTGAAGGGATATGTGAGAAATAGAACCAAACTGGAAAGAACTATGGCATAAGGTTATGCATTATATGAAATGCTTGATGGATTTGGCAATCACAAGGCATAGGGTGGGGGAATGACAAATAACACTTGTTAATGTTTGATGAAGTGCTTGAAGGTGGTAGGCATCCATGAATTATGATTATAAAACTTCAAGAGATGGCCCATTCTTACATTACAGAATGTGAAAATAATGATTATTTGGCATGAGTAATCATCACAAAAAATTTACAAATAAATGACATTAATTTTTAGTTGTAATTATCACAAGTGACTTGTTGCATGGCCTAGTTGCCTTCGACAAGTCGCATAAAATTATAATCACAAAATGTAATATGTGGCACCAAATTGAAATGGCAATCACATAAACATGTAAGTTACATGAACTTTTCATCCATCCAAACTAGCTTACATGGTAATGTCATTTTGCAATTAATTTTATCATTAAGTAAAGTAGTTGCATTATTTATTATTTAGATATTAAAATATTTTCAAAATATATTTATATATTTGTATTATTGTTAATTTCATTAAGTTCAAATTGTACCATGTTGACATGTATCATTATATAATCTAGGTTTAAAAAATTAATTTAAGTTTTTAAGTAGGCCACTTATTGTGCTTACTTAAGTTCACCTAATAAATACTTAACTTAAATTAGGCTAAGCAGGTTAGGAACATCCCATTGTTGACTAGAACCCATGTCATTTGTGAGAATTGATCTTGAACCCCAAAGATGAAAATTAACCAAGCCACCCCACTTGTTGTGGTAAAGAAGTAATGTGCATTTTATTTAGTCTACTTCATTTAAAACATTACAAAAAACATCAATTTTTAAACTTTGATATCTTATTAAAATTTTGTCCAAATGACAAGATAAAAGTTTAAGTTTAAAGTTTTTTCAATAATGTACAAAAATATATTGTTTTCCTTTTAAAAATATAAATTGATTTGAAAAAAATTAAATTTTTTATTAAATACAATTTCAATGACCATCTCATGGAAAAAATAAATTCAATCACATGATTTATAAATGAATTAATCAAAATATATCTTTCATATCTTAAATCTTCAATTGATTTCAAAAATTATATTCTACAATTTTTATTGATATATCATATTTTACCAATAGAATTTAATTTAAATTTGTGATATATAATTTAATCACATACAACATTTATAAATGGATCATAAATACATTTTAATAGAAATATAATAAAAGCTTTCATATTAGCCATATTATTTTTAATGTAAAATATTAATCTAGATAATCAATTTTTATTTTTGAATATTAATTAATGCCATATAATTAATTGATTTGATGGAACTATAATTTTTATTACATTTACACATATAATATCTTTAGTTTTATTTAAAATTATGATAAAAATTGTATGAAAAATAAATTATGTTTTTTTACATTTCAAAATCTATATCATGGTTAGGTTGGGTAGGATAAAAAACATCCATCAAAGATTGGTAGGATGGGGAACAATGGTATATAGAAGTTGCTTAGATTATTTTGAACATTTTATGTTGCATATTAGATGTTTGTAGTGTGTTATGTTGGTAGATGCACCTTGTTTGATTGCTTAATGTCTTGAGATCGAGTTGCAACTTTTATGTAGGTATGTAGGTAAGTAATCTTGCTAAGTTTTTTTTTGTTGCAATTGCAATTTATATGAAAGTTGCATTTTTTCCAAGCTCCTTCATGTGTATTTGTGTGTTATAGAGTTTGCATTTTTGCAAGTTATTTGAAAGTTCTGTAAGTTTATGTTTTTATGTAAGTTTTGCAATCTTTATTGTTTTTTTGGTAAGTTATAGTATTTCTTATCTTTGAATTTTTGTCTATCAACTAATATGTGGGTGTGCAAGGAAGGTTCTAACATGTGTTGTATGTGTAGATTTGACTTGGGTTGCATGGTGAAAATCCAAAACGATTAAGGTTTGATCCCTCCTCAAGTCTTAGAGTTCTATTGCATCTATCCTAAGTTTTAACCTCCTAATTCTTCTTGTTGCCAAAACTATACACAAAATTTTATATGTTCGTTAATACACCTCCATGGATGTAGAAATCATCGCCAACATTTTTCCAAATGAAATAATCATGTAGCCAATCTATCTTTGTTTGGCAAACAAAATTATCACAATAATTTCCTACCATGATTTCTTCTTGGATGCCAAAATTGTTGTTGTTACAGGTTATGCAAATTGTCAATTGTAGCTAGGAAAAAAACATTTTATTTGCCAGAACTACACCTATGCCCAAAATGTATAGCCAATTAGCCAACTTTGAGCAAATGAAAAACAAACCGCTAATCCTAGGTCATCATTATTTACATATTTTTTAATCTTTTGTTTATAATTTAACACACTAGTTAATTGTCTTGTTAGGGACCATAGTTTAAACATTAATTTTCCTTTTGTCAAGTAGGTTATGTTTTGAAATATATTTGGAAACCACACATGTTCTCAATATCAATATCCAAAAAAAATTGGTTTGCAAGCTAAATTATATTTAAAAAATTGGGTAATAATAACAAGGGTTTTTTTCCCCAAATTCCTTGAATAGTTCCATTGGCAAGGATCCTTACACTAACTAGCATTAAACGACAATGTCCTAGGTGGGCTCTAGCATTTTTATGGAAGTGTTGCTACAAGTGATGATGAACTAGGAAGTGCAAAGGTTTAGATTGACTAATTTAATTATTTTTATACATAAAATGGCCCCAAAAATCCCTTAAAAATCAACAAAATTTTCATGTTTTAAAATTGTTTTCTAAAAAAACTAAATTTCGCCAAGTTGCAAATTTTCACCTTAAAAAAACACACACTAATAATAACCCTCAATTATGCATAAGGGTAGGTTATCAAATAATTGATTAATAATCTCATGTTATCCTAGTGATTATTAGTAGCCCGTCATAAATTTTTTCGTAAAATTAAAATTAAAATTAAAATTATTATTTGTATTAGTGGTTAAAGATTGATAACCTACCTGGATGATAATCGAGTCATCCAGGCAGGTTATTAGGGTTTGGAGGTTTCAATGCTGTGCGGTTATCAATTTAACCGGGGGTGTGAAAACTCAATAACCGGCTACCACTGGTCAGCAGTACTCACTTATCCTGAAGGGGGCAGAGCCAATAAACAACAACCCAATAATGTTAACCATGGGTAATAATTGAACCCAAGTGGTGCAACAATTAAACCCAAGTTTGGCTAAATAAGAAGATGGAGAAAAGCAGTTAGTTTCATCCTTATTGGATGATATTAGGGTTAGGGTTTAGTGCTCCGAGCTTCTCGCTTCTCGCTTCTCTTCCTTTCTCTCTCTCTCTCTCTCTCTCTCTCTCTCTCGTTTCTGAAGGTCTGTTTGATGCTACTACTGGTGGTGAGAGCTGGGGATCGAGAGCACGAGAGACCGAGAAATCATCTGCGGATCTGAATTGCGGTTTACCAGAAGCTGTTGCTATGTTTTCCATTAAAGTTGAGGAGTCTTCTTTGAAGTGACGGACTGGTGGTCTCTTTCAGTTATTTTCAACAGTGAGCAAGACAAAGAAAGGAACTAGAACTTTTTGGCGGGGGGGGGTGGGGGGTTAGAGTAGACGTTTTGAAAGATTTCAGTGGGACTAGGACGAGGAGGAGTAGAGATCCTTCAGAGAAAAAAGAATGGCAAATGTGTCGAGGAAGTGGAAATCTTCAACTTGGCGACTGGGAAAATCACGGGTATCATCATTCCATCATCTTCAAACCAAAATTGGACCTTCATTCTAAGAGCATTTGATTCCTTGCTCCTGAGAAAACGATAACGTGCCATGGGTTGTTGTTGTTGTGATTGGGTTTTGACCTTTGCAAGTTTCTGCTGTGAATTTTTTTGGGTCTTCATCCAGGGACAAGTCTCGTTCTTTTGCATCTCTCTTTCTAAGGTAACAAGCAGCTCTCAAGGTTTTCTTTTTTTTAAGTGGTGGGATTTCTTTTTTGCAGGCAAAGGAGCCTGAGATGGTTGAATCTCCACTCCCCCATGGCTGGTCTTTTGCTCATGACTTGGACCACAGGGAACAGGTCAGTTTAGGGTTTAAGGTTTCTTAATTGAAGGTTTTAGGGTTGAACTATTGCATTCCCTCTTTCTACAGACCTAAATTCATCTTTTCAAAATATTCAAGCAACTGCACAGCTATGATGGTCCATGCTATTTGTTCAAAGAAGACCCAAGCTCTTGTGAGTGGGTGTGTCTTGTTTTGTGCCAAAAACCTCTACTGCATTTTTTTGGTATAGGATTCTTGATGATATCTTGGTCCTGCAGAACCATCAGCTTCAATCTGAAAGTGCCGTTGGTTTACTAGACAAGCAATCCTCCATCCATGTTCAAGGCAGGCAAGTTACCCATTCTCAGGCATTGGAGTTTTTATCTTTTTTTAATAGTGTTTGTCATGCTCATCATGCTTGTATATGTTTTTTTTCTGAGAAAGATATTTGCTTGTAATTTTTTTGCATTCTTCAATAATCTGATTTACTGGACACCTCAGAAGCCAAATGTGCTTATTTGGGTGTGGGTATTTTTTTTTATTTCTGTTGCAATCCCCTACAATTTGTGAAAGATTGGGAAGATTGATTTCAGAAAGTGCTCTAAAGAGTGATGTGCTTACTTTTGGGTATTTTATATTTCTGTTGCAGGTTATCAGAATCCCCAGAAGTTCGTGAGCGATTGGAAAGACTGGTTTCTGAAAGCACTAAGGTAATTTCAATGTTGCTTCTCTTGTCAGTGTTCCATTGTTGTTGGATTTCATGGCAGCATATGTCATGCAATAGGCGATCTGCATTTTTTTTTGCTGACACCATTTGAGGCTATATCAATGAAATTCTTCTTACAGAGGCCTGGTCATGCGAGGAGTGACAGTGCGGGATCACTTCGAATGGCTTCACATGTCAGCAATATCATAAATTTTGAGCAAGCTTACAACAAGGTATGGCTGTAGAGCCCTGCTACCTTCAACCATTCTATTCTAGCTGTGTGTCAAAAGAGACAAGGAGTTCTTCCTCTAATATGAGTGATGCCAGAATGGATCAGGTCTGCTTTCATCTATTGCTGAGCCTGAGAGTGATAACAGCTTATGAAACTCTAACCATTGTGATGCATGCATTTGGGTCAAAATTGCTTACAAAAAGCTTAAAGGTGAGCGGGACATGTTTGAAGAGTTTTTTCTCGCTGAGCAAACAAGGCTACGTTGTGTTGAGGAGGTATATATCAACTTCTTTGTCAATTTATTCATTGAAATGGGTTTCAAAAAATGTTAACATCACTTGTTTGCCTGTATGTTTGATTTTCTTTCTTGCTCTTGCTCTTGTTCTCATTCAGTCAGCCTGTTGTAGTTGAAGGGAGGTATGATGTTGTCAATTTGGAACCTCCACAGGAATTTGTTGCAAAGGAGGTGGAGTTTGCAAGTGTGATGCATCAGGCATCTCGAGCAGCAGATCTGGAAAGGGAACTGAAGTCCTCCTCTGACTACTGTGGTAAGATGGATCAATCAAACAGGTTGGGGTTTTTTTCCTAGCAGTTTTGACATTGGAAGCTTGTAAAGTAGACTCAATCAATCTGTTGTCACACTTGTTTAGGTGCATGCAAGCAGAAGAGTGCAGATGCATATGTAGAAAGTTTCTCATCATTGTTCTTTTTGTTGCCGTGGCTGGATTCACCATACTAACCTGCTTTTTAAATTTTGGGTTGTAGCAAAACTTGAGCAACAAATACAAGAAAAGACACTTGAAGCAAAAGCTACAAATGAGCATATCAGGACTTATATCGGCAGAAATCAAGGTTTGAATCTAGCTATGACCAAGGCTTGATGGAAGTTTAGAGGTAATCAAAGAATCTTGCAGAGACTCTGAACTATGCCCACAGTTTTTTTTTTCCAGCAGTTGCTGAATCAAGTGAACAGGAGCAAAGGATGAAGGAATTGGAAGACGAGCAATCCAGGACCAATGCTAGCCTGAAATTGGAGGTCACCCGGCTGAAGGTATAATAACTTCAGACACATATTGTTATGGGTACCTTGCTTTGTTACATTCTTGCTTACTTTGATTGTCACAGGGTTGTAATGGAGGCCCCAATGATGTAACAAGTCTTTGATGCCATAGTGTGGAAAGCTGGTGTCATCTGTTGTTTTTGTGTCAACCTTGTTTTCCAGGAACAGCTTGCTCGATCAGATGCAAGGTGTTTGGAGACCAAGCAAGCTTTGGACTCAAAGAGCATTGAGATCCACCTTATGAAAGAGCGCGTGCGCCGTATTGAGGGACAGCTTGCAAAGTCTGAGGAGGAAGGCACCAGGCTCCAGGAGAAAATTCTCATTCTGGAAGAGGAGGTCTCTCAACTCCAGGCTGACAACATGGAGCTGCAACTTCAGCTAGAATTGGAAAGCAACAATGTAGGGGGAGTACATCTGTGTTATGGATGCTTTCATAAATAGCAGTGCTGCAACATATCTTCTCAGTTATAAAATACCCAGTTAGAAAACACATACACAAATTGCTTGTGAAACATGTTGCAGTAAGAGATAGTTACATGCATTCCTGGTTGCTTGGACTCAGTTGAGCTTTGATAACAGGAGGCAAAGCTTGAAGAGGATTGGATCAACGAGAGGGCAGAGTGGGAGGCACGTGTGGCACACCTGGAAACAGAATTAAATCTGGCAAGTTGCACCAATGGTGAGCTCGACTTTCTCATCACACCCATGAAGGGGGCATCAGACAGGACACTGGGATCCCCAAGGACCCCAACAGGACGTTTTTCAATACAAACACTACTTGATCTTGGAGAGGCTTCATTGGAAGTTGAAGATGATTTCCATGAACTCCAATTGAAGCATGCAGACGCTGAGGTTAGAGTACAGAGTGCCACGTTTGAACTTCAGAAAAAAGAGCAGCAGCTGGTGGAATTGAGAGAGATTGTTTCTCAAATGAAGGTAAGACTTGGGGGGATGATTTTTAAGTTTGTAGATCTGCTTGTCTGTCGTCAGTATTTTATGCTGCAGCAGATTGAGGTTGGTGTAAGCAGTCAGAAGTGGCTGCAGCTTTTTTATTTGCAGCCTGGGTCTAACTGCAGGTAGAATTAGCAGCTGAGAAAGAGAAGGCCAAAGAGGAAGCGGAGGATCTGACACAGGAAATGGCAGAATTGAGGTACCAACTAATGGAGATGGTGGAACAGGAGCGTGAGCTCCGTGCCCAAGTTGAACAAGCTTCAGTTCTTCGAGTTGAGGAGCTAGAAGCACAGGTGGTCTATCTGCTGCTTATGCTGGGTGGAATTTCCTGATAGAGGACTTGCAGTGCGATCAGCAAACTCTAATGAAAGCAATGTAACAGGAACCTTAAAGTTATCTTCTTGGCTAAATTTTGCTGACAGATAACTTGTTCTTGATCTTCTTGAGTGCTTTTCTGTATCACAAGTATAAATTTCAAGGGCTTCTAAATCCTAAGAGGTGAGTGTGGAGAAGCTCTCAATGCTCATGAAGATGTTTCACAAAGGACAGCGGCTTGCTTTTTGCAGGTGAAGGATGCACGCAAAGAGGTGCTGCATTCATTAGTACGGCATAGAGAAGCTGAAGAAAATGCAGAAGGTTGCACCCTTGAGGTTCAGCGTTTGCAGCTTGCTAATGAGGTGATTTTAAAAACCCATCATGTTTTTTCTCTTGCTTCTTCCTTGGATACTGGTTAAAGGTTTCAGAAATGATGGTATAGTTCTTTTGATGTGATGAAATGAAAGCATATCCTCACAAGCCTGTTGCAGCTTCAATGAGTATACTAACAACTTTTTCCATTAGTTATGTCTCTTGAGTGCTAGCTAGCCAACATCATGACCAAGTCTCTAGAAATGCAGTAGAAACTCAGGATACAGATTCTGCATGATGGGTTTAAGATTTATCTGAAAAGGCAGATTGTTATATACTTATCTTCACACACCGCTGGGAGCTAGTGAAGTCTGTGGATAGTCATGGCAGCTTGTCACTGCTATTGGCACTGAAGGTGATGGTCTGACTATTTGTGAGTGACTCTTATAAGGTTATGACTGCACCCACTGTTGTGTTACCTTCACAGTGTTATTGTTGGGGTTTTATTCTCATCAATGTATATACTTCTTTTGATGTCAGTCAAGAGCCAAGCATCTGCTGTTAAAGGAAGCAGAAGCTTCAGTCATACCCAATCACTAGTTTTGTAATAATAAGCATAGGATTGGGTGTGAGAGGAATTCACACAATATTGGGTTTTTCACATTGCAGAATCTTGAGAAAGGGCTGAAAGAAGCCAAAGAGAATGCAATGCAGGCTAAAGAGGAAGCAGAGGCAGAGCTACAACAAGCTAAAAAGGATGCTCAACATTTGGCTGAATCTAACCTGGAATTGGAGAAACAGGTTTCTGCCTTGTTGAGCAGCACTGTTTGGAATATTGTTTCTGTTTGTATTTGAGTTATTGGCTGCTGGCATTCTCCCTCCTCATGGGTTCTCTTCCAGGAAGAATGGTGCAGCTATTTGTCTCTTCAGATTCCTGTTCTCACTTTCAGAGTTCTTTTGTTTTTACAGGTCACAGAAGTGCGTGCTGCTTGTGACTGCTTATCCAGTGAGAATCTGCATCTTCGGAGGAGTCTTGATGAGGCCATGGCAGGAACAGTCAAGTTGGAGCAGACTCTGGTGAAGAAAGAGTCAGAGTATCTTTCACTTTTAGAAGTAGAGAGAAATGCTCTTGAAACTTCAATGACTACTGCTGTTGCCAAACTTGAGGAAAAGGTTTTGTCTTTTGAGAAAAAGGAATCACAGTTTACTTCTCTTCTAGAACAAGAAAGGAAAGAGCTTGAAGCTTCAAAGGCTGCACTAGTGAACTATGAGAAAGAGCAAATCTCTTTGTTGGAAAGGGAGTCAGAGTATCTTTCTGTTATCAAAGAACTCAGGAAACAGCTTGAAGTTTTAAAGACTCCTGTGGCCAATCTCAAGAAAGAGCAACAAGCAGGTGGAGTTACCAAGATGGAGTTGGTTAATAACACACATGATAAAGAGATGCAAACGACAGGGATCTCACTGTCATTGAGCAGGGAAGAGGGGGATGACTCTCCCCTTGAGACCAATCCTGAAATAGCTGCACTGGAGAGAGAGACAGAGGGACTGGATTTGGAGAAATCAGAGGTCAAGCACCTACACAGACATTTTCCTGAAGAGAACACTTTCTCCAGTGAGCATGAAATCCAGTTCGAAACAAGGGTGAGATCCTGGAGTAATCTCTTGATCAGAACTCTCCAATCAAAACTTGCTGTCAGTGGGGCTGTAGAGGAGCAGGGTGAACATGGTTCTGACTTACTTGGTGAATCAAGATGTGAACTTGCATCATCAACCCATGAAGGCTCTGAAGTTGAGATTGGTTCTGTGGAGACCTTATGTCAAGAGCAAGTGACAGCTAACAAAGAGTGTGTTACACACTCAAAAGATGATCCAGAGAGGTTGGAACAATGTCCTGAATCTGAAATTTCTCAGAGAGATGACAATGTGTCAAACCTAGAACAGAAACCTCAAACTATACTTGAGCTCGAGCTGCATCTGAAAAACCTCCAAGAAAATGTTAAGACTGGAAATCAGCTTTTGAGTAAGACTGATGAAGAGACACACAAATACAGCGATTCTTTGGTGCTGCCCTCCTAGAACCCTGAAGGGTGAGAAGAACAGTTGAGCCTTGTTGAGCTCGAAACATGGTTGATCAGTCTTCTTTTTCCTGGATTATCAGGTGCTGCACTTCTCTGTTTTCAATTCCCCATGCTGTTCAGGGAGTTTACAAGAACATGGAATGACTGAGATAGAGAATCTGAAAAACTGAGGTGGGAGCACACTGTCTCTCTGAGCTAAGTTGATGGAGCCAACAACAATAGCCAGCAATTTTGGTGTTGGACTTGAAACAAGGGAGACTGAACATGATGGGTTACAGTTTGCAAGATGAAAGGAGGACAGGTGAGAGCAAGGACATGGATTGGGTGCGCACAAAAGGGTTGGATGAGAGCTGGCATTACATGTGGGAAAAATGATTCAGAAGCAAAATTGAAGGTTGAGGTACTTTTCTTTTGGTTTTGAGATGAAAGTGAGAGTTGGTTGAAGGTGGGAGAGTGGGTACACTGTTCAATTGCAAACCAGGAGACTTGAGATCTGAAGGAAGAAACTTATTGAAATATCGAGGAGGGAGGAATGTGCTCGCATAATGAAAGAGCATCAAAACCTTCACTTTCTCGCAGCTTAAGAGAAGATTGATTCTGAACCCCTTCAATGGAGGTAAAATGGACTTTTTTGAAAGTCCTAAATTAGGGGTTTTGATGATTGGAAGCTTAGTCTCATTTCTGAAACATCACCAATCTGTATGGATGAATGCCCCCCCTGCAGGGGTTGGCAGTCAAGGGGATTGCGTTGATAGTCTGAGGTGAAGGATGACAATTCTCCTGTAATTGTTTTTAAGAGCAGGAAACTGAGGTTTCCCAATGGAAAGTATGATGAGTAAGTTACAGTGGAGTTGTGTAGAGACATCAGGTTCTGGAGATCCTTTAGCAAACCTTTAGGGAGGAAGGAAATTTTCCTCTATTGTGAAGGAAGGCACAGGAAGCATTGAAGGTAGAGATGAAACAGGAAGGTGCTGGCAAATGGTTTCAAGCCCAAAAGAAAATAAGAAATCCGTGGGGATTCTGATCAGCAGCCAACAGACACCCAGAGGCTGAAGACACTGCACTGGCAGTAACAGTGGACATGGGTTGTTGGGTGGGCACAGTTCGACATACTAAATACTGGTGCTGCTGGTGTAGATTTGGATTCATTTCCAAAATTGAATCTTGAAATTGGAATTTGTTTCCAAGGACACAATGTTTTGAAAATGAAGAAAGGGTTGGAAAGTAGGGGTGTAAGCTACTTAAAGTCTGAAAGTCTCTGATACATACATGGTTTGAGTACTCCCTAAGCTCCTCCCTAATGCAGGCATTGCCACAAGAGTGTTCTGTAGTCATCATTGGAGCTCATTGTATTATGAGAAAAAGATGAAGATCACAGCTTCATCCATCAATGGTAACAGTGCAAACAAGTTATACAGCTGAATAGAATACCAGGTACTACACTATCACACAGGATTCATATGTTGGAACCATATGCATGATGTTGATGAAAGCATCATCACCACCATATTGAGAATTGGCCACCTGTATAGTCAATGAACACTGGTAGATTTAGAAGGGAGCCACAAAGAGCAAGGAAGAAAGACGAGGGGAAGAATACAAGACACGCCCTGGCAGTTACAGCAAGAGGCAGCAGCAGTGACACCTGTCCTTTGGCCTCACATAACAAACCAGTTCTCCATCTTCCCTTTTCAGCTGTAGCTAAGGGACCTGGCCTTTGGTCAACTCCCTCATGCAAAAAACCTTCCATACTCAACCAGCTTTGGCTTTCAAAGTGTCACAGGCTCACAATGAGTAAAGCATGAATGCAACCAGTCTTACACAATTTCTTCAGATATGCTAATCCACAAAAGCTCCTCACAGAATGAGCTTTAAGAAATCAAGGGCAAAGTACATCTTGCTGTCAAAAAAATTACAATGCAGCTGGACAAGTATAAGTCCCCTTGAATGCACCATCTGACAGCATTCAAGAACAACCCATTACTCTTGAATTTTCATTCAGACAAGTGTTTCTTTTTAAGCTCGCTGCTGCTACTTGTCTGAACTACTACTACATTTCCTCAATATTGCATAGCCAGCTGATGATTGGTGCATGTCTCACTGCAGCAACTAAACTTAATCAACCTCCTGTAGAGCTGGGGTGGCAACATCCTCATTTGTGAACTTTCCTTTGCCTTTCTCAGCAGCACGACCCTTGCCTTTTCTATCTAGAAGAGCCTTGCGGTCCTTGTCCAGCTTTAACTTGGTAATGACAACCTTTGATGGATCAATGCCAACATTCACAGTTGACCCTGCACAGCCAGCGGCAGCAACAACACAGATGGACTCTACATGTATAAGAATAGGAACTAAGAACAACTTCTGCTCATCCATCACAAAAGAAAGTGATGAGCTTCAATAAAGGAATGTACCGCCATACCTATTATTCAGCATACCTTCTATTGCTGCTGTCTGTCCTGATCCCACAGATACAACAGGTTGGGAAACCTTTTGAAAAATAAAATTTATGACAAGAGTTTCTAGTAGGTGTTGGAAAATTAGGTCTCAAGGTTACTTCTCTCAAAAGCTATATACAGGTGTTTTTGTATAGCTTTTGACAGAGGTAATTGTCTATCTCTTGAATACAAAAACAGTGGTTTCTCTACTGAATTTGGATCTCAAGTTAGTTTGCTTACAAAACTGTAAACAGAAAAAGAAGACTTCTTGAAAGACTGCAGGAAAAAGGCAAGCTGGAATGGAGGAAGAGAGTAGCACCACATACCATTCACCTTCTCACGTGTGATGCGCTCCACATGAATGACCCATTTTCGACGGTAGACTTGGACAACCTTTCCTTCTCTGCCTTTATATGTTCCTCGAACAACTTGGACTTCATCATCCTTTCTCACGGGCACAGATCGCACCTACCATAAAAAACATACACCTTCTTTTCCTTTCCATCAGAAGTGCAAGGGATCATAAATCATCATCTATAGAGAGAGTGTTGGGGTTTAGGGTTTAAGGTCTAGAAAACGAAAGTTGATGCAACACACACGCTCCAGACGGGAAGCGAGAAAAAAAACAACACTTACATGTAACATTATACTTGCGGTTTCCGGGTTAGGGTCTAGACGACGAAGGTTGAAGCAACAGACACTACAGACCAAGAGAAAACACATAACACTTACATTATGTTTGTTCTTGAGATCTGACGAAAGAGCAGCGCTCATCAGAACGCGACGAACGCTTGAAGGTGCACTGAAATGCGCCTTCCGTGACTTGCGCCTTGAGCTACTCACACCTGCAAAAACCAATCCAGGAATCATGATAAGCTTTCCAAAATACTCTACGAAAAAAATCCAACAAGACAAAACAAAAGCAACAACTTCTCTATGAGAAAACAAACAAACAAACAAAACAAAACAAAACAAAACAAAGTGCGAAAGGAAAGGGATGAGTGTAAGGAACTGGAAAGGGAGAAGCTTACGAGAGGAGAACTTCATGGCTGCTGCTAGTACCACTTCCGGCACAGAGAAGAAGAAAAAGAGAGATGGAGACGCTGTTGCAGAAGCAGAACAAAATGGTTTCTGTATTCTACTCTGTTTTAGGGTTTCCCACCCCCAAAACGCATCAAACCCTAATTTCCAATGACTCAGAAAGCACTCTTAACCCTAATTCCAATGACTGAACAAGCAGGCATCACGTCCTGAGGAAGCATTCTTAACCCTAATTCTAACCCTAATTCCAATGACCGAACAGACAGGCAAGACACCCCTAGAAAGCATTCTTAACCCTAATTCTAACCCTAATTCCAATGAGTAAACAGATGCAAGTTTCCAGTGATTTTTATTTTTTAATTTTTTGAAAAAAATTGTTGCTTTTCTTTTCTGACCAAAAAAATAAATTGGGGACTTTTTGTGGGGGAAAAACAAAATCTAATGTAAATTAGAATTATTTTTCTCTTTTTGGTGGGGGAAAACCTTTATAAAAAAATTAAAAGGCAACAACAATACAAACAAATCAATCAATCAATTAAAAATTAATTTCATTATTATTTTTGTTATTAAATTTTTCATCAAAGCCTTATTGAAGTTTTTAGAATAACGTCAAATTAGTTTAAAAGGTTTAATTCTCAAAAAATAATTTTATACTAGAAATTTAGTTTAATTTTAAATTGATTTAAAAAAAATTTAATCAATTCTTGCATAATCTTTCAAATCAATTTTTTAAGAATCTCATTTTTATAAGATTTAAAGGAATTGAAGCTAATTTTTTGTATTTTTATATTAAAAAATTCATTTAAAAAATTAGTCATATGATTTTTTTTTTTACATTTCATAGTGATATGAAACCTTGTGATACAAAAAGGCAAGTGACAACTAAATAAAATAAAATGATATAGAGGCATGATTAAATTATTTTCAGAAATGTTGAAATTTTCCAAAATAATATTTCTTTCAAAGAAAAAAATAAAAATTTATTTGACCATTGAGATATTTGAACCTTACCATATTACAACATGTTTTTTTTTTCCAATTTTGTGATGTTATTCAAGTGGTAATTACCCATAAATATGTTTTGCCAAATTTGACAATATTCAAAATATGAAATTAAAAATTATTAAGCACCCTTTCATATATTGTAAGCAATTGTGGCAATTTTTGGTGAATGTTTTCCAAAAACTTCACCAAAAGAAAATCATTGCTATAGTAGGTAACAAGCAATTTATTTCATGATGGCTAAAGGCTCTACCCATTAATGGCAAATTCAAACCAATAAACAATTATACAATATTTTTTTTAAATGCTCCAATAAGAAGTTCCCAAAAAATGAACTCACCATTTGCAATATCAATTGGTAAACATTCCTATGGAAATTATATGAAATTTTTAATTATAAATTCATAATTTTAAACACATGGATTTCATGTGTTTAAAACACATACAAAAACATATATAAATATGATTAAAAAAATTTCATCCTACATAAAAATGGATGAAAAAAAAAGCATGCTACTTATACATGTTTTGTACATGTTTTAAACACATGACATAAAAATCAATTGTATTGAATTTATATTCAATTTTTAAAACAACATATGGTTTTTGGATAGATAATTTTAATACAACTTTGATTATAAAACCATTCATAGAAAATCAAGCAAATGAATGCATCCTTCCAAAAATTAAAATTAAATTAAAGCCTTCATTTTCATTACATACTTCTCCGAACAAAAATTCAACATCCCTCTTTCAAGGTTTTGTTTTTCAATTTTGTGATGTAGCCAAAATGACAATCATCCACAAAAAAAAAAATTTAGCCAAATTTGGCTACATAGTAGATATGAAAAAATTAAAAAATTAAAAGATTTATAAGATTTTTCTTTAAAATTTAAAAATATAAGAAAAAAAAAGTACGGTAATATTTTGACCGGTGAGAGTAACGGCAGCAGAAATATTGTGACCTGTCCTGCCGGTGCCGGTGATAGACAACCGGCGATCGCCAGACGCAATTACCTGTGGCCCGTGGAAGTCCACCGGTCACAACCCGTATCCACGCCTCCCTCTTTCTCTCTCTCTCTCTCTCTCTCTCTCTCTCTCTCTCTCTCTCTCTCGCGCTCTCTCTCTCGCGCTCTCTCTCCTCCCTCCCTCCTTCCCTCCCTCTTCCTCTCCATCGCCACAGAAATTTTGCAAAAAACTTCTCTTATTGCTTCTTACAATCGCCTTCTTGGCTTCATTTTTTCTCTTTTTCCCGTATTTTTTTGGATTTTTTTTGGGTCGGGGAAATTTGATATTTTCGTCCGTTCTGTGTCGATGATCTGATCAGCGCTCTTCGACGTCTCTCCTTCGGCTCTGATCATCTTCTTCATTCAGGTATGCGAATGAGCGATTGTTGGCGTGACTTGCGAAGATCATAATTATTTCTTTCGATTTAGGAGTTGCAGTAGATTTTTTTTTTGTTTAGTCTCTGTTTCTTTTCTGAGTAGTTTTCGTGTCGAAGGGAAAAGTCAGGAGGAATCAGTTTACTTTGTCAGTCTTGAAGCTCTTGCCAAGAGGAACAGTTTTCGCGGTTGTCAACGTGCCGGAGGGCTCTTGCTTCTTGTTTACGTTCCTGTTCTGAAACGATTCGAAAAATGCGTTTTGAGAAGAACGATCGATGGCTTCCAGTAGTGTCGTTTTGTATTTTGGGTATATATTATTCTTTTCTGTGTTTATCGCTATCTTTTCTGGCCAGTTTTCAAAAAGATAGTATACTGTGGAGCGTTTGCTATAAAGCATGCAGAAGTATGGATCCATGCATAGTTATATACTTCGCTTGCGCGTAACACTTGGAAGAGTTTAGAGTCTCGAAAAATCTCCATTTGCTGCGAAGAAAAAACAACCTGCAATTCTTTTGATTTCAGTAATGTAGCGAAATCGGAGCAGATCTCCTGCTGATCGTGCACTGCCCGTAATCGTTCTGCGTGCAAATCGATCTGACTTTGTTGGACGTGACATTGATAGACTATTGTGTTGAACATGTAGTTTGTGCGAGTCGATCTGTGTCGAACAGGAACAGTTTGATAACCACGCTCCACAAGGACCAGTAGTGTGTCAATGTAAGAAGAAGGTTCATGGATATCTAGACTTCGCGACGAGAATCCATCTTCTTGGAAAACACTTGTGAAGGAAATCACTGCGTATAAGAAGTGACAATTCTGCATGTAGGTACAATCTTTTTGTGCGCTCAAATTCTGATGTTTGCTCGCTTCTGAATTTCTCGTCAATTGTAAGTTTGCCGTGATCGTCTTCACGACCGACCTCTAGTTCATTGTTAACTCATCAGCGTCCTCAAACTCTGTGTAATTCCTCTCTAGATAATTGTTAACTTCCTTCGTTCGTTTCTATGGCTCCTGGACCAAGACTTGTTTTGTAGCCAACTTTGCGCGCGTCTGGTTTTGTTTTCTAAAGAAAAGAAAGACCCTACCTACAATCTTTGTTCTATTTGGTTCAGAACAAAATGGCAGGAAACGAATGGATCAACGGATACCTGGAAGCGATTCTGGACGCCGGTGAACGGATTGATGATCACCGTGCACACGACGAAGGGAGCGACACATGCGTTCTAGCTTCTACTGCTGCCAAATATTTTGTGGAGGAAGTTGTGGGCCACGATGAATCCGCCCTGTACAACACGTGGATTAAGGTAGCAACAAATCCATGAGAACATTTGCAAAGAAAATTGTTCTGTTCAAGTTCTATGTGTGAAACCAATGTCCCTGAGAAATGCACCAACTAAACATGAGACAGACTCACGTTAACACACCTTCGGAATGCATGTGTCATATCTACTTGTCTGAAGCTCATGCATTCTCTCCTTTATCAGATGTGTCTCAACTCTGCTAGCAATGTCCCTGAAGCTGTCGTCATTGCATCTATGATTTTTTGCATAAAGTCACAGTTTAAAATCCACAGAAATCTACAGAGAGAGATGGCTTGCCAGTTTTAGTAGACATGATTTTCAGAGGTATGTGTGCCATTTGCCAGGCTAGGCTGATGACATGCCATGAGGTCTCATCATATTCATTGAGATTCAAGAGATTCTTTACTTGAAAGAAAACCAAGAGATGGGTCATATGTGTGTGCTAAGCCAGTCTTTTTCCAAGAATCTGTTGTTAAAGCCATGTGTTGGGGTTTCCATCTTTCCTTCCAAATTGAGGTTTCAGACTGATTTGTGCAATTTCAAGTGAAGATCAAATTGTAGATATGTGGATTATGTGAAGAGACAAGTCTGAATGACCTCAGAGGTTGAACAGTGGAGTTTTTCCCTTGCACAGTGAGGCAAATCACAAAGACTTGCGCATTCACTATGGCAGTCTCAATCTGACAATTCATATATGTGCTCTGCAGGCCACAAAGAACACACAAGAGCGAAGTGGCCGGCTTGAGAATTTGTGCTGGAGGATATGGCACATGACACGGAAGAAGAAGGAGGTGGGCTTAAGTTCTCTCCATTGCTGTTTCATTACAAAACTCCATTGTGAAGTACAGCTGTGATTTTAGTACTGTTGGGTCTCCTTGGAATGCAGATTCAGTGGGATGATGCCTGTCAATTGGCACACCATCATATGGAACGAGAGAATGGTCATAAAGCAGCCACTGATGACATTTCTGAGGAGATGTCAGAAGGAGAATCAAAATATGAAAACCCAGGTGGTGATAGTGCCAGTTCTGGCTGCCAGACAGCAGCTGAAGTTCATGAAGGGAGCCAAGTGCAGACTAAACAGAGACGTCTGTACCTGGTTTTGATCAGGTAACCTTCCCTTTGATGTCCAAATGGCTCTTTTCTAATTGTCAGAAATGTGGTCACAACCACAGATGTCTTCAGGCTTCATGTTAGGACACATCACACAAGCAGTCATCCCTTCATTTGGCCTTGATTGACCATGGCATTGTTTTGAGTACTGCCCCTTCCGTGTGGGTGCAGCCTCCATGGTTTAATACGTGGAGATGACATGGAGCTTGGCCGAGACTCTGACACAGGGGGACAGGTTTGGTTCTGACCTGAAAAATTGTTGTGCAGTTTCCCAGTATACTATTGTGCAAGATTCGTCTGTGAGGTGCCTTTCTGAAAAGTAGATATTCTGGCAAGAGTACAAATTTGATTACTTTGAGTGGCTTAACATGCCCCAAGTTCAAAATGAAACTCCCAATATGTTTGACAAGAAGCTGTACCTGTAGAAGGTTAATCATGGAAAGCATTTCCTCCTCGTGCTCTCCATTGCTCTCTGCAATGTTTCTGTCTGTCTGTCTGTCTGTAGAAGTACACAGCAAATAAAAGTTACATTCTGTAGTTTTCTTGAAGTCCAAGTAGAAGTCTGGTGTGTTTCAGGTGAAGTATGTTGTGGAGTTTGCAAGGGCCTTGGCTATGATGCCAGAAGTGTACCGTGTGGATCTCTTAACTCGCCAAATATGTTCTCCGGATGTGGATTCAAGCTATGGGGAGCCAACTGAGATGTTGACATCGGGCACATATGATGGTGGCCAAGAACTCGGGGAGAGCAGTGGTGCTTATATCATTCGCATTCCTTGTGGACCCAGGTTGTTACCTTCTGAATGTTTTAGAACTTTCATTTCAGACTCTCATCAATTTTCCTGTGCTTTGTCTGATATCTATTCCTACTACAAAATCATTACAACCTTCACCTCTATTGCTCATACAGGGACAAATATATCCGGAAGGAGCTCTTATGGCCCTACATTCAGGAGTTTTCTGATGGGGCACTAGCACACATACTCATCATGGCAAAAGCACTAGGAGAGCAACTATCTGGTGGGGAGCCAGTCTGGCCACATGTGATACATGGGCACTATGCTGATGCTGGTAACATTGCAGCCTTACTTTCTGGTGCCCTAAATGTTCCTATGGTCCTGACGGGTCACTCCCTTGGTCGCAGCAAGCTTGAACAATTGCTCAAGCAGGGACGGCAATCAAAAGAGGACATAAATGCAACCTACAAAATCATGAGGCGTATTGAGGCTGAAGAAATCTCACTGGATACCACAGAGTTAGTAATTACAAGCACTAAGCAAGAGATTGAACAGCAATGGGGCCTGTACGATGGATTTGATGTCAAGCTGGAGAAGGTGCTCAGGGCTCGTATGCAGCATAATGTGAGCTGCCATGGGCGCTTTATGCCTCGAATGTCAGTAAGTGTCAGCTCTGACATTGTGTAGGTTATGGCTTCTATATCTTTTTAGTCTGCAGATATAGCTAGTAGATTGCACTCGATTCTTGTGACTATGCAATTGAGTGATAAAATTCTGCAGCAAGAAGAAACAAATTGCATGGTCACAAGAATTGAGTTTCCTCTTGCTGCAGAATTTTACTGTTTAACTGTGTGTGACAAAGACTGGAAAAGATCCTATGCATTTATCTTATCCTCTATTTCAGAATGCGAGGGGCGATCCTTCATCTGAGGTTGCTTTGTACTTAAAAGAGAATGTATTGCAGGTGATACCTCCAGGCATGGATTTCAGCAATGTTGTAGTGCATGATGCCAGTGATATGGTTGAAAGTGAAATTGACATGGCCCCAGTAGCAAACCCAGACACCTCAGTGGTCATCCCTCCCTCACCTAATGCAACTCCACCTATCTGGGATGAGGTACCTATTAAGTTCTCCAGTGACCAGAGAAGAGACAGGGAGGGCATCCAAAGTATGAGTATGACTTAAGTACTAGGATAGAAACAGATTGATTTTATCCTGTCAGTTCCTTCAACTCATGTGCCTTTGGTTTCATAATACTAGGTTGGGGTGGGGGCAGATAATGCGCTTCTTAACAAATCCTCACAAGCCCATGATATTAGCACTGGCACGTCCTGATCCCAAGAAGAACATTCCCACTTTGTTGAGGGCATTTGGGGAGTGCCGGCCATTGCGCGAGCTAGCAAACCTTGTAACAAACTATCTCTCTATTTTATTTTCTATCAACTATTTCTCTCAAATATGTGTTTGTTACAGTTCCTGCTACATTTTCTGCATCACGAGTTCTTCTTGAAACTTTGTTTCAGTGCAGACACTCATAATGGGAAACCGAGACGATATAGATGAAATGGCAGGTGGCAATGGTACTGTACTCACCATGGCCCTGAAGCTAATTGATAAATATGACCTCTATGGTCAAGTGGCCTATCCGAAGCATCACAAGCAGTGTGATGTGCCTGATATCTATCGGCTTGCAGCTAAAACCAAGGTAAATGCAGTTCAGACAGGAGTTTAACACGTGACTTGGATGGTGCAAGCAAGTTTCACTAGTCTTTTATTTCTCTGCATCATTAGTGGATGTGACTTGGAGACTCTAAGATCATATATGTTTGTGTTTCCAGCTTAATTGATTACTTCAAGATTAATTTTCAACACAAACTTGCTGCTCTCTTGGTAACCATCAGCACACATACTCCCATGGCTGGTGGGTAACAATCTTACCTTGTGCCCATCATAGCAAACTGTTGCTGTGGAGCATAGAGACAAGCATCCTTGATGTTATGGAGCAGATTGTTGTTTGTAGAACTGCCATATTCTTGACCCTTCCTAGGGGTTGACCTGCAGGGTGTATTCATCAATCCAGCACTTGTTGAACCATTTGGCCTGACTCTCATTGAGGTATAAAGTGGCACTTTGTGCCTCACCCCTGCTTTTATAATCCTGACATCACATGACCCTTTCCTTTCTTGTTTCCCATGAGTCATCTGACCGATCTTATTACCTTGATTGGACCTAATTTTTGGGCCTTTGTTTCTTCTCTTGGGCTTCTGGTCAGGGATCATGACCCTATCCTTTTGATTACTCCTTGGATTCTTCTTCTGAATTTGTTGATCATTCTCAAAGACCTTTTCTTAGGAGATCTCTTTTGCTTAATGTTTCAGGACATCTTCAGCGTTTTCTTGTGACTCTTAGGATTTTCTTTTCGATTTTTCACTTGCTTTGCTTTGACCACTTCTTAGATCATCCTTGTTTGCTTGGTGCGGGTGCCTGTTGCCGGGCTACTGTCTCGCTTCTGATGTACTGGTTCATTCTTTTAGTGATGTGATGGGGCTGTTTCACCTGCTCCCATTTGGGGTTTTCCCTCATTGAGGTGTGTAAATGGCAGCATGATTTTACACTGGAGGACTAAATAAGGAAACTGAATGGAGAAACCTGCATCTTAGGTCATTGACTAATTGATGAAGAGTGATGTCAAGCAGCATAGTAAGGCATCTTTTACTGGGACAGTAAAAGATGCGTCAGCACCATCTGACATGTGTCAAGAGTTGTTTGCATTTGCAAGTATTGATGTCATGGCAAGGATGTTGATTGTTGTGAGCAGGCTGCAGCACATGGATTGCCAATGGTCGCCACAAAGAATGGAGGCCCTGTCGACATCCATAGGGTACTGCTTTCACCATGTAGTTCCATCTGCAAATACAGAGTTCTTGCATTGTTATCATGAAAGCCATCTTTGCTTTGACATTCACCATCCATTATTTGTGACCTGGGATGCAGTTTCAATGTTCGTCTTAGTGGGTTTGGTCCTGCTGAGACAATGGAACAATGAAGCGGCTGTGCAGGTGCTAAACAATGGACTACTGGTAGACCCACATGACTACCAAGGAATCTCAGCAGCTCTGCTGAAACTGGTTGCTGATCGCAGTCTCTGGAGTGAGTGCCGCAGAAATGGATTGAAGAATATCCACCTTTACTCTTGGCCTGAACACTGCCGCACATATCTAATGCGGATTGCTTTGTGTCAATCGCGGCGTTCCCAGTGGCAGAGGGAGACAATTCTAAATGAAGGATTGGAACCTGACTCGCAACAGGACTCTCTTCGTGATGCCACCAACATCTCTCCACAGCTCTCTGTTGATGGAGAAAAGCTCTCACTTGGATCACTATCACTGTCCAGCCTTGAGGACTCCGAGAAAGGTCTTGGCAACTGTGACCTGGAAGATACACATAAAGAAAATGAAGAGAACAAGGAGGCAGTGGATGGGTCCAATGGCAGTCATTTGGAGTGCAATCTTTACAATGGTGTTAACCAAATGGATGGGCTTTTGGCCAGGAGCATACAGAATCTTCCTGCTAAAGTGCCATTCCTAATTAAGAAGCGAAAAAAGCTTATTGTGTTTGCTGTTGACAGCTATGACATGTTGACAGGGAAGCTAACCACAGCTCTTCTGCAGCTCATTCAAGGTGCATTAAATGCCATAAAGCGATCCAACACACGTTCTGTGGGATTCCTTATCTCAACTGCACTTACCGTGTCCAAGACATTATCAATGCTGAGTGAGAATCGAATCGCAGTTCAGGATTTTGATGCTCTCATCTGCGGAAGTGGGAGCCAGCTTCATTACCCTGCAGTTTCTGCAAGTAGAGAGGAGAATTATGACCTTCTTTACGACCACCATATTGACTATCGCTGGAACAAGGATGGCATTCGCAAGACTATGCCTCGGTTAATGTTACCAGACGGAGAAGAAGTTCCCAGCAAAGGGGAGCGTGCTCTAGTGGAGGATGAGATGCAGTGCAACACACACCTCCTCACTTACCGTGTCACAGAGATGGCAATTGTGCATCACTTAACCCTCTCTCAAAGTTTACATGTGACATCTCTAGTAGTGGAACTGTGCCAAATACTGATACCTGTTTCTATGCTTCTTCATATTCACTTCTCACTTCCTCTTCACCCCAGGCTGAAATACCCTGGTGCAGGTCCTATAGCCTCATTATGTGTTGAAGGTTGTCAGCCAGTTTGCACTGCACAGTCAATTAGACACTGATTTTGTTGTCCATTCATATATTGATGTCTAGGTGAATGGCCAGCTTGCCTCACCGCCGTTTGTTGATAATTGTCCCTAGATCACTAATCAAGTTACAGGTTTCTGAGGAATTTCTATTAAGCTGTTGTTCAATTGTTCCATCTGAGCTACACTAAAATTCTGACCTCAAATTCTATTGGGTGCATTTGTGGTTAGTTGGCATAGGAATTCCAAACTGGTAATGAAATGATTGTTGCTGTGTATCCATATGGGAGTGCAGGCACCAACAATCTGTGAGCTTAGACAGCGGCTGCGAATGCGTGGTCTACGATGCAATGTTGTATACTGCCAGAATGCAACAAAACTCCATGTGCTGCCATTGTTTGCATCACGTTGTCAGGCCCTGAGGTAGGCACCACAACTATATTAAAAAGAAAACCTTTGATGGAGGTGATGGTCATCTGCGATGCAAATGCAACAATATATGTGATACAATTGCAGCAATAGAAAAAGATAGTTTTGACAAAATATTGCACATTCTGGATGCAGATACTTGTTTGTGCAGTGGGGACTGGACATCATGAACATGTACATGATTGTCGGAGAGACTGGAGACAGTGACTATGAGCAATTACTAGGAGGAATGCACAAGATTGTGATTGTCAAAGATTTTGTCGGGGGGAGCTCAGAGGCTAAACTTCGAGCTTGTGGGAAATACCATAGGGGAGAATCAACTCTTTCAGACAGCCCCAACATTTTGACTGCAGAGACATCAACATGTGATTCCATACTGGATACCTTGCAAAAATTAGGTTTCAAAGCGTGAGTCCATCATCCCCATCCCCTCCTTCCTCATGTACGGAATGCACCAACAAAGTAAGAGTGTTGATGTGAAGCAGCAGAAGCCGCAGCAGCAGCACAGAGACAGATGACTTCAAAATGGTTTAGGTTTGTTGCATTCATCATTGTGTAGAATTCTACCTCAATTGTTTCAGAAGGGAAGAATAGACTCAAAGTTGCTAAAGCAATGTAGTCAATCACCTTCTGCATTCTTTCAAGAGGAATAAAACTGTCATTCAGTCTGTGTATGTCTGTCTGTCTGTCTGTCTGTGCATTCCTTAGGCACTCACATTTTATGTGTACTTCCAAGCTTTTTAGCATCCTTGCAGGCTAAGGAAGGAAGTCCAGATTGGCATCCTCAGGAAACAAGCATCAATCGGTGGTTCTTCTGCTGCTTGTTAGCGATTTTCCTTAGTGGGAGGATGATTATGATGATCACAGGGGGGCATGGAAATGAAGAAGTGAAATGGTATGGAAAGAAGAGTGGGCAGAAGAGAGAGACTTCAAAAGGAAGCAGGGTTCTGTTAGGTTATGTCAGATGGCAACATACCTGTACAACAAGAAGTTCCACAGAAACAAGACTGTGACTTTTTACTGGCTATTGCTCCTGCATAACCACTGCCATAGCTATAAGTGAGTTCCTCTCCCTCGCTAATGTCTCGGCGTGCAAAGAATGCAAGCTTGGGAATCAAAGAACCTGCTGCACGAACCAAGCAGGGCAACAAGTTACCCCCATCGCAAGCATGATTAATGAAGCGGGCTACGTTCCCTACCCTCGTGGCATCTATGTTCAATCGTACACATGCCTGTTTTGATGGCAAGAATTCTCTCAACACTAACAAAGCTGACCCACACCTCCTCCTCCTCTTCTTCTTGTGCAAAAGCTTGAGTTCATTCCCTGCTTCTTCCACTATATCATACACTTTCTGTCGCTGCTGAGCTTCTCTTGTTGTCAACAGTTCACCTGAATGCCACCAAAAACAATCAAAAATTTATTGAATCTGTCACCTCTGACCTTAATGGCCTGGAATGGCCTCGCCCTTGCCCTGTTATGTTGAGTGTGTCACCTAGCGTACCCTAATAATGGGCTTGCTGCTGTGTTACCCAACATAATTGGCAGAGGCTTGACCATTCCATAGTACATAATTAGCACAAACCTCTTTTTGGAAAAAAAAAACCCATGACCATACCTTCAACTAACAATCAGCAATTTTATGCCAAACTATGTAATTTATTTTAGAGAAAACCGTCCAGCAGTCCCAAATTGAATATTCCAAAATTCTGAGAGTCAAAGAATAACTACATACAGAGAGAGCAGCTTACATTTCGAATCTATAGCAATGATCTAGCGGCTGGGATCAGTGGACTAAGTAAGTAAGTCCCATAAGTTGCAAGTTTGATTCTCAAAGATTTGGAAAAAAATCCCACTACAATTTTTCTACTCTTCAGTCAAACCTTTTGAGGACTATTTAACACCATACATCAGTTGCATTGGATATGAAATGCAAAAGTCTGTGGAGAATTATTGAACATGGAACATCAGTCGCACAAGTATGGTATGCAAAAGTCTGTTGGTGATTATTTAACACTGAACATCTGTCATAGGTACAGTATGCAAAAGTCTCCTATGTGTCCTATGGTTTATTGTTGTGTTTCCAGAAGCAACAGGAAGAAAGTTCACTCAGTCACAATGTTGGCTAGAGACAGAGACAGAGAGGCACATTGCTAGTAGTGTAAGAACCTAAAGAGAAACATAGAGGGATATGAAATTCAGGTGAAATCTGATGAGAGAGAGAGAGAGAGAGAGAGAGAGAGAGAGAGAGAGAGAGAGATCTAGGGTTTAGGGTTACATACCTGCATATTCGCACACAAATGATCCTTTGCTAATAAGCTGTGTGGCATGCAATCCCCAGCCAGTGTTTTGCTTCCGCACCACTGCCACACCAACAGCCAACCCTTGCTGCGTGACACGAAATCCACACAACTTGGAGCTGCAGGAACATGCTCCTCCACATTCCATCACAAGCAAGGGTCTCTCCTCCTCCTCCTCCTCCTCCTCCAGCAGCAGTTGTTCTTTTCCTTCTTTTCCTTCTTCTTCTTCTTCTTCTTCTTCTTCTTCCCCATTCAGATCCAGTGATGATGACACCCCATCACACAAAACATTATTGTCAACTCTATTATTGTTTATTTTGTCCAAGAGGTTTGTCTTTCTACATTTGTCAGCAGTTGTCGTCGCCCTCGTTGTCAATAGGCAGAGCTTGGATGTAGCAGCATCATATGCACAATAACCATCGCTTGTTTTCCCACAGAAGCATTCCCCTAATGATTGACCTCCTCCCCTCCTCCTCCTCCTCCCATTGTTCTCACAGCTAGAATTTGAATCATCTCTGACAACACAAACTTCCTCACAACAACTTTCATCTTCTACCCCTTCTGAGGGAAGTGGAAACTCTGTAATTATTCCATGGGCAAGAAGAGCACAATCACCTGCACACCTGATTGCAGATCAAACACAAACCCTGAGTAGTATTATTACCGTATTGTCAACATTACATCAATGGCAGGCACATGGAGCTTCTTTTGGCAACTTCACACATACGGCAGTTCCCGTGGCGTGACACGAATTAGGGTTTGAGGATTCAGAAGACAGAATGACAAAGCATGATGATGTCAAGGCAACAGGGAGGAAAAATTCAATCTGACCTGCATCCCACGGCTCCCAGAATGCCTGTGGAGGGTAGGATCCCAAGCTCCTTGAGACAAGTCTTCCTTGCATCCGAGAACAGCAATTCCTTGGAAGAAGAAGAAGAAGATTCATTGCCCCAAGCATGGAAGGAGGAGGAGGAGCGCGAGGTCGAGAGAAGACAGAAAGGGGTATACACAAACCAAGGGTAGCGACAAGAGTCGAACTGATTACAAACAGGCACTGACCACCGCTCCAGCCCCTGCGCAACGTCTGCCACTCTGCGCTCCGTCAACTCGCCCACACATTTCGTCATCGCCCTGCAAGTCAGAGCTAAGCTTGCGAGCTCCCGAGGCCCCAGCCACGCAGCTGCGATCTCCAGTCCCTTTTGTGTGTTGACCCAACAAAAGCTTCTCTTCTGATTCTCCATCAATTCAACACATTGCTACTAAAGCCACCAAATCATCCCACCCATGTGCAAAATGCATCACCAGAATCCAGGATCTGAGCGCGCGCACACACACACACCCACAAGTACGAAGAACTCCGGCTTGCTTGCGAAGAAGAGCGATGGACCGAAACTCCTCCCACGCAACGGGTTCATACGCCGCATGTATGTATGTATGTATGTATGTATGTATGTATTCATGTATGTATGTTTACATATGTATGTATGTATGTGTGTGTTTGTATTCTTCATATGCCATATGTCTGTATGTATGTATGTATTACCGTGTATGAGACATCAATTCAGAATTTGGCAAACATACAAATAAAATTGGGCTCCACTTTAATGCGCACTACAAGATTCAGATTTCATTGAATTGAATTCAAATACATTGTATGAAGTTTTAATTAAATTAAATTCAATTTTAATTCAATAATTGGATTAACACTTAAATTTCAATTAAATTCAAATTCAATTGTTGAGAAATAAATGGGATGCAAAATATTTGGGTGAAAATATATATTTGAAATCTGCTTGTGAATATGATGTTGGGAAAAACTAAAATTATTATTAAAAAAATAAAATAAAAATTTAAACATGTATTCAAAAAGACACATTTCTATTTCTATGTCTCTTTACTTGAGAATAGGCTAAACAAATTTTGGTTTAAAACTTATCCAAATGACATCTTATGGCTTATGAAATCTAAAGTTGTCCTCCCTTCAATGAATCATCTTCACTGACATAATTGATCAAAAAAAACGCACCCCTTTTTTTTGGAGGACCCTCTAAAGTTTATAGTATTTTTCTTTCATACAAATTTTGTCATCTTTTATATATATATATATATAAGGAAATTTTTAGATTTCTTTTTCCTACAATAAAATTGGCAATTAAGTTTACAAATTGAAACTTGGGAATTTTATTTCTTACACATTAAAAAAAAAAAGAATAAACAAGAGACCACAACATTGTAAATATTATCATTTTGAATGTAGCAAATCAAGTCAAAAGATAGGTATTGTTTTCAGTAGTCATGTACCCCATGAATCAAGTCCAGAACATACTTCCCTTGTCAAGTTCTATATGGGTAGTCAAAAAAACATTGTCTTAAAACACATTAAAATGATTGTTGTTTAGGTGATTTGTCATGTGATACAAGATCAATGCCCAACAATACTGAACCTAAAAGTTTGCTGCACACAAACAACTCCTGCACATGAATCAAAGATCCAAAATAATACTCACATCAAAACAATTGAACACAACTACAAACCAATCACATAATTCTCAATCGTACAAACATACCCAAAGAACCAACACCCTTGGAGTACTACAACTTAGAACTCTGTTTGAAGACAACACTCCAATTCACACAATAACATGAACCATGCTCAAGATTAACCTAGTTCTAAGCATACACTAAACACACTCAATTGCAAAGAACTATTTGACACATGTCATGCATGTGTTCACTAGAGCAACACCCAACACTATTGAGAGCACAATGGATCCACACAAACAAATCTTGCACACAAAGCACACCACACCCACTTCCCCACTTCCTGAATCAAAGGCTGAACAATCATGTGCTGAACTTCTTTATGATCCTCAATCTATTTGTGGTTGTTATGGTACTTGACTGTACAAGATTGCTAGCTTCAACAAACAAGTGGCTCTTCACCTAATGACTCTACCCATCATGGCAAGTTCAAACAAGTGGCTTGTTTGTATGACAGCTTTGGCAATTAGACCATTTTCAAATAAAATCATCAAAATGATGAAATCATGTAACATGCATTTGGGTAATTTGAATTCAAGATGAATTTGATGAAAAAGGTTGTCTAGAGACTATAGCTAGATCTCCGGCTTGTTGCTTGCAAATTGGTTCCCAATTCAAACCAAACCTACACAGATGTGAAGTCTCTTTGCTCAGGGTAGAGCCAATAAACAATATAATGTGTTGTAATTACTATTTCTTAGTTTAGATTGAATTCCAAATGCTAACACAGAATTAGCATGTCTACCTTGCGATAGAGTAGATATCATCATGGTCTCCAGAAATGCTGAAATTCCAGAGAGCTGAATAATAATTCTCCTCCTCATCTGACAAATTGGGCAAACCACATTTCAAATTAGACTCTATCCAAGACATCACCATTTAAAAATTTCAACATGAAATGCAAAAAAATTCCACATGAAAGGCACTTCTATTCCTTCTGCTGCAAAAAAGACAGATTTTGGTTATTCTTTCAAGTTGATTCAAGAAGACTGATGCTACCTACTTGCACGTTATGCTTAAGATTGCAAGTATGTTTGTAACTCTGACCAAACTGTCAGTCACCATTCAACAACTGTGGCAGGATTGAAGATGCCATGTTGCTTTTGCTATAAGGCATCCACCAGGGTGTGTGTTCAACTAGGTATATTAGGATGCATGCTTTTTGCAAGTCAACTAGAGTTTTGGGTTTTCAGGATCTGAAGGAAGTAATTGAAAGAAAAGTCTTGTATAGTTTGCATTTCTGGATCCCCCAAAGAATATTTTGTTACACCCGTCCCTTGCCAATGAAATATATTTCTCTGGACGTGCTTCGTGTTGCCTTTGGACGCAGCCAACTCAGCTGCTGGAATCTTCCTTTGCAAAGCTTAATAAACCCTGTTTCATGCACCACAGTTTCCATGCAAATTACAGAGAAAAATCTTCCAAAATATATTGAGTTTCATGCCAACACAACCCGACAGCTGCAAGCAGATATATATATATATACAATAGTGTTGCCAGTTCTTCTCAACCTGCACACAATTCAATCACAAGGTTTCACCATGAACACCCTAAACCCTAAAGCCTTAAACCCCTAACCCTAGATCCTAGACACACTTTCAATACAGCTGAAAACCAGGAACAAAACAATACATACCTTGGCTTTCTTCACCTTCTAGCAACTTAATGACAAGGCTGCCTCCTGGCAGCAATATCCCACCACTCCTCCCTGGTAGTTCATCTTCTGATTCTGGCTGCCCTAGTGCAAGGTGCAAAGCTTGCAATCCCAATTCTCCTGAAAGTGCTGCATCTTTGGAGCCTATGCCTGAAACGGCTGGGCACATATCTGACACTATCACTGAGTACCCACATCCCTGCATACATATAGAAAGAGAGAGAGAGAGACACACACACACACACACACATCCAGGCATAACACAGTCAGTTTTATACACAAAAGAACACATGTACCCAACAATGCTCTTGCAAGCAAAATGAGAATAATACCATCATCGTCATCGTCATCATGTGCCACTGATGAATGTTGTGGAACAAAGTCAGCAAGACATTTACCGAAGGAGATAAGGAAGCCAGAGAAGTGGCTGAGATCTTAAGCACATCAGCACAATATGTCCGCACTCGCACATCACAATGATCAGCAGGTACCTTCACCTTCTGCTCCCACACAAAAACCAAACAACACTCAAAACACAACAACTCTCTACATACCATCATTTGCCCACCCAGGTGAAGAGACAGACAGACTTTCCACAATGCTGAAAATCTGACTTCCTGACAACAAAGAGGTTGGTATAAACATACAGTGGTAATCATACCTTGACATCAACTCCAACCACTGCACCTCCTTTTTCTATCGGCCCCAAGAATTGACATGCCACCTTCAAGCAAGCAGCCCCAAACAAAACCCAAAAAAGCATGATGAGTATGAGAAAAGAAAGCTCTATACATGGTGATGATCAGAAATTGAGTACATAATGTTAAGCTCCACACAATCTGCAAAGCAGCAAAACAGTACTACTACATCCATCAATAAATGCCCTCATCTCTCCTGCAGAAAATCCTGCTCACGGTTGTTGCACAGAAAATTCTCCTCACAATTGCACAGACATCCTGCCCACAACTGCACTGGATTTTGAGCAGAGAGAGAGAGAGAGAGAGAGAGAGAGAGAATCAGAGTGTGGAAAATTCAAGCAAGCAGCAGTGATGGGGAGAAGAAGGGGCAGAACCCCACCTGTAGAAAGGCACCAGGGGCACATCCCAGATCTAACACACTTCCTCCTGGTCTTATGATGCGATGCTTGTTTTGAATCTCCAGTAACTGCAACAAAGCAAGCAGGCAGTCCCTTGGTGATCAGTGTTTTTTTTCTTTGCTGGAGAGACGAGACCGAGAGTCCGAAGCTTTTTCTTCCCTCGAGTTCTACTTCTTCTTCTTCGTCTATGCCAAACCCTAAAATCGAGGAGCAGAAGAGGAGATCAGAGAAGAGAAGAGATCAGAGGAGTTGAGAATGTGATTTCTTCAACAGAAGAGTGATTCTACAAAATCCAGCCACCTTGAAAGCAGATCGAGCGACGAATTTCAGTCGCCGCGCCTCACGGTAGAAGAAATCAGCCGTCCCGCCACTCATCACGACTCGCAGGACTCCCTCTCTCTCTCTCGCTCTCTCTCTCTCTCCTTCCCTGAGTTCTGCCGCTTTCAAACACTCGTTCCCCCTTACGCATACCTTTTAGTGTGGATGTTGCAGCAACGAGTTGAAGGAAACTTGCGTGCGTCCATTTGATGTACCCAATCAATCTGGAACAACAACTAACCAACCAGAACACAAAAAACACACAAGGTGACAGTTTTAGGGTTTGGCGCTCTGATGATGTGACCCTTCTGCATCCTCCTCCTCGTCTTCTTCTTCGTCTTCTTCTTCTTCCTCATTTCTCCATTCCTTGGGTCGAAGCTCTTTTGTTTCTTCTGCCCATTTGCGTACATATGTGGAAGGATCAAAGGCTCCGACAATTTCAAAAGTGTTGCAGATTGCAAAATGGAGCAACAGATCTAGACGGTTTTCTTCTTCTTCTTGTTCTTCTTGTTCTTTCTTTTTCTTCCTTCTTCTCAATGTCAAGGTCTTCTTTCAATAAGGATCTGTGAAGAAGGTTGATGATCCTGCTGTCTCTTGTGTACCCAATATGGAGTTTGAAATCTGCAGAGCTTGGCAATGTATCTTCTTCTTCTTGTTCTTCTTTCTTTTTCTTCCTTCTTCTTCTCAATATCAAGGCCTTCTTTCAATAAGGATCTGTGAAGAAGGTTGATGATCCTGCTGTCTCTTGTGTGCCCAATATGGAGTTTGAAATCTGCAGAGCTTGGCAATGCATCTTCTTATTCTTGTTCTTCCTTCTTCTTCTCAATGTCAAGGTCTTCTTTCAATAAGGATCTTTCAAGAAGGTTGATGATCCTGCAGTCTCTTGTGTACCCAATATGAAGTTTGAAATCTGCAGAGCATGGCAATGTATCTTATTATTCTTCTTCCTTCTTCTTCTCTATGTCAAGGTCTTCTTTCAGTAAGGGTCTATGAAGAAGGTTGATGTTCCTGCTGTCTGTTATGTACCCAATATGGAGTTGGAAATCTGCAGAGCTTGGCAATGTATTTGCTGTTGCTGCTTGCTTGTTTGCTATGGGTAATAAATATATAATTATATCTCTATGTACACTAATTGTGGTGGCTAATTCATTGTTAGCAAATCACAAAACAAACAAAATTAAAATTTCATGAAAATTTAAAGATGATATTTTGGCTTGTGTTGGAACTTGAGATGAGTTATAGAGTTATAATATCTTGAAGGATTTTGGTTTCTTTTGGAGGAATTTTTTTTGAAGATTATATTTTTGCATGGTGAAAGTATTTGAGTTTCCATAAATTTTTTTTTTGCCTTAAAATACTTTCTTAATGTAAATGGCAATGCCACAATGTGACACACCCCTTGTTTTGCTTTTAGCTGCTTCATAGTTGAAACTATGGATTTTTTGAGACCCAAATACATAATCGAAAGAGGTTGTAGTTACACCCCTCGTGTTTAGTTGAAGCTTTCACGCCTCTCATGAACTTTTTTCTAATATGTTCTTTTATGTTAATATTCGACATTAAACAACCATGACCTAAATTATGCAAGATTTCATAACACACTTTGCACACACAAATTGTTGCGACCTTAATCTTGAATGTACACACAATGTGATTTTTGTCCAATTCTTTTTAATTCTCTCCATGTCCTCCTCTTTCTATTCATGTGTGTTGCTCACTTTTTATCTAATTCTCCTACTCCATTTTTTTCCCAAAAGAACTTAAACAAATGTTATTGCTACTCCACCTATAACTCCAAGGAACATGGAGTTGCCCAACATAAAACCCAAGCACCCACCAACATTGGGACATATTATATGTCCATATGTGGGGCATAGGTCACAACCCAAGTGTAGGTGGGATATATTTGTGGGTGGTATGGTATGTGTCATTAGCACAAGTACCCAATGGGGTTCAATTGTTTCCTCTAGGTGTATCGCTAACATGGGTACCCAATAGAATCCATATATACTAAAGGCTTTATGTGGCTAATGAGTTTTCCTCTTTTTCTTTGCTCTTTTTCAACCATTTTTTGAAGGGAAATAAAATGATTTTGAAAAAAAAACGTAACATGAAAAAAAAAGAATTTTTTAAAAGCAAGTTGTGACTTCCACCTTTAATTTTTTTTGGAACACTTGTTCGGAGTGCTCTATGATGATTTTGTAATCACAATCAATTGAAGTGATGCCAAAGATGAAAACATGGGATTTAAGTGTTTTGTACTAACATCTAGTGTTATTTGCACACATTCAAAACAACATAACACCAACTAATAAAAGTAAATTTTATTTTGAATGATATTTCATTATTCTCCTTGTTTTTTTTACTTTTAAGCAAAGAAGTTTTTTCACCAATGTAAAGAGACTAATGCAAAAACATTAAATATTTTTGTTTGTCTTTGTTTTTGTCTTCTCCCTTTGTAAATAAAAGTGTTTTCACCAAATGTCAAGAGGTTGATATAATTTACCTATGATGCATCATTAATGTTATTATATAAACAAAATTCCATCTAAATGTTAACAAATAGGAAATCTACTCAAGTGCAAACATAAATCTTTATTGAAAGGAAACTACAACCTTATGCTCACAACACAAGACACAACATCAAAAAATCTCCAAGGTTCTTGTCACATGAAATACACAAACTTGTGTAATGAAGAAAAGAGAGCCAAACCATCAACACCAAGGTATTTAACTAAAGGACCAAACCACAAATAACCAAACTAAAATAAGTAACGAAAGTAATTCAACCTTGTGAAAGTAACCTAGTTATTTTCCTACTCCAATAACTAATGAAACTTAATTAGTTGAGCTTGAATTCTCAACACTCCCCCTCAAGCTCAAATCCAGTTTTAGTACACTAAGCATTTTTCTAAACCTCTTCAGCTTGTCTGTACCTAAAGCCTTTGTGAAAATGTCAACAATTTGATCTTCGGTACTAACATGAATGAGGTCAATTTTTTTTACTATAATTTTTTCTCTTATAAAGTGGTAGTGCACCTCAATGTGCTTTGTCTATGCATGATAAACCGGGTTGTTAGCAAGTAGTATGCTACTAATGTTATCACAATAGATGACAACATGAGCATCCATTGACTGTCCCAAATTAGAGAGTAGTTTTTGTAACCAACCTACTTTACATGCAACAATTCTTACACCTTTGTATTCTGCCTCCATGCTTGATAGTGCAACTGTTGGTTGTTTCTTACTGCTCCAACTAATAGCACCACTTCCAAAAGAAAACATGAAACCACTGGTCGATCTTCTATCTAAAACATTACCAACCCAATTAGCATCCGTGTATCCATGTACTTGTAACTAGTTTTTGGCTTCATAAAAAATTTCACACTACAAGGTATGTTTTATGTACCTTAGTATGCGCTTCATTACATCCAAATGTGGCTTTCGTGGTGTTTGCATGAATTGGCTTACCACTCCAACTGCATAACTCAAATATGGCCTTATGATGGTCATGTAAATCAAACTCCCCATTATGCATCTATACATAGTGGTATCCTCCACAAGCTTTCCTTCATCTGCACTTAACTTCACATTTTGCTCCAATGGAATTGAAATGGGTTTACAACCCGTCATCCCATATTCGGATAATTTGTTCAAGGCATATTGCCTTTGTAGTAACCATATCCCTTTAAAGGAATGGATTACCTCAATGCCGAGGAAATAACATAACTTTCCCAAATCCTTCATCTCAAACTTTTGTTTCAAAAGCTTCTTCAAATCAGAAATGTCAACATCACTATCTCCTGTGATATTCAAGTCATCAACATAGATGACTATGACTACAATCCCATGATCTGTCTTTTTCACATATAGTGAAAAATCTGCATCGAATGTTTGAAATCCACTTGTGACAAGATACTCACCTATCTTCTCTAACTAAGCTCTAGGTGCTTGCTTCAAGCCATACAAAGTTTTCTTCAACCTACAAACCAAATTAGGATGTGTTTGGTCCACATAACTTGGTGGTTGTTCCATGTAACTTCTTCCTATAAATCTCCATGAAGAAAAACATTCTTTACATCCATTTGATGTAAAGACCATCCTTTTGTTGTTGCCATAGCAATGACTACTCTTATAGTTGTCATTTTGGCAACTGGACTATAAGTCTCCTCATAGTCTATGCCATACGTTTGGGCATAACCTTTGGCAACCAATCTTGCTTTATATCTACTCATAGATCCATCTGCATTGTGTTTGACTTTGTACACCCATTTGCACCCAATTGTTTTTTTGTCCTCTGGTAAAGCTACCAATTCCGAAGTAGCA